>Ga0099364_10006465_pt1 | contig 17067 bp, 13 predicted proteins | sample TergutTh196P3_FD_73070 | JGI IMG/M metagenome (GOLD analysis project Ga0099364, IMG submission 73070) | Microcerotermes parvus P3 segment gut microbial communities from Pointe-Noire, Republic of the Congo - Th196 P3 | ecosystem: Host-associated > Arthropoda: Insects > Digestive system > Gut ... | reverse complement strand
GGGGATTTACGCCGGCATGACGGATTTTACACGACCGCGAGTTACGCAGTTGTTCAAATTTGCGGCAAAGCCCTCTTTTTTAAAGAGGGTGGCGCGCGGAGATGTTATTTTGATTGAGGCATTGGCGTAAAATCCGCGCGACGGGTGTTTTTGAAATTTGATGGCGCGCGAGGGGAGACAGAAACACCCGCCGTCTGCGGACGGCACCCTCTTTACGAAAGAGGGCAAAGATAGTAAATACGTCAGGCGCGTAAATCGCGACGGCGCGTCGGGGTCGCCGCGCCCTACGGATAATCTCCGACCCTGTCATTATAACACAAATCGACACGACATTCTATAGACATTATAAAAACGTCTTTTTAAATTTTTTCGAAAATATTATATTTACGCTTGACTGCGTCAGATAATAGTGTTATAATATGATTACAGTAATTTTTTGTATTATATAAAATTTAAATAGACGGAGTAGAATATTAATGAACGGAAACCAGGAAAGAGGCTATATCGAAAGCCTTACGGATATGCATTTCGACGTTTTGCGGGAAATAGGCAATATCGGCTCGGGCAACGCCGCGTCGTCGCTCGCGGCTATGCTCAACACCCAGGTCGACATGAATATCCCGACGGTCAAGATTCTTGACGTCGAGGAACTCGCCGTCACTATCGGCGGACCGGAAACCCAGGTCGTGGGGATATTATTCACCCTGCATGAGGAATTTGAGGGGATGATGATGTTTATCACCCAGAAGCAGTTCGCGCATCTCGTCCTTAACGTTTTGATGAACAGGCAGTTCGACAAGTTCGAGGATTTGGGCGAAATGGATATCTCCGCGATTAAAGAGGTCGGCAATATCATGGTCAGCGCGTATATGGGGGCGATTTCCCAGATGACGAACTTTAAAATCGCCTTGTCCCCCCCGAGTATCGCCATAGACATGGCGGGAGCTCTGTTAAACGTTCCCGCGGTCGAAATAGAGAAATACGGCGATAAGGCCCTGTTTATCCAGGACGGTTTCATAAACGGGGAAAACCAGGTCACGAGTTACCTTATATTAATCCCCGAAGTGGGATACCTGAAGAAGCTTTTTCAGGTTTTCGGAATGGATGTGTAGATTATGGGGAGCGTTACGATTGGAATCTCTGACATGAAAGTGGTCAGGGACGGGGATTCGATAATAACTTACGCCCTGGGTTCGTGCGTGGGGGTCGCGATGTACGATTCGGCGAAGAAAATCGCGGGGCTGGCCCATATTCTTATGCCGTCGAGCAAGGACGTGCGCGACGCGAATATAAACCCGATGAAATACGTCGACCTGGCGGTTCCCGAGCTTGCGAAGAGAATGAGGAGAGCGGGGGCGTCGGAGTTTAATATCGTCGCGAAAATCGCCGGAGGCGCGCAGATGTTCGCAATGAGCGGAGCGAGCGCGCAGTTTAACATAGGCGACAGGAATATAAACATGGCGAGGGAGAGCCTCAAGAAACTGGGAATAAGAATAGCCGCGCAGGACGTGGGCGCGAACTACGGCAGAACGGTCGAAATCTTTTCGGACACCGGGATATACAGGGTCAAGGCGATTGCGAAGGGCATAATAGAGATTTGAGTTATTACGAGTTACGCGCCTGACGTATTTGCTATCCTCGCCCTCTTTCGTAAAGAGGGTGCCGTCCGCAGACGGCGGGTGTTTTCGTCTCCCCTCGCGCGGCGTCAAATTTCAAAAACACCCGTCAGCCGCTTACGCGGCTGCCACCCTCTTTAAAAAAGAGGGCTTCGGCAGTAAATCCGGCGTCGGTTTAAATTCCCGGACGACCGGGGGCGGTCGTTCCTACGGTTTTGTTTGCGGTTTACCGCCGCGATATCGGTTCAAATCCCCGGCGCGTCGGGTCGCCGCGCCCTACATAGCGTTTTACGCGGCGCGTCAAGGATGCCGCGCCCTGCGAATTTTGATTTTGCATAAACATAAAATTTATTTTAAAAATTTTTAAAAAATATATTAATTTTTTTCTATCGCTGACGATATATTATATATAATTAATAGTTGAGATTTAGGAATTAATAGTTATTTTTTGATTTTTGTTTTAATTTTAAACTTCTAGGGAGGAAATGATAATATGAGTAATATAAGCGGTTTATCCAGGATTAACTCTATGAGAATGACCGGTCTCGCGTCCGGTCTCGATATAGACGGGCTGGTACAGAAAATGCTCTCTTCGCAGCAGTCGAGGCTCGATAAGGCGAAGCAGCAGAAAGAACTCGTGAACTGGCAGAAGGACGCGTACAGGTCCGTTATAACGACGCTCAATACTTTTCAGAGTAAATTTCTCGATATATTAAGCCCTTCGAGTATACTGAGGGCTACTTCGTTCAAACAGACGGCGACGAACGCGCCGTCGGCTATGTCGCAGTATTTCACGGCTTCGTCTTCGAGCGATTCCGCGGGGGTTTCTGTTACGGTGAACAGCATAAGGCAGCTTGCGACTTCGCAGAGGGTGGAGTCGTCGAAAAGTTTGTCGAAGCCGATATCTATGAACGCGGGGAATATTTCGAGCGTTCTGGGGCAGTCCGTTTCTTTTACCGTGAACGGGGAGACGAGAAATATAGTTTTGTCGAACAGACGGGAAGATTATTACGACGACGACGGAACTTTGAACATGGACAAACTAACGGACGATATAGACAAGAAGCTGCTGAACGAGTTCGGGAGCGTAGTGACTGCGGACGGGGAAAAACAGCAGAGGGTTTCGGTTGACAAAGAGAGTATATCCGGGACAAGTTTTAATTTAAGCGCGGCGAACAACACGACGGTTCAGGTTTCGGGTTCGGCGGCCGTCGCGGGAGCGCTGGGATTCGTGAACAACTCCTCTAACTACGCGAATCTGAACAGTTCTTTGAGTTCAGTTTTGGGAAGCGGCCTTTTGACCGATTCCGACAACAGGGTAAGTTTTTCGATTAACGACGTCGAGTTCAGCTTCAGCCGTACGGCGACCCTGCGCGACATGATGAACGAAATAAACAGGAGTTCGGCGGGGGTGAATATTTCTTATTCGACTTTCGGGGATAAGTTCGTCATAGAATCGACGAAGACCGGTTCGGGCGATTTCGTAAGGCTCTCGCAGCAGGAAACGAACGCTTTGAGCCTGATGTTCGGCGATAACGGTTCGGGCGGTTTCGGCAATGTAATAAGCGGGCAGGACGCCGTTTTAACGGTCAATAACACGGAGATAGTGAGGTCGTCCAATAATATAAACATAGACGGGGTGACGATTAATCTCCTCCAGGCGACGCCTTCGGGATTTTCGAACACGGAGCCCGTTACTTCAAAAGTAGACGCGACTCAGGTCGTGAATTTAATTAAAGAATTTGTCGAGGAATATAACAGTTTGACGAATACCCTCAACGGGCTTCTCGCAGATAAACGTCCGAAAACGAATAAAATGACGTATATGCCCCTAACAGAAGACCAGAAGTCCGCGATGAGCGAGAAAGAAGTCGATTTATGGGAAGAGATGGGGCGTAAGGGTCTGTTAAACAATGACCCGACGATTACGAAAATGCTGTCGAACCTCAGGATGGCGGTTCTCGGGGCGGTCGAAACGGAGGGCGGAGGTAAGATTTCGTTCGCTTCAATCGGCATAAAAACCGGGGATTATTTTTCCGACAAGAGCGGCAAGTTAATAATCGACGAGGACGTTCTTCTCAAAGCGGTCGAGAGCGACCCGGATTCCGTCATGCGTCTGTTTACGCAGCAGTCGGAAATCCCGAAAGACGCGAGAATGGAGGACGTTTTCCAGAAAGACGCGAGCGGAAGATTTTTTACGACGGACGAGAACGGACGGACGAAGTATGTGACCGAAAGGGATTTGATGAACATGCGCAGTAATAATATGGGTATAGCGCAGAGATTCAGCGATATATTCCATACTAACATAAACGTTACTATGAACGAGAGAGACAGGGGAACGCTTATTAAGAAAGTCGGGACGGGAGGTACTAATTTAGTTATAGACAGGGATTCGGCTTTCGATAAGAGAATCGCGGACATGGAGCGCAACATAGATAAAATCCAGAATAGATTCTACGCTATGGAGGCGAAATTTTACAGGCAGTTCTCCGCGATGGAAACGGCGATGACGAAATTGAACAAGCAGACGTCGTTTTTGGCGGGATTCGGCGAACAGGGGTAGAGAAACGGTTTTTGAACGAGTAAACAAATTATGAACAAATGTAAAAATCATCGCGGAAAGCCCTCTTTTTTAAAGAGGGTGGCAGTCGCGTAAGCGGCTGACGGGTGTTTTTGAAATTTGATGCGGCGCGAGGGGAGACAAAAACACCCGCCGTCTGCGGACGGCACCCTCTTTACGAAAGAGGGCAAAGAATAAATTCATTATTTGTTCGCGCAAATTTGACTCATTCAAAAAGCAAAGGATAAGGATATAATAGTTAGTTTTAGTTTGTTTTAGCGAGGTAAAAAATTTATGGCGGCTTTAAATCAAATGAGGCAGTATCAGGAACAGGCGATGAGTACGGCGACTCCGGGAATGATTACGGTAATGGTGTTCGACGAAGTGATTAAGAATATAAATCTTGCGAATAAGGCGATAGACGAGGGTAATATTCAGGATTCGCACGACGCGATTATGAAAGCGGAGAATATTTATCTCACTCTCATGAATTTTTTAGACGAGAGGTTCGAGGTTTCGAAATCGCTGACGAGACTCTATGAATATATGGCCGCGCGCCTCGTTGAGGCGAACATGAAGAAAAGCAAGGCGATTCTAAAAGAAGTCATGGATTTTACGGTCGAGTTCAGGGATACCTGGAAGCAGGCCGAAAAGCACGCCAGAATCGAGCAGTCCGGAGGAAAGGTGACGTATAATGGCTGACGGCGGGGATAACAGGACTCCGGAAGAGATTCTTGGGGCGATTACGGCGCTTGCCGCGGAGAAACTGAATATACTTAGGGAGATACTGGATATTTCCCTGAAAATCAAAGACGAAGCCGGCAAAGCCCTCGAGACGCCGGACGACGACGAGGCGGACGAAGCGGTCGAGAATATCGGGTCGCTCGTTAATTTGAGGGAAGAGCTTACGGAAGAGACGGGTAATATAGAGTTGTCTTTAAAGCATTACGGCGCGCGGCTTAAAGATTTCGGTTCTGATATATTTGATATAAGTAAAAGCGCGGAGCTTAAAAAATTCGCCGATGATACGCAGACTACGCTCGACGCGATTAAAGACGCGGGCGAGGAAAGCTCCCGGAGAATCGCGGAGCTTATGGGGGTCATAAAGGCGAAAATAAAATCGGTGAAAAACAATAAGGCTTTGATGGACAGGTACGTCGGCGGCAACGAGACGAACCCGCCGGGGACTCTCATGAGCGAGAAAAAATAGAAAAGATTAACGCTCGGGGCGGCTCTTTGCCGCTCCGTAAGTTTTTTTGTGAAATATCTTAAAATATATTGTAAAAAATTTTAAATTAGCTATTGTAAAAAATTTTAATATAATGTATAATAGTATTTATTATATATCTTTTCGGGAGGAAGCGTTTGATGGAGAATACTCTGACTATGGCCGAATACAAGAAAATTCAGGATTTTATATATGATAAGCTGGGGTTGGACCAGGACGACAAGAAGAAAGAGACGGTCACGACGAAAATCGTCAAGATTATGCACAGGCGGGGAATGAAAAGTCCGAAAGACTATGTGAACTATATACTCTCGACTACGGATTCGGCGGCGATTCAGGAGTTTTTCAACGAAATCACGACGAACACGACCGAATTTTTCAGGGAGTCCGCGCATTTCGACTATATAAAGAACCATATAAACGCTATAATCGAGGGGATACCCAAAATCAGAAGGGATTTTGAAATCCGGGTGTGGAGTATGCCGTGTTCGAGCGGCGAGGAACCCATAACGACGGCCATAGTGCTGAAGGAGTGTCTGCCGCCGGGGATAAAAATAAAGATACTTGCGACGGATATAAGCGAGAAGATTTTAAACAAGGCTTCGAGGGGGCTTTACACCGAGAACGAGTGCAAGGGTCTGAGCAAGAACCACAGGCTGAAATATTTCGACAAGCAGCCCGACGGATTTTTCAAAATCGGCGAGGATATAAGGAAATGCATAACGTACAGACTGTTCAACGTCATGTCGGACTTTAAGTTCCACAAAGATTTCGATATAATATTCTGCCGTAATCTCATGATTTACATGGACCACGACGTTCAGGAGCAGCTCGTGAATAAATTTTATAACGTCTTGACTCCTAACGGACTGTTTTTTATAGGACATTCCGAAAGCCTGCTTAACAAGCGGCACAGTTTCAAGTACATTCAGACGGCTTTGTTTAAGAAATAAGAAGCTGTATATAAAGACGAGGAAGACCACCCCGCCGTCTGCGGACGGCACCCCTCCACAGAGGGGAATGAGTAAGAAAACGCCGGGGTTAAGCAAAAATTCCCCTCCGTGGAGGGGTGGCGACACGAAGTGTTGACGGGGTGGTCTCGTTTTCCTTTCAATACAGATTATAAAAATATTTTGTTGTTAATTATTAATTGTTTAAAAGGGGATTTTTAAATGAATGAGATATTGGCGAGTTATATCGAGGACCTCAGGGACAGCATATTGATTTTCAACGACGCGCTCATGAGCCTCCAGGGAGGGGCGAGAGACAAGGAGACGATAGACAGTATATTCAGGGTCGCGCACACGATTAAGGGAAATTCCGCGGCGATGAATTTCGAGAAGATTCAGGCGGTGATGCACACGATGGAAGACCTCCTCGAAGACGTGAGAACCGGGGCGAGGGCAATCGGCGAAGAAATGGTCGACGTTTTGTTCGCGTGCCATGATTTTCTCGAGGACTGTCTGTTAATGGTCGAGAGCAACGATTCCCCTGAGGAATCGGACGAGGGAATGGACACGGATTCTCTTCTCGGGCGGCTTAAAGCCCTTAAAGGCGCGCCGGGGGTTTCTTCGGGAACGCCGCCGCCGGCCGTTAAGTCTAATAATATTTCTTCCGGAGTCGTTTCCGACGTTCCAGAACTTCCGGAGATTACGGACGTTGACATGGCGATGGATATGCCCGCGGACCTGTGGGAGATTCTGCACGAAAATATCAGGAACGGCGGATATAACGCATATAAATTAGAAATAAAATTTTTGAAGAACAGCTCTATGAAGTCTGTCAGGGCGTGGATGATTTTCGACAGAATCGAGCAGTCGGGGATAATAGTCCACTCCGTTCCGCCGCGTTTCAACGACAGCAGTTTTTCTTCGTCGTCGGGCGAGAGGACGAGGTTCGACGGGGACACTATAACGGCTATGATTCTGTGCGAGCGGGAAATCAGCGATTTAGTCGCGGATTTGAGAGAGACGGCGGATATAGAGAGCGTCGAGGCGAGGAAAATCTCGCAGGAGGATATCGTCCGCAAAGTCGAGTTTATAAAACGGCAGAGGACTGTAGTCGATAAACTCCAGGAAATAGGCGTGGAGCTTCTCGGAGTGGACGCGCAGCATTTAAGCGAAATCAACGTCGTGTTTATGACGGAGCGGCTGAAAGCCGTAATTTCGGCGAATATAACGGGAGAGAGCGGCCCGGTGGGCATAGTCGCGAAGAGAATGATTCTCGCGTTCGAAGACGCTATAAATAACAAGAAGAGAATCCCGGTGAGCGAGAGGGAGAATATTATTTTCCTGTGCCACAGTATGGAAGAGTGCATATTGAGGCCGGAGAGTCTGAAAAGCGAGGGGCTTACGTCGATGATGTACAGGCGGCTGGACGACATGATAGATATAATATCGGCTCCGGAGCTCAGAGTCGGGGAGATATTGACGTCGGGCGGGCTGATTACGAGCGCGGACGCGGATATCATAGCGGGTAAGCAGCAGAAAGACGGCAATTTAAAATTCGGGCAGATTGCGGTTAAAGAGAAGCTTGTCTCTGCTCTCGACGTGGTGACGGCTCTCAAAACGGATAAGCCGCAGGAGAGTATAAATAATTCGGGTTCGGGAAATATCGCGGGTTCGGCGAAAACGCCGCCGGCGGCGTCTTCGGCCCACGCGCAGGGCGACAGCGGTTCGGTAAAAGTACCGGTTACGAAAGTGGACAGTTTGATAGATATGCTCAGCGAACTTTTGATTTATAACTCGCAGCTGGAGCAAATCACTTCGGTGACCGAAGTCGAGGATTCGAAGCTTTCGAATATACTGTCGAGGACTGAAAAATTAATTAAAGAGATACAGTCGCTGTCTATGTCGCTGCGAATGATAGAAGTGAACCAGACGTTCCACAGGCTGTCGAGAATCGCGAGAGACACGGCGGCCGATTTGGGCAAGAAAATCCTCGTGAATTTAGAGGGCGCGGACACTGAAATCGACAGGAGCGCGATTGAGAAACTGTTCGACCCGCTGATGCACATGGTGAGGAACTCTGTTTCCCACGGAATAGAGGAGAGCGAAGACGACAGGGTAAGCGTGGGTAAAAAACCCGAAGGACAGGTCACTATATCGGGATATTCGAAGAGAGGGAACGTCTATATAGAAGTGCGCGACGACGGCAGGGGAATCGACGTTAAGAAAGTCTATGAAAAAGCGAGAGAGAAAGGCCTGATTAACGAAAACAGGGAATATACTAACGAAGAAATATATAAGTTTATATTTTTGCCGGGATTTTCGACGCAGGAGAACGTGAACAACGTCTCCGGCAGAGGGGTCGGAATGAACGTCGTCGAGGACGCGGTGACGAAGCTCGGGGGAAAAGTCGAAATCGACAGCGAACCGGGAGCGGGCTCTTCGTTCAGGATTAAGCTGCCGGTCAATCTCGCCGTCGTGAACGGCATGATAGTCGAGATGGAGAACGTGAGATATATAATCCCGACGATGTGCGTAAAGAAATTTTTCATCGCGAGGGATACGGACTGGGTGAGTCTTCAGGGTGAGAACCGGGCGATTAAGCTTGAGGACGGCAGTATAGTCTCTGTTATATCGAAAGATAAGACTTTCGGAATCGCAGACGACATAACGCACGGCAATATTAGCAATATTACGGAAGAAGATTTTGAATCTGAATCGGGTTCGGGTTCGATTCCGGCCGCGGATAAAGAATACAACATGGTAATTCTCGAAATCGACCAGAAGACCCTGGTATTGAACGTCGATAAAATCATAGGCAGGCAGGACGTGGTCTCGAAACCGCTGGCGACGGACTATGCGTCCGTGCCGTACGCGAACAGCGCGTCTATTCTCGGAGACGGTATCGTCGCGCTTATTCTCGATATCGACGCGATATTTAAAATGTCGAAGCAGACTTGAAGCAATAGACGGTTGCGGAACGATATGTAGGGCGCGGCGACCCGACGCGCCGCGGATTTACGCCGACGTTGGGTTTATTGCCAAAGCCCCCCTTGCTAAAGGGGGGAAGCGGCGAAAAGCCGCAGGGGGGATTATAACCCTGAATCCCCCCGTCACTTCGTGACACCCCCCTTTAACAAGGGGGGCAAAGATAGCAGAAATCAAATCGAATAAAAAAAATATATATAATCGGAGGGAGATATTCTGTGCCAAAAATCAAAGTGCTGGTATGCGATGATTCGGCTATGGTCAGGAAAATACTGACGACGGAACTGTCAAAAGACCCGGATATAGAAATAATAGGGGCGGTTCCCGACCCGTATATCGCGAGGGATAAAATCGTCGCGGAGAAACCCGACGTTCTTCTTCTCGACGTTGAAATGCCCAGAATGGACGGTCTGACTTTTCTGCAGAAGCTCATGAAGCATTATCCCATAAGGGTTATAATAGTGAGTTCTCTTGCGGAGAGAGGTTCGGAAGTCGCGATGAAGGCGATTGAGTTCGGAGCTCTCGAAGTTATGTGCAAGCCGGGGTCTATGTACTCGGTGGGTGATATGTCCGAACAGTTAATAGACAAAATAAAGGCCGTGTCTTTCGTTTCCGAAGAGCGGCTCAAAATGCTGTCGGCAAGGTCTGCATCTGCTGTAAAAAGCGCTCCCGCGACTTTGTCTATGATTAAGACGACGAATAAAATCATAGCGGTCGGAGCGTCTACGGGGGGAACTGAGGCTTTGAGGGAGATTCTCGAGAGGATGCCGACGAATATTCCGCCGATAGTCATAGTCCAGCACATGCCGCAGTATTTCACCAAGACTTTCGCCGAAAGGCTGGACAGCGTGTGTAAAATCAAAGTAAAGGAAGCGGACAACATGGAGATACTCGCTCCGGGGAAGGCTCTGCTCGCTCCGGGTAACAGGCATATGCAGGTCGTGAGGAGCGGGGCTGTGTATTACGCGAAGCTCACGGACGGGCCTCTCGTACATCATCAGCGTCCGGCGGTCGAAAATTTGTTCTTGTCAACTGCGCAGTACGCGGGAAAAAACGCGGTCGGGGTAATTCTCACGGGAATGGGCAAAGACGGCGCGGCGGGTATGCTGGAGATGAGGAGAGCGGGAGCGTACACAATCGCGCAGGACGAGATGAGCTGCGTCGTTTTCGGGATGCCGAAGGAGGCAATCGACATCGGAGGGGTTATGAAAATCTCCCCGCTGAACAGAATCCCGGAGGTTATAGTCGAGGCGGTCTCGGGTTAGGGTCGTGAAATTAATTTAAAATATAATATAATTTAAAATAGTTTAAAGGAGAAAAAAAGTCATGTCTACTGAAGATAACAAATATCTTATTTTTAACCTCGGGAAAGAAGTTTACGGGATTCCGATACTGAAAGTGAAGAACATCGAGAGAATGATGGATATTACGCCCGTACCGAGGACGCCGGGTTTTGTTAAAGGCATAACTAATTTGAGAGGGAAGATAATTCCGGTTATGGACCTGAAAGAGAAATTCGGCATAGGGAGCGCGCAGGTGACCGAGAGAACCTGCACTATAATAGTGGACGTGCAGACCGACACGGGTATGCACACGAACGGTCTCATGGTCGACGAGGTTTCCGAAGTTCTGGACATATCGGACGGATATATAGAGCCCGTGCCGAAATACGGGGATATGTCGATTGACCAGGAGTTTATGTCGGGAATCGGCAAAATCAAGGACAGCGTCATAATACTTCTGGATATACAGAAGATTCTCGATTTTTCTGAATACGGCGTGATGGCGTCGGTGGAGATATAGGGATAATATTTTAATAATTTATACAGTAGACCTCTTTTGAAACCGAAATACGACCACCCCGCCGTCTGCGGACGGCACCCCTCCACGGAGGGGAATTAATAAAACGGGCGGAGTCGAGTGAAAATTCCCCTCCGCGGAGGGGTGGCGCGGCGCGTAAGCGGCGTGACGGGGTGGTTTTGAAAGAAGTCTAATAAAGCAATAAAGATATTTTGCGGACGCGCCCTACGGCAGGGTATTTTGCGGACGCGCAATGCGCGCCCCTACAAATTTCTCTTGTACACAGTAATTCGTTGTAGTAATGATTTAGAAATTAAAATAAATTTTATATAAACAAACATTTAGTTAAATCGGTGAAAGGACCATGGTGTAAAAAATGAGAAGTCAGAAAATCTACACGAAACTGCTAATAGCTTTTATGGCAATTATCGCGCTTACGGTGATTTTGGGAGCGGTCGGGATTATTCTAATAAGAATGGAATCCGACATGGTGACCGAGATATACGACGTGCATTTACAGGGAATCGCGCAGGTCGACAACGTTCAAATCGACTACACTAATATGAGGGTGATTTTGAACAGGGCCGCGGTTGCGGCGGTCAGCGCGGACCCCGCGCTGGTGATTTCGCTGAGGTCGGAATTTGACCGGTACAGTTCGGATATAGACGCGGCGGCGAACGCTTATGAGGCTACGACCGATTCTACCGAGTTAAAGGCGAAGGTCGCGGTTTTCAGGAGAGCGAAGCAGGATTACGGCGAGGAAGCCGTGAGGTTCCTGGATATTTGCCGCAGCGCGGCTTCGAGCGAGAACGCCGGGGCGATTGCGTCGGTGAACGCGGCTCTGGTTGACCTGGCGGCGAAAGCCGCTCCGGTCGAAAGTTCGCTGGAGGATTTAGTCGTTTCTATCGACAATTACGCGAGCTCGGCGAACGACTCGTCGGATTTACTGCGGATTATCGCGACGGCCGTTCAGGGAACTTTGATGGGACTGATTGTTATAGCGTCTCTGTTTATCGCGGTTTTTATCGCGAAGGGAATCGAGAAGAATCTGGAATCTATGATAAAGACCGTTTCGCAGGCGACGCTCAACATAAACTCTTCGTCGGCGCAGTTGAACGACGCTTCGGAAAGTCTTGCGACGGGGTCTTCGAGACAGGCGGCGGCGATAGAGGAGACGTCGGCTACTATGAACGAGACGGCTTCTATGGTCCAGCAGAACGCCGAGAATACAAGAGTCGCGGCGCAGCTCGCGCTTGAATCGCAGCAGGCCGTCGAACAATCCGGCAGGTACATGAAAGAGTTGATGAACACTATGACCGAACTGAAAGAATCGAGCGACAAAGTAAGCAAGATAGTTAAGACTATAGACGATATAGCGTTCCAGACGAATCTTTTGGCAATCAACGCGACAGTCGAGGCCGCGAGGGCGGGAGGAGACGCGGGCAGAAGCTTCTCGGTCGTAGCGCAGGAGGTGCGCAGTCTCGCGCAGAGAAGCGCGGAGGCGAGTTCAGAGACGGCCGAAATTATCCAGAGAAATATAACTCTTACGGGCACGAGCAGAACGTCCGCGGGAAAAGTCCTCGCGATTACGGAAAAGGACGGCGAGCAAATCGTTAAGTTGAACAAGCTGATATCAGAAATAAACGCGGCGAGCGAAGAGCAGTCGTCGGGAATCAAGCAAATCAACATAGCGATAAGCCAGATGGAAAAAGTGACGCAGGAAAACGCCGCGGTGGCCGAAGAGAACGCGGCCGCGAGCAACAGTATGCGCGACGAAATCGGCAATCTCGAAGAAGCCGTGAACCTTGCGAGAAGCATGGTAAGGCACGCGGACTGATATTTATTTGATATTTGATATAAATTACCGTCGTAAGTTATATAAAATATATATAAAAAAATTTTTTGAAGAAGAGGTACAAATCAAAATGAAAAACATGAAAATTTACTCAAGGTTAATATCCGCGTTCGCTGTTGTTATAGCGCTGTCGGTTATTCTGGGAATCGTGAGCATGGTATTAATCGGCATGATGTCTTCGAGAGCCGAAGAAATGTATGATATGCACGTAATCGGCATTGAAAGGCTGAGCGGGGCGCAGTCGACTTACGCGACGATGAGGGCGAGCCTCAACAGGGCGGCGTTCGAGTCGCTGAACGGCAAAGCGAACGTTATAGACAGCCAGTCGGCGGCGTTTTCCGAAGCGTCGCGGCAGATGACCGACTATATGAGCGATTTGGAAAGAACCCTGGTGAGCGAAGCGGGCAAAAGAATGTTCCAGGATTATTTAACCGCCAAGGACGGATACGTCGCGGCGGCTAACAGCTTCTTCCAGACGTGCAGAAGCGCCGTCGGAAACACGAACGCCGCCGCGACCGTAGACAGCGAGCTGGTTAGCCTTGCGAGCAGGGCGGGGCCTCTCGATTCTGCTATGACGGCTTTAGTCGAGGCGAAGAGAAGCCTTGCGGACGAGGCCCATAACGCTATGGACGATTTGGGTTTTATAGCGATGGCGGTCGGGATAGGCATGATGATATTAATCGTCGTGTTCTCTATATTTATCGCGATATTTATCGCGACGGGAGTTGAGAAGAGCCTTGGCAGCATAGTCGAAAAGCTGTCGATGTCTACTATGAATATAACGTCTTCGGCGGCGCAGTTAAACGACGCTTCGGAAAGTCTTGCGACGGGGTCTTCGAGACAGGCGGCGGCGATAGAAGAGACGTCGGCGACAATGAACGAGACGGCTTCTATGGTCCAGCAGAACGCCGAGAATACGAGAGTCGCGGCGCAGCTGGCTCTTGAATCGCAGCAGGCCGTAGAAGAATCAGGCAAACACATGTCGAACCTGATGAACACTATGTCCGAACTGAAAGAATCCAGCGACAAAGTAAGCAAAATAGTTAAGACAATCGACGATATAGCGTTCCAGACGAATCTTTTGGCAATCAACGCGACAGTCGAAGCCGCGAGAGCGGGAGGAGACGCGGGCAGGAGCTTTGCGGTCGTCGCGCAGGAAGTACGCGACCTCGCGCAGAAGAGCGCCGGCGCGAGTTCCGAAACGGCCGAGATTATCGAGAGAAACATCTCCCTGACGGACACGAGCAGAACGTCCGCGGGAAGAGCGCTTGAAATCACCGAAAAAGACAGCGAGCAAATAGTTAAGTTAAACAAGCTGATATCTGAAATAAACGCGGCGAGCGAAGAACAGGCGTCGGGAATCAAGCAAATCAACATGGCAATCAGCCAGATGGAAAAAGTGACTCAGGAAAACGCCGCGGTAGCTGAAGAAAACGCCGCGTCGAGCAACAGCATGAAAGACGAAATCGGCAATTTAGAAGAGGCGATTAGCATCGCGAAGGGATTAATCAGGGATTCGGCGTCGGGCGGAGGCTCGCTTCTGGGTTCGGTCAGACGTCCGGGAGGTGGAGCGAAAAATAGTTACGCGCCGAGAACGTCGTCGTATACTTCGCCGTCACCGAGAAAAACTATTCCCGCGCCTACGGCGTATAAACCGCAGGGTTCGGCGAATCAGGCGAGGACGCAGTCCGGTAACGCTTCCGCCGACGCCGAAAAAATCATACCTCTCGGCGACGACGACGATTTCTAAAATAATTTTGCAAACGAAATAAACCTTTGTCGTAGGGACGACCGAGGGCGGTCGTTCCTACAATTCGTTTGCGTTTTGGCATAGAATAATTTTTAAATTTTATAAAACGGTAGGGGCGGTTATTAATCGCCCGTAAATTGGTAGGAAAAAAATAAATATGAGAAATAAAATAAGAAGAATCGGGGTGCTCACGTCGGGCGGGGACGCGCCCGGCATGAACGCCGCAATCAGAGCCGTTACCCGGACGGCAATCTCCAACGGGATTCGGGTCATGGGGATTTTAAAAGGCTACAGGGGTCTTATCGACGGTGAAATAATCGAATACGACGCGCGCGCCGTCTCTAATATCATGAACCGCGGAGGAACTGTTTTGTATTCTGACAGATGCGACGAGTTTAAGACGGACGCGGGTATGAGAAAAGCCCGCAATACGTGCGAAGAGTACGAAATCGACGGGATAGTCGCAATCGGCGGAGACGGAACTTTCAGGGGGGCGGCGGACCTCAGCAGGCTCGGGATTCCCACGGTCGGCGTTCCCGGAACTATCGACAACGACATAACCGCGTCCGATTACAGCATAGGTTTCGACACGGCGAAAAACACCGTCGTCGAAATGGTCGACAGGTTAAGGGATACCAGCGAATCCCACGCAAGATGCAGCGTCGTCGAAGTTATGGGGAGACACGCGGGTCATATCGCCTTGCAGACGGGAATCGCGGTCGGAGCAATCGGGATTGCGATTAACGAAGTATGTTTCGACGCGGACGAGTGCATAGAGAGAATAAAAGAAAGCAGAAAGAACAGAAAGAGAAATTTTATAATAATAGTAGCCGAGGGAATGGGCGATAATTACGCCGAAAACTTATCTAATCAGATAAACGCCGCAACCTCCCGCGACGTCGACTCGAGATTCGCGAGGCTCGCGCACGTTCAAAGGGGAGGTTCGCCGACTTTGCAGGACAGGGTCGCCGCAACAATTATGGGAAACAGAGCGGTCGGGCTCTTAATCGAGGGCAGGAAAAATCTCGTCGTTTGCTCACGGGGAGACAAAATTATCGAGCTCGATATAGAATACGCTTTGAATCTCGACAAGAGATATAAAAATAAACTGCCTGACGAGCAGTTTGCGGAGTTGAGCGAGAGCGACCAAAAAAGCATGACTGAAATTATAGAGAGAAAGAAAGCCGAAATAAAAAAACTCTATGAAATCGCAAAAATCGTTTCGATTTAGGATTTGACAGAGTTTTCAGGAAATTTATATTTTTTTAATTTTAATTGCCGAACCATGCCGGGTTTCTGTAGACCCGGCTCACTTTTTTGTTTTTTCCGCCGCTTTTGAATATCCCTGATACGCCGAAGCCTATTAAAATTATCCCGGTCGTTATCAGGATACTGCTTAAACGAACCGGCTGACGCCGCGCCTGTTCAGCGCTTTCGAAAACGGGAGGAGCAGTATAATAAGTTTGATAAGCAGCTGAATCCGCGAAGCCTATATTATAATACTCTCCGAAATAATTAATAATACTATTGAAAGTTCCCAGAGTCGCGGCGTTATAATTGCCTTCTGAATAATTCGCGTCAAAATTATTCGTCAAGATATTTTCAATCCCGTCTTTTATTTGTTTTTTAATCGAATCGTCGACGTTTCTGCCGATATAATGCGCGTAAGTCTCGCGTCCGTTTCCGAACAGACCATCGAAAAATTCTCCGATTTTTCTGCCCCATTCCTCAACGGAATTTGCCGCGGGTCTTTCGGGATTTTCCTGACGTACGGGAGCGGCGCTTCCGGGAACTGAAATTATAAGCAACATTCCCGAATCCGAAACTTTGTAATCTTTGAATAATTTTTCGGCGCGTTTCGTCAAATCTTTGTTTTTACCGTTTTCTTTTTCGATAACGACGACAATCTCGGCTTCGTCCCGTCCGGTCAAATCTTTCAAGGCCGTATTTTTGCCGTTGATTTCGTATATTGACATATCGCTTAATATTCCCTCGCCGTCGTAAATCCAGTTCCCCGGGCTTTCATACGCTTCCTGACGGTCGAAGACAAACAAAGACAGTATCAAGGCGGCCGCAATCATCATCGCCGACGCCGTTTTTGCCAGGGTAAGTTTTAGTTTGTTTCCCCGGAGATATTTCTCTTTTATATTATTGCCGTTCATAATTGTTACCGCCTTTCTAAATTTTTTTGATTTTTGTTTCCTTACAACCTGTATTAAAAGGGAAACGAGACCACCCCGTCAACACTTCGTGTTGCCACCCCTCCACGGAGGGGGATTTTCCCGGAATTTCGGCGTTTTCTTTCTCATTCCCCTCTGTG
>Ga0099364_10006464_pt1 | contig 17067 bp, 13 predicted proteins | sample TergutTh196P3_FD_73070 | JGI IMG/M metagenome (GOLD analysis project Ga0099364, IMG submission 73070) | Microcerotermes parvus P3 segment gut microbial communities from Pointe-Noire, Republic of the Congo - Th196 P3 | ecosystem: Host-associated > Arthropoda: Insects > Digestive system > Gut ... | reverse complement strand
CAGCACAACGCCGCCAAGCTTGCCTTTGCCTCCGGTGGGGCTTACTCCGCCTAAAACCACGATAAGTATGCATTGCAGGGTATACACGGCGCCGTAATCCGCGCGGGCGGAATTGTAGTTCGCGAGCATTACAAGCCCGCCCATCGCCGCGCAAATGCCCGAGAGTACATAAGTTTTTATTAGAAGCGCCACTGTGTTGAGTCCGCTGAATTTTGCGGCCGTCATATTTGTCCCCAGCATGTATATCTTTGTTCCGTAAGTGGTGCGGGTGAGCAGGAATTGAAGTATTATCACCACTGCTATGAAGAAAACCAGGTGCGTTGGGATAACGCCGAACAACCTCCCCACGACGGTCTCCGCATATTGGATTGGTATTCCGGCAACCGCTCTGCCTCTTGTAAATACAATGGCAATGCCGGTAAACAGTTCAAGCGTTCCCAGCGTCGCCAGAATCGGCGGGATCCTTACTTTGGCGACCAGGATTCCGTTGACCGCCCCCGCGAGAGCGCCGATCAAAATGCCGGCCAGCATAGCAAACGGAATACCGAACGCGGGTAATACGTTATCGGCATCCGCTATTGCTTTTAAGAGCATACCCACGCAGATAGACGTCAAATTGGCGACGCCCACAACGGAAAGGTCAATGCCTCCCGTAATCATGCACAGCATGATGCCCAGCGACATCAGCCCAAATTCCGGGAATGAGGCACCCATTGTCTGAAAGTTGATGACGGTGTAAAATCTGCTGCCGAAAACGGCCATAAAAATCATCCAGCAAATCATAATGATCAGCAGGCGGGTTATGTGTATATCGTACTTGAAAATGGACAGGAAGCCCTTGTTATTCGGTTTCATCAGCGAGCCTCCCTGCCTTTGCGCGAAGTATTCGAGCGGGATCGTTCAAGCGCATGACCTGATAGGCGGTTATGCCCGTTCCTATAATTATCAACATTCCAACTGAAAAGCCCTGCCAGAAGGTGGGTATGCCCATCAGGATCAGCGAGTTCTGCACCGTAACGATAAGTATCGTGCCCAGCATACAGCCGGTCAAAGAACCGGCGCCGCCCGTAATGGCCGTGCCTCCCAGAACGACGCCCGCGATGACCATCATCTCCATGCCGAGCATATTGGTGGGGTGGCACTGCGTCATCATGCAAACGCGGATAAATCCCGCCAGACTTGCCACCACGCCGACGCCCACATACAGCAAAAACTTGATAAGCCATACGTTGAACCCGGCCCTGCGCGCGCTTGTTTCGTTGCCGCCGATGGCGTAAAGTCCCCGCCCGAACATGGTGTATTTCATAATGAAGAAAGCTATGACCAGCACCGCCGCAAGAATTAAAAACGAAGGCGGCATCCGCGACGACAAGCCGGACACTCTGTTGCGCGCGATAAATAGCGCGCTTGTTCCGAAAGACGACATGCCTCTAGGTATGACGGCAAGCTGCCTTGAAGCGAGCGCGCCCTGCATGAATCCCCTGAACACGCTGGCGGTGCCCAGCGTGACGATAAGCGGCGGCAGTTTGAAAGTGGCGATCAAAAAACCGTTTATCGCGCCAAGCACAGCCCCGATGGCGCAAACCATAATGATAGGCAGGAATATACTGCCCTCGTAGCCGATGTCCAGGAAAAATTTAGTGGTCATATAGATGCTGAGGGAAGCCAAAGCGGGGAAGGAAACGTCTATGCCGCCGGAAATGATCACCATAAACACACCTATGGCCATCAATCCCGGGACAATCAGCGCCGAGGCTATATCAACTATGTTGTTGGGCGTGAAAAACTGCCCCGAACGCGCCTGGATTACTAAAGCAATAACGATAATTACCAAAAAGATGTAAGTTTCATTGTGCCGCGCAAGTCGTCTAAGCATCCGCCCGCCCCCTTACATCATATATCCGAACAGTTCCGCCGCGTTTGTTTCTTCGGGCTTGAGCGAGGCGGAGATCCTGCCGTTGCGCATAATCAATATTTGAGATGAATTGGTTAAAATTTCCGGGATATCGTCGGATATTATGATGATCCCCAGCCCCTCGTGGGCCAGTTTATGCAATATCTCGTGTATATCCCGCTTGGAGCCTATGTCTACTCCCACAGTCGGACCGTTTAAGATAAGCACTTTTTGGTCGGTGGCAAGCCATTTGGCTAAAACGACGCGCTGCTGGTTTCCGCCTGACAGCGTACTGCACGCGTTATCCGGGTCTGGAGTCGCGATGCTGAGTTTTTGCACCAGCCGCTCTGCCTCATCCCGTCTTTTTTTGCCGCCGAGCAAGCCCATACTGCCGGAGAGCTTGTCTATCTCGGCAATTATCGTGTTGTCGCCTATGCTGCGCGACAAAAACAGCCCCTCGGTCAGCCTGTCCTCCGGCACATAACCTATGCCGTTTTCGATTGCTCGCGCCGGCTTGTCCAATGCCACTTCTTTGCCGTCAATACTGACCGTACCGCCGTCCGCTTTGCGCATCCCGAAAAGAGAAAGTGCAAGCTCCGTGCGTCCGGATCCCAAAAGCCCGGTAATGCCCAATATCTCGCCGCGGCGCAGGGAAAAGCTGATATCTTCAAAATAACCGTTGAGTCTAAGATTTTTTACATCCATAACCGGCTCTTCCGAAACGTTTTGCGGCGCAAACGACAAGTCCTCAAACTCCCGGCCGGTCATGTAGAAACTGAATTTTTTATAATCGAGTTCCGAGGTGTTCCCGGTGGCGACCAATTCGCCGCTTCTCAGTATGGTAAAACGCTCGGAGATTTCAAAAACCTCGTCAAGTTTGTGACTGACGAACAAAATTGCTATGCCCTGGGCTTTTAAGTCCAGGATTATTTTAAACAATGCGTTGACTTCCTTGCGAGTTAAAGCCGTTGTGGGTTCGTCCATGATAATGAGTTTAGCGTCAAACATCAGCGCCCGGCAGATGGCTATCAATTGCTTGCTGGCGACCGAAAGGGAACCGACGCGCGCGTCCAGATCCAATTCGAAACCGATCCTCGCCAACGCTTCCTCGGCTGTCTTGCGCATTCGTTTTTTATTTACGAGCTTTCGCTTGCTCGCCAGTTCGCTGTTGAACGCCAGGTTCTCCATCACGGACATATTGGGAAATATTGAAAAATCCTGATAAATAACCTGTATGCCGTTTACTATCGCTTCGATGGGCGAAATTTTAGCGTACGCTTTGCCGCCTATCTCAATATGCCCGGAGGTCGGCACATAATCCCCCGATATTATCTTTATCAAAGTGGATTTGCCTGACCCGTTTTCACCGGCAAGGCAATGAATCTCTCCCGGGTATATCTCAAGGTTTATGCCTGTGAGCGCGTTTACGCCCGCGAATGACTTTTTGATATCGACAACTTTAAGCAAACTTTGAGGCAAAGGGTTTCCATCCCTTCAATTTGCGCGGGACGTCTTTTATTATGACGTCCCGCGGTTTTAATGTTTGGGAAGACTCTTTATTTTTCTTAGAACCCGAAACTATCCACGTTTTCCGCGTTGATGACTATCCAGCCCTGTCCTTCCAAAACCGTTGAACTGCCGGGTTTGAACTGGAGATTCATGTATCCATCGACACCCAGGTCGCAACCGTTTTCGACGGCCCCGCCACGGAGCATGTGAAGCGCCATGGCCGCCATTGCTTTTCCGGCAAGCGCGGGATCCCACAGGGTCAATGACTTGACCGCGCCGCTCTCAAGGAGAGCTTTGTTGTCGGCCGGCAATCCGGTACCTGAGGTGAAGGCCCTGCCTACCAGGCCAAGTTCGTTAATGGCGCGTGCGATTCCGGGCGCGTCATAAGACGATGTGCCCATGATGCCCTTGAGGTCGGGGTATTTTTTGAACATTTCCAAAGCGGTATTGTAGGCTACGTCGCCGTTGTCCTCGGACTCGACGCGGGGTTCGGCTTCAAGCAGCGTCATGTTGGGATACGCGGCTTTCTGGTGGGCTACGCCGCCGTCAGCCCATTCGTTGTGGGAAGCGTTGGTAACATGGGCCACCATTGTGGTATAAAGGCCCTCTTCGCCCATTGCTTCGGCCAGGTTATCCATAATGAACGCGCCGTACTGCTCGTTGGAGAAGGCTTCGATATTGTAATGGACATTTTCAAGCGACGCGCCCTCGTGGGCTATGACGATGATACCCGCGTCCATGGCCGCTTTGAGAACTGGTTCAAGGGAGCCGGGATCGACCGGGACCACGCAGATAGCGTCCACTTGCATCGCGATCAGATCCCTGATCAACTGCGCCTGAAGCGTCGCGTCGATTTCAGGAGTGCCTCTCTGGTATATATTTAGGCCGGTTTCGGCGGCATATTCCTTAACGCCCACGTCCATACGCACAAACCAAGGGTTGGAAGCGTCCTTGGGGACAACCACTATCTCCCAATCGGATTCCGCCGCAAACGAGCAGGCCGCCAGACCAAACAACATAAACGCTGTGAGAATAAGAACCAGGAATTTCTTCATGCATTTCATCCTCCTAAAATTTTTGGGTTAAACCCTGAATTTATATCACCGAGCGCAAAGCGCCAGACAATACCGTTATTTATGCAGCTAATACGCAGGTCTAAAATGCAACATTTTGTATAAAGGTTTCGTTTTAAGAAATTATATCACGTTTCAATGTTTACAATATCCACAAGATACAAGCGGCTTATAAATTCAAATCGAAGCAAATATCATCCATCCTTTCCCTGCAAATTTCAAAATCTCTTACGTGCTCCAAATAGCGTCAACTTCCATGCTTTTACCCGTTTTGGTAACTGGTCAACCAGAAATGCAATAGTGCTGCTCAGGAGCAATTTGGTAAAAAATGCAACATTTATACAAAATGTTGCATTTTTGTCAAGTTTGCGTGAGATTATTATTTAGGCGCTTCTTCGGCTGTAATATTCCAGCAGACTCCGTATTTATCGATCACAGCGGCATGAAACGTACTGTAAAATGTTTCTGTAGGCGGAAGTGTGACGACACCGCTTTCTCTACTATATGCCGTGGGGTAATATTATTTGCGTTCAGGAGTCTTATCGCCAGCTATAATTACTTCGCCATTATAAATTCGAGTCAATAAACTCGATAATCTTATTTTAGTATAACCTACGATCTTTTACGGTGACAAAAAGTGTGATTGACTCGACCAAAACATCAATATAGAATGCTTCCAAGTACCGATCGCGCTAAGGAGATTCGATAGTATCAGGAGGTGAGCGCGAATATGAATATAGCAGACAGTATTGCGGTTTCGGCAAATATATCCTTGAAAAATTGCATAATGGGTTCCGAAATAGTCGAAATTTTTCACTCAGGGAACATTCCAGCGCAATACATCCCAAACATAGGAATAATATTCGCGGAAATTCATCCTGATCGATTCACGTCGTTTTTTGCCGAGTACGATATTTCATTCAATGAGGCCCAAAGACTATACGAAATCATTTCCGATTTCTACCATACCACGCGAATGGAAAGATTCCTTTATGGAGATATGGGAAAAACTGCTTGAAAAGGCGGTTAATTATATAAAATCCTCGCCATTAGGAAATGACAAGGGTAAAACCCTTTGGTGTTTGGGCGGCGGCACTGTCTTGATGCTTGAATACGGGCATCGTTTGAGTAAAGATATTGATATTTTTCTACCAGATCCTCAATTGCTGGGATATTTTTCACCGCGTCTCAACGACGTTATTGACACGGACGTGGAACATTATGACGAGCAAGCAGAATACATAAAGCTGATATATGATGATGGGGAAATCGATTTTATTGTCGCAAAACCGCTTTTGCGTAAAACTTGCAGAGTTCTCTCTATGTTCGATACAGATATTCCATGCGAACATCCTTTGGAGATCATAGCCAAGAAAATCACGTATCGAAGCGAGAGTTTCGCGATACGTGATTTTTTCGATTTGGCCGCCGTTTGTTTTCACACCGACAATTCAGGCATAAACGAAATAAAAAGTATTTTAAGCCCGTATGCGGAAAATTTAAAACGTAGACTGCTCAATGTTCAATCGTTCGGCGAAATTCGAACGCTTCCAGCAGGCGAGATTATTCAGAGAGAAGGAATAAAAATCCTTTCAGAAATATTTTCTCTCGAATAAAATCCGTCCTTCTTATCTGCCCATTGCCATTATTATTCGGTGGCAGGCATTTTCACTTAGATCAACGGAGCCGCGCTAAAAAGCTTTTTTTCGCACTATTTCGGGCTATGTCTTATCATCGCCACCAAAAAACCTCCTAAACGATGCTCAACTTTTGCACCGATTAGGAGGTTTAAACACAGTACGGTATGGTCTTTTTTACCGCTATCCTTTTATCTTCTTTATAAAATCCTTTAAAACATCTTCCATATCAGGATGACCGATTTCCTGCAAGGTGTATTGCACTCGCGTGTTTGGCTTGTTGATCTTAATGACGCGCTTTAAGTCCAGCGGCGTGGCTACGATTACCGAATCGCAATCGGTTTTGTCAATAGTCGCGGCCAGGTCGTTCATTTGTTCCTCGCCGTAGCCCATGGCCGGCAGCAATTTGCCGATATTGGGGTAGATGCGGAAAGTATCGGCCAATGTGCCAACCGCGTAGGGCCTCGGGTCGATAATGTCGGCAGCTCCGAAACGCAGAGCCGCGACGACGCCTGCGCCGATTTTCATCTCGCCGTGCGTTAGAGTCGGGCCGTCCTCTATAACCAGGACCCGTTTTCCGCGTATGATTTCTGAATCTTCCACGCTTATCGCGGAGGCGGCGTTTATAACTATTGCTTTGGGATTTACCCGCGCGGCATTGCTTCTGACCGTTTGAATATTTTCAAAATCCGCGCTGTCGATTTTGTTAATCACCAATACATCCGCCAGACGCAATCCCACTTCGCTCGGATAATAGGAAAGCTCATGTCCCGGCCTGTGCGGGTCCAGTATTGTAATCATCAGGTCGGGGTAGTAGAACGGAATGTCATTGTTTCCGCCGTCCCATATGACCACATCGCAGCCGTCCGGGTCGTTTTCAGCCGCGCGCAGGATCGCTTCATAATCCACGCCCGCGTAAATAACATTTCCCCGTACTACATGAGGCTCATACTCCTCCATCTCCTCAATAGTGCAATGATGAGTTGAGAAGTCCTCAAAAGCGGCGAAGCGCTGCACCTTCTGCGCCTCAAGATCGCCGTAAGGCATTGGGTGACGGACTGCAATCGGTTTTAAACCATTGGCTTTCAAAATCGCCATAACGTGGAATGTTGTTTGGCTTTTGCCGCTGCCTGTGCGCGACGCCCCGATTGCGATTACCGGCTTTGTGCTTTTTATCATTGTGCTTTTATAGCCCAGTAACGTAAAATCCGCGCCGGCTGAGTTGACCTTGGCCCCAATACCCATTACCGCGTCGTACGGAAGGTCGCTGTAGGAAAATACGCATTCATCAGCGTCCAGGTCCTTTATCAACCGTTCCAGTTCATCCTGCTCATAAATTGGTATGCCTTCGGGGTATAGATGACCGGCAAGCGAGGCCGGGTATTTGCGATCCGCTATGCCCGGAATTTGGGCGGCAGTGAAAGCTACAACCTTATAAAATGGTTTATCCCTGTAAAAAGTATTAAAATTGTGAAAATCGCGCCCCGCGGCGCCGATGATTATAATTTTCCTAGGTTCCATGAATAATCCTCCCTCATAGTAAACTGCGGGCTATTATACACCTCCCAAGGATACTTTGTTATCTTAGTTCATTTTAAAACATTAGGCTCTTTCAAACAGGCCACATCTCTGGATGGGCAGCCAGCGTCTTCATTATGTTCAGAAAAACTCTGCGCTGGCTCTCGCTCATCCGATTAAGGGCGTCAATTATCTCTGCTGGGAGCATATCAGGCTGATAATAAAACTCACCACAGACTATGTACTCAATACTCACGTTCAGGGCGTTCGCGAGTTTAGCCAGCGTTTCGATGCTCAACGTGCGGCCTCCGCGCTCTATGTGGCCCATGAAAGAATTACTGATGTCGGCCATCTCCGCCAGATTTTCCTGGGTTAGGTCTTGTCGGCGGCGTTCGGCTCTGATTCGTTTTCCGAGTTCCTTATAATCAATATTGTGCATTACCGGCACTATCTCCTTTACTGCATAAAGGATATATAAGCTTTTGAAAAGAAATACGGCTTTTAATGCATAATATTGACTATAAGAATTATTTAGGGTATAGTAACTTTGGAATAGTTAAGATTGGCTATAACAGCACAAATTTATTCGCTGATTACCTACGAAAAGCAAATAACTTTGAGGAGGCGTATGAGAATGAGAAAGATTTTTGTTGTGTTGGTTCTGATCGCGGTATGTGTGTTTTGGATTTCCCCAAAAAATGTGTTCGCTGCAATATCAGGCGGGAACCAACTTGACGGCACATGGGTAGAAGAAGGTTCGTCGCCTCAGCCCACCTTTATGTTCAGTGGGAACTCTTTTAAATTTTCCCATCATCTTTGGAATGAACGTCTTAATTCAACAGGACAATTTGTACATGGCGTTAATGTACTTAGTGGCGGCACAGGCGGCAGATTTAACACACGTTCCGAAAGAGAGAAGGCAGTAGGAACTCAACCATCTTTTACCGATGACGCCCAGTCCCCTCATGCGTTAGGTCCAAGATATTATTTCGAGATTGAAACAACTGGGACTTTCTCCATATGGGAAGATCAAATAGAATTCACTCTTTCTGATGGAAGTATAGAAGTTTTTAAATTTTCGCGCACCGAAAATACATTTACGATTGATGATACGAGGTATGTTCGCCAACGATAGGCTCTGCCGCACGGTATGACTTTCCTTTATACGAGGCGATAAACAAGCGGCGGTTATTATACCGCCGTTTTGCGTTACATGCCGCCATTTCTATCCTGCGCAGCGTGCGTTGTTCGAGTACGCTACCTGCAGGCTGTAGTTCGCCGCTCCGCCGATCGTTCCCCTAATTCTCGCGCAAATGGGAAATTTTACCAATAAAGTTTTGATCATGGACAAGACCGGGCAAAAATGCATTCACGAGGGATAACGTGACCGGCAGTGATTGTTTTGACGTATGGGCTGTGCTACACTGAATACGTGTAGTACAGTTCTTTTCAGCATTATCGGTCAGCGATAATGTAAATATCGTATACCATCCTAACTGTTGACATTTTGTGAAGGGCATGTATACTAACACTTATCAAAAATTTCTTGCGGGGTGTTTTAAATGCCGTTCAATAACTCTTATATTGACGCGGAGAGGATGTTTTATGCCGATTCTCGGGACTATTTCAGATCGCTGGCTTCAAGGATAGTAAAGGAGCCTGCCACCACTCATATCGTAAAAACAAGCCGCCGCGGCAAGACGCTTTTTTTAGTGATTGACCGTAATATTAAACCGAAAGAAGGTTCTCTCGTGGTGATCGAGACCATGAGTGGATACAAGGTTACGAGATATGGAGGGGATACGACAAGGCTCGTCTGGGGCACAATAACCTGGATGCTGCGTCAGGGCTGAACCCATGCTTGCGCTGCTTGATTGCAATAATTTTTTTGTGAGCTGTGAGCGGCTTTACCGCCCCAGCTTGAAGAATAAACCGGTCGTCGTCTTATCCAGCAACGACGGCTGCATAATTTCCAGGTCAAACGAGGTCAAGGCAATGGGAGTTCCTATGGGTGAACCGTATTTTCGGGTTGAGAAATTCCTTAAATCACGGGGTGTCGCAGTCTGTTCGGGTAATATAGCCGCGTATAAAGAAATATCAAATAAAGTCATGTCAGTTCTGTCGCGATACACCGACGGCCTTGAGGAATACTCGATAGACGAAGCGTTCTTTAATTTTCCCGAATACGCTGTACCCGACCCGGTATCGTATTCTGCCGGGGTTCGCGGAGAGATAGACCGTCAAGTTGGGATTCCGGCGTCTATAGGTATTGCGATGACCAAAACGCTTTCAAAGCTGGCTTCACAGAAAGCTAAAAAAACGGAATCCGGCGTGGCGGCTATAACTAAAAATAATTCCGACTCTATATTACAGACGACTCCTGTTGGGGATGTTTGGGGAATTGGGCGCAAAAACGCCGAAAAACTAAATAGATTCGGTATTATTACAGCTTTTGACTTTGTGAGGAAAGACCCCGTTTGGATAAAAAAGATTATGTCCATAAGGGGAGTTATGACTCAATATGAGTTACGTTCGCAGCCGTGTTATCATCTCGTAACTGAACGCGCGAAACCAAAATCGATACAAGTGTCGCGAACATGGGGCCGGAAAATCACATCCGTCGATGATATTGAACGGGCCATCATCGACAATATTTTGAAAGCAGGCACGCTGCTCAGAAGAGATTGCCTCGCGGCTAAATCCATGTGCGTCTACATTCGCCGTGGTTATCGCCACCATGGAGAATGCGCGTATTTGAAGGAAGATTTTTACTTCAACGAACCGGTTATGAGCGATATAGAGCTGATAAATACCGCTCGCGATTTGATCCGAAAAATATTTATTCCAGGGTATCAATACACTCAGGGAGGAATTACTCTGTGTAATTTTACAGACGCGAACTACAGACAACGAGCGCTCTTCGATGATGGAGATGAACAGAAAACCAAATATGAACGCATATCCCATGTTACCGACGAGATAAATTATCGCCTTGGGCGCAGAGCCATTTATCCCGCTGCTCTTGCCGTTAAAGACAAACCTTGGAAACCGCACCGGGAGCATCTTGGACGTTAGCTGTGAATTATAAATTTATTCTTTTTTTAAATTCAGCAAGGGATGCAATCGCCTTTTTAAATTCAAAATCTTCTATTTGATGCGCGAGGTCTTCCGCTCCAGGTATTGCGCGGATATTGTCCAGCAGATTCATACATTCCGGATTTCTGCTTATCAGCATGGGTTCGAGCCGCTCAATCACTTCGCGTATCTCTTCCTCGCTCTTGGCTTCGGTTTTGTATGAGGCATTAATTTCAGCAATTATCGGCTCTAATTTTTTAAGAACCAATTCCAACTCTGCTTCGAGAACTTTTAAATGCTCCTCCGTCAGCAGATTTTTCCCTTCCGACAGCATGGTTTCCGCAATAGCGGCGGTTTCTTGCAGCTTATGTTCGCCAATCTGTCCCGCGTTGCTCTTTAATGTATGGGCTAATCTATTTGCCAGCTTGATATCACCCGCATCGGCAGCTTCCTTGATCTCTTCGCATCTGGTTTGATTGTTTTTGAAGAATTTAACCTTCAAAAGTTTCTGCAATTTTTCATCGTCTTCTGCCTGAGCGTGTTGGTCTATAGTAGAAAAACTCACAGGCGAGAAATATTTCATCAGGCATCTCCACAGCTCCTGCGATGTAAACGGTTTGCCCAGGTAGTCGGACATTCCGCTCGCCGCATAATACTCCAAGTCATGAGGCATTAAGTTTGCCGTCATTGCCACTATGGGAGTTTTTAGCTCCAGCGCGGTGATTTTCGACGCGGCTTCCAAACCGTCCATCACAGGCATATGTATATCCATGAAAATCAAATCAAACGGCGCCTCGCCATTCTGCGCGCGCGCCGAAACAATATCGACGCATTCCTTGCCGTTTTTTGCCACCACGGTTTCTAAACCGACTTTTGCAAGATGCTCACAGATCACCTGCTGATTCATATCATTGTCTTCACAAATCAAAATCTTACCCTCAAAGCATGGCCTTTCAAGTTCGTTTAACAGAAGATTTCCAAGAGGCGACGTATTGACGGTCGCATCCACCGTTTTAAATGTAACCTCAAAGCTGAATTTACTGCCGACTCCAAGCGCGCTTGTTACATCAAGCTTGCCGCCCATCATCTCGATAATATTCCCGGCTATGGCAAGTCCCAGACCCGTACCGCCATATTTTCGCGTAATACTTATATCCGCTTGTGAAAAAGGCTCAAATACCCTGGTTATCTGCTCGGGACTCATACCAATGCCGCTGTCATGTATTTCAAAAAGTATAGTCGCGGAATCATCGTCGGAATTTTTAACAGACGCCTGGAGTTTAACTGTTCCAATGTTTGTAAACTTGACGGCGTTGGAAAGAAAATTTAGGAGCACCTGACGCAGTCTGACAGGGTCGCCGAGCAGTCTTTTCCCGATAAATGGCGCGCTATAGCATAATAATGTTATTCCTTTTTCCGCAGCTTTTGGCGTAATCACAGACTGGCAGGCGATTAGGACGTCATCCAGATCAAATGGGATATGTTCCAAACTCATTTTGCCGGATTCTATTTTTGAAACATCTAATATATCATTTATGATGCACAGCAAATGTTCGGCGTTCACTAAAATCTTGTTGAGGTATTCCTTGGTTTTGGCGGGGATAAAATCATCCTGCGCGAGTTCCGAAAACCCGATGATACTGCTCATGGGCGTACGCATTTCGTGGCTCATATTTGCCAAAAACAAGGACTTGGCTTGATTGGCGGCTTCCGCTTCAGCCTGTTTTGCCGCCATGTCCTCAATATTTGAAATATCCTGTACGACTTCAATAAAGCCGGTGGTTTCATCGTTCAAGTCTTTTAATATCTCCACGTCCACTTGATACGACTTGTCATTCTGCGTAAAATACGTTCGTTTCAAGCCACGTTTCGCGCAGGCTATGCCGCAGTCGGGAGTGTTGCAGATGTGGGAGTTCCAATTGCTGCAAGGTTTGCCTATCATATCATCGATCTTTATGATTAAAAAATCCTCAAAAGCTTTGTTGACAAACGCCCAGTTCATGTCGGCGTCCGTTACTGTAATAGGGTAAGGTATGGCGTCCAGAATAGATTTATACCAATAGGCCAGCTCTTCGCTTTTTCCCTGTTCAATATCCGAAAGCTCATGATGCTTTTCAAGCCCGGCAATTTTCTTTTTTTCAATGCGTATCAAAATGAAACTCAGTCCAGCCGTAAAAATCAAGCCGAGAACGTAGAATATTAATTCCAATCCCCTTAATTTCTCAAAATAATCGGCTTTAGGCGTCACGCTGCACAAAATCCAGCCGTTTTCTAGTCGCGTTGAAAAGGTGAATGTCATTTCTCCTTTATAATTTATACTTTCCCGTTCGAAAAGATCGTTCCCCATTAAAATTTCATCCATAGTAAAAGGAATACCGCCGCTGATTTCATGAACGTTCCTGCCTATGGCCTCAGGATCAGGGTGATAAAGAATATTCAAATTCCCGTCTAAAAAAATCCCGTAACTTCTTTTTGTAATCTGCATCCCGGCAACAATGTCCATGATGCTTTGTATGGGTATATTCAAGCACACCACGCCTAACGGACGGCCCTCTTCATCGAAAATTCTTTGCGCGTACGAAAGGATATATTCATTTAAGCGGGTACTCTTATATATAGGGGTAATCGCCGCTTTCCCGCCACCCTCAACTGCCGTCTTGTACCACGGACGGAGAGCCGGATTATAGTTTTTCGGAATATCCCAAGGCGGACTATGGAGAAATGAGTCACCGAATACTTCAAAATAGCCGTATAAGGATTCAAGACCGGCCCCGCCGGTTTTGGTTTCCAGTTCCGCAGTGACATTTTGCATGTAATTCAACACCATATCCTCATTGGCGCCCTGTAAAATCATATTACGAATAGCTGTTGAAATTACGGCAAGAGTGTTTTCACGATAAATCATTTCCGCTTCTATTTTGAGTTTTGTTTGGGTAAGCAAATTCGTGGCGTCTGTGTGTAAATGATTTCGCTGCATATTGATGATAATGGTAATGCTTAATAAAACCATCAGCATAATCGCCGCTATTATTAAAAACAACTGCAAATACCGGGGGGGTATCTCCCGTATTTTTTTTAGATAATAACGAATCGTCCGCATCAACTATTCACCGCAAAATTTATAAAAATGTTTTTTTATTGAGGTATTGGTCAAGTTTACCTAAAAGCAAATCAAAATCTACCGGCTTTCCAATATGATCGTTCATCCCCACCTCAATGCATTTTTTGACATCCTCCGGGAGTTTGTTGGCGGTCAGCGCTACAATTGGAATCTGTGTTCCCTCAGGCGTATTTAAAGCCCTTATGCGGCGGGTAGCTTCCCATCCGTCCATCACGGGCATGTTTATATCCATGAATATCAGGTCATACCTTCCGGGGTTTGCCTCGAACAATTCAACCGCTTGCAGACCGTTTTCGGCACAATCAATCTGAATTTGCGTGTCTTTAAGAACGGAAGCTAAAATTTCGCGATTTATTTCCATATCCTCCGCCAGCAATGCCGTCTTACCCTCGAAGGTTATGTTCGGTTTATCCGCGTAAACAGTGTCCGTGGAAAAATCAATCTCATTATGGCTCAAACCTACGCCGCGGCCGCTTTCAGTCCGGAAGGTAAATGTAATTTTTGTCCCTCTGTCGGGTTCGGACTCGACCCATATCTCGCCGCCCATCATTTCAACTATCTTTTTTGCGATGGGAAGCCCAAGCCCGACGCCGCCGTATTTCCTGGTAAACCCCCCGTCAGCCTGTTCAAAAAGATCGAATATTCTAACTTGTTTTTCTTTTGGGATACCTATTCCGCTGTCAATGACTTCGATTTTCAGAGTAAACAACTTGCTTTCTTCGCTTTGCACACTCGTTTTCAACTGGATTGCGCCATGATTGGGCGTGAATTTATTGGCATTCATCAGCAGATTGTGAATGACCTGTGCCAAACGGTGTTCATCACCAAGGAGCGCATCGGGTATTGATGTGTCTGTATAGCATGAAAACTTCTGATGTTTTTCATTCATATATATTTTTACAATTTTCAGCACATTCCCTAACATTGTGCGGAAAGAAAATTCTGAATGATCAAGTTTTAATGTTTTTTTCTCAATTGCGTATATATCAAGCATATCGTCGAGAAGCAGAAGCAAATGGCGGGACGCGTTGTCGATTTTTTCGATACAGTCGGATTTTATTTCCGAGTTGTTCACGCTTTTTGCAATATTTGTCATACCGATTATAGCGTTCATCGGCGTATGCATTTCATGGCTCATGCGTGACAGAAATTCGCTCTTTGCTCGGTTGTTTTGTTCAGCCAGCTCTTTTGCCGAAATGAGCGCGGCGTTGAGCGAATATATTTCGGTTAAATCCTGAGCGATGGCGGCAGTATTCCCGTTTTCCGTCACAAAGCTGGTAAAGCGCAAAATTCTTATTTCATTGTTTTTTTGCTTCATGTTGATTTCAAATTCGGACGCGCCATATCGCAAAGTGTTAGATATATGCGTTTCTTTAATTTCCTTTACTGCTTGCGGGTCAAAAATAAGTTCGAGTCCCGAGGCCAAAATTTCCGTTCGCGTACGACCGGTCATCTTTGCCGCGGCTGGATTTACATAACTAACGCGGCCGTCGGCAGTGAGATAAATGATAAAATGGGGGGAGTTTTCGACAATTGAGAATTGCCTTTCCATTGCGGCGCGTTCATATACTCCCGATAAAACATTTGCGACAATAGTGGCAAGGTTAATATCGCCATCGCTCCAATCTTCGTCGTTATCCTCTTTTGAAAAATCCATCGCCCCGCAAATTTTGCCTTTATTGAAGATGGGAACAATTATATAATTTTGAAAGTCCCCCCGATATGGCAACAGGGCTTTTCTAATGACCGGGTCTTTTGAATGAAGGCATAAACCCGTTCCGTTGGCTGATGATCCGTAAGTTATAGATAACAGATGTTCATTCAGCTCTAATTGACTGCCGATACGCGTCTTCACGTTATACGTTTGATTAATCCATTCGTGCTGACAGGTAAGAGTTATTTCATCTTCTTCAAAATTGAATAACAATACCTGTGCAATACCCATTAATTCACCAGCCTTACGCAATGTATCAGTAAGCAGCGCGTTAATATCGGAGCCGGACAGGAAGTTTTGAGAGATAGAAGCCATCATGGTTTGCTGTTTAAGCTGCTGATTTATCATTTTAATTTGATTCAGCATTTGAATCTGATTCCTAACCCTCAGTTTGACAATAGCGGGACTGAAAGGTTTGGTTATATAATCTGCGGCTCCTATACCGAGCCCTCTCTCCTCATGTGAGGCATTTGCAAGTCCCGTAACGAAAATAACGGGAGTTGCCCGTGTTTCTTCTGTATTTTTCAACAGCGAAATGACTTCATATCCGTCCATTTCCGGCATAAGAATGTCCAGCAGTATTACATCCGGTAAGTATTCCATTGCCGTTTCAATTGCGTCATGTCCGTTTTTTGCCGCGTAAACGGTATAGTCGGGGCTTAATATATGCGTCAATGTTACTATATTAGCGTTTTCATCATCAACGATAAGAACGCTGTTCTTATCCGCTTCTTTCATTAGCTTACCTATCTCCTTGCCTTACAAATTTTCATCAGAATAACTGTCTGTAAGATGAACTATGAACGAAATCTTACTAAAATATAGGTTTTTCTTCATGTACACATAGACAATTTATTATACATGAATGAATACGGTTTAGATATTTTACGCGTAAATTATAGATAATACTCGAAAAATACTATACTTGCGGTTTACGCGTTTGAGTAATATAATTTTCCTCGGTTTTTTATTTTTGAGTATTGTCTTGTGGAATTGGAGGTGCAACAGGTGAAGAAAGACATACATCCGAAATACGGCGAATCCGCAGTCACGTGCGCCTGCGGGAACAGCTTCGTAACTCGCTCGACGCAGCCGGAGATGAAACTTGGGGTCTGCAACGCATGCCACCCATATTACACCGGAAAGAAAGGGCGCGTCATAGAGGCCGGCAGGCTTGAAAAGTTCCTCCAGAAATACGCTGGAGTAAACTACGGTCAGAGAAAACAGGACGAGTCCGAATAGTCATCATCAGTGCGCCAGAATAAAAACCCTTTTGCCGAAAACAGGCATTAGGGTTTTTTTATATGTACCCGCCGCTTTGGCACTGAGTCTCTCGTCGCGGAATTGCCAAAATGATGGTAATATCTAATGAGAATATTATTTCACGTGAATATTATTTTAAGGAGATAAGTTTGAAACCCTGAGTCAGAATATCGAGAGTCAAAAAGGCACTAAACAACAATCTGCAAGGATATTTGCATCTTGACAACAGAATATGCGGAGATTTTTTAGTCTATGAAGCTAAC
>Ga0099364_10006463_pt1 | contig 17068 bp, 13 predicted proteins | sample TergutTh196P3_FD_73070 | JGI IMG/M metagenome (GOLD analysis project Ga0099364, IMG submission 73070) | Microcerotermes parvus P3 segment gut microbial communities from Pointe-Noire, Republic of the Congo - Th196 P3 | ecosystem: Host-associated > Arthropoda: Insects > Digestive system > Gut ... | reverse complement strand
CATTTCAAGGATTTCTTTTTCAAATGTTTTTATACGTGTGTATTTTCTTGGCATAAATATACCCCCTGTTTTATTATACCTTAACAGGGGGCTTTTGTCTATTGTCCGTTTTTACTGGTTCTGTTCAGAGCGACTGCTATGGATTTATAATCACGAATACTTTTCAAAAAACCTCAACAGCTTCTCAATAATTCCCTGTTTCTTTTTGTCGCGGTTTACGTCGCCGAACCGCGACACAGGCGGCAGAATCTTGTCAATATTCGTCCCTGTTGTACGTAATGCGCCGTCACGGAAAGATATATCGACAAATCGGTGGGTCTCTTCGTCTTTCAAATTCTCGTCGGCAATTATAGCGGACAAATCAGCTTCTTTGCGTTGCTGTACAAATTTTTGCCAGTCATCAGTTATATGAGATGCCACATTAACCTGTGCCACGAAACGCTCTATGAGTTCCTTTTTGCTCCGTAGCCGTATACTTGAATCAACCGCCTTTGTAATTGACGTGAGTATGCTCATATCTTCGCAGTTGGATTCACGGTACTTTTCTACAAGAATAAGAATGTAATCAATGTTTACCTCGATTTGTTGGATAAGCTCCAATTCAAAGACAATATCATCGTTAATGGATTCTTTATCACCATCGCTTTTCGGGCGAATTTCTTGATACAGGTCAATATAAATGCTTTGATAGTCTTGAAAATCGCGGTCGCTTAGTATCTCATTCCCTGCAAAATCATCAAATGCTGTCAGAATATTTTTGATTTTCAAAATTGTACCGTATAACCGGATAAATTCTTTTTGTGCTTCTTCACCGACAATCGGTTCATCAAGCGGGAAAGTCGTCGTCAATTCTGCAATAAGCTCGGTATATCCCGGCTTATGCTCCCCGTTTTCGTTGTAGCCATTGTAATAATCGCTATAGGTTTTCAGAAGCACGATTCCGCCCGCTTCTCTGTTACCAAATAAGGCGATTGCTTCATAGGTAGCCTCTTTCAAGTCGCGGAAGCAGACGATATTCCCGAAAGTTTTAACGCTGTTTAATATGCGATTAGTACGGGAATAGGCTTGAATTAAACCATGTTGCCGTAGGTTTTTATCTACCCACAGCGTATTTAATGTGGTCGCATCGAATCCCGTCAAGAACATATTAACCACGATTACTAAGTCAATTTCGCGCTTTTTTAATCGTTGCGAGAGGTCTTTGTAATAATTTTGGAAATTGTCCGCAGATGTGTCGTAATTCGTGTTAAAAGTAGCGTTGTAATCTGCAATAGCGGATTCGAGAAAATCGCGAGAAGGCTTGTCAAGGTTTTCGTTGTCGAAATCTTCATCAGCAAATACATCATCGGGGTCTTCTTCATTTGCGCAGTAACTGAAAATCGTTGCAATGTTCAGCTTGCGATTCCGCTCTGTAAGCTGTTTTTTAAACTCCTCGTAATATTTCTTTGCCATAGGAATAGAAGCCGTGGCAAAGATTGAATTAAACCCTGCAACGCGCTGACCTTTCAGCGAATAAGTAGAGCTTCTCTTGGTTTTTTGGTCGAAGTGTTCAAGAATATATTTTACAATTTCGGTGACACGGCGCGGGTCTGCAAGTGCTTTCTCGGTGTCAATAGCCGACACTTGCTTATCAGTTTCGTTGTCCTTTTGCTTGACAGTGTTTATAAAATCAATACGAAACGGCAGAACATTTCCGTCATTAATCGCGTTTACAATCGTGTATGTATGCAGTCTGTCGCCGAACGCCTGTTCTGTTGTCCGTAGTAGCGGATTGACGCTACTGCCTGCATTTACAGGGAAAATCGGCGTACCCGTGAACCCGAAAATGTGGTAATTCCGAAACGCTTTTACTATTTTTTGACGCATATCACCGAATTGCGAACGGTGGCATTCGTCAAATATAATAACGATGTGCTTTTTATAAACATCATGGATTTTATTCTTGCTCACGAAAATATCTAACTTTTGAATAGTTGTTATAATAATCCGTGCAGTCGGGTCGTTGAGGTTCTTCTCTAACTGCTTGGTGGATTTACTGCTGTTTGCCGAATCCTTTTGAAATCGGTCGTACTCTTTCATGGTCTGATAATCCAAATCCTTGCGGTCAACCACAAAAAGCACCTTCGCGACTTCCTCAAGCTGTGTGGCAAGTTGCGCTGTTTTAAAGCTCGTCAGCGTTTTTCCGCTTCCTGTCGTGTGCCAAATATAACCGCCGGCATCGGTTGTTCCTGTCTTTTTGTAATTGCTTGAGCAAACAATGCGTCCTAAAATTTTCTCGGTTGCTGAAATTTGATATGGACGCATGACGAGCAAAAGCTCCTCGCTTGTGAAAACGCAATAACGTGTCAAAATATTCAAAATCGTGTGCTTCGCAAAGAATGTCTTGGTAAAGTCAATCAAGTCGGCGATTACTTTGTTTTCCGCATCAGCCCAAAAGGAAGTAAACTCAAAGCTGTTGCTTGTTTTCTTGCTTTTACGGCGTCCGCCTTCGCCCGATTCTTTTATATGAGCGTAGCGGGTGGTGTTGGAATAATATTTAGTGTGCGTGCCGTTACTGATTACAAAAATCTGAACATACTCATACAAACCCGAAGCCACCCAGAAGCTGTCCCTTTGATACCGTTTTATTTGATTAAAAGCCTCGCGAATCGCCACCCCGCGCCGCTTCAACTCGATATGCACCATAGGCAAGCCATTGACCAAAACCGTGACGTCGTAACGAGCAGAGTGGTAGGGTTCTTGCGGGTGGCAGGGTTCATGCGGGCGGCAGGATGCCGCCCCTACAGTATATTGATTCAGCACCTGCAAGCGGTTGTTGTGAATGTTCTTTTTGTCAAGCAAGTATACGTTTTTTGTACTGCCGTCATCACGCTTTAGCACTTGAATATAATCGTCCTGTAGTTTCCGTGTTTTCTCTACGATACCCTCGTTTGAACTCGCTATGCTTTCCTTGAAAAATCGTTTCCACTCGTTATCGGTGAATGTATAGTCGTTCAACAACTCCAACTGCCGCCGTAAATTCGTAATCAACCCCGCCTCGTCTGTGACGTTTATTCGCTCATACCCTTGAGTTGTCAGCAATCGAATCAACTCCCGCTCAAGCTCGGCTTCCGATTGATAATCGGTTTCCGTGCGTTCTTCGGGAGTGTATTCGGCGACTACGGTGGATTGCTCGGTTTCGGTTATTATGTTGTATTGGTTCATAGGGTGAACTCCTTATTATTTATGATTCTATTGGCAATATTTGCTTTTCTTCAATCGTGATGCTCTTAACAACGTGTAGTGCAGTACTTTCTACACAATAATTTTTGGATACACACTCTCCCTTTTCATTTGTAATATTAGTGTTAAAAAGAACAATATTGACTCCACCTTCATGTAATGAACTCGGATAGCGAATGCCATCGAACTCAAAGGAGTTATTTTTAATTAAATTTGCTACATATTGAGTGGGCAAATAATCTTCTTTTTTATGATTTGGCATTGAAAATTCTCTTGCAATCATTCTTAAAAGATGCTCTACTTCAGTGTCATTGTTATCGAAAGGCGAAATAGCACAAAAATCAAACAATCTCAAATCTCTGCTTATTTTAATTTTGGCAACACTCACCATTTGTCCTATAATTGGTCGTGCTTCCGTTATAGCAGTATGAGCATTTTCAGCCACATACAGATAAGGAACTTTACACGGATTTATTCTTCCCGCTGTAGCTATTTCTTTTGGTGGTGCATCTGACTCTTTTGCATTGAACCCCCAAAAACCATTCATCCAATATTTATTAATGCCGCCGACTTGTTTGCTCATTTCTGTCGCCAAAAGACCTTTAATAAAATTTGCTACTACTTCATTTAATTCATAAGCCTCAATTAGTTGTAAAATCCCATCGCGAGTTTCTAAATAATTTTTTGACTCGTCAGGTAATTTTATGTTTTCAATTATTCGGGAGCGATATACCGTTTCCCCACTCCGAAGTGTATAAACAGACTTGTCCAAAGCAGAAAGAATTGACTTCTTAATTAAGTCGTCTTTTTCGGGAAGCTCGCCTTTTTTGATTTTTTCCTTAAACTGTATCCACTTTTCTGAGATTTCTGTATGTGCCATAAGCATAACAGCGATTATAAATACCGAAACGACAAGCTCCATCGCTTCTTTATTTTGATTTCGTTTGGTCTTTCGTTTGAAAAAATTAAACATACACTCCTCACTTTCGTTTCACTCAAAACTAAGCCCCCCTCCCGTCAACATCCTTACTCGCCTCTATTTTCGCAACGACTGTTGCTCGCTCAGCTTCGATTATTATATTATATTGGTTCATTAAGTTGCTCCTTGATTTTCTTTAAGTGATTGTATTTCGGGAAAATATTGTATTTGTATATCAGACCCTATTGGATAAAACTGCGAACTACCATTATTGTCAAAACCACGAGATACGGCAACTGGTGTAATTTCATCTGGCTTTATGTTTTTTGCAATTATCGCACCTTGTAATTCTAATAATTCTTTTGCAATATCAGGTTTAAAACACACATTGTACATTGATTTATCCTGCACGGATGGATAAGCCCAAGCGTCTTGAACATCTCGAGGCGGTAGGTCGAAATAGTCTTTTGCAATTTTTTCGGAAATTTTATATAAAAACTCTGTTCCTTCGCCAACATCTCTACTAAACTCATCTCTTAAAAAATTGTTATATATCTCGTGAATAAATATTGCCTTTCTATCCGAAATTCCATTTGCTTCATAATCAAAATCGCCGCCTATAATATTGACTTTTATATCGCTTCGGGCTACATAAACTATAATCGCATAAAATATATTTGGCTCTAAGTTCATTTCCTTTATTGCAACCATAGGATTTATAGGTGCAGTATATAACAATGACTCACCAATCTTATTTAAACGCCCAAGGGGTGTTTTGTCCGCAGGTGGATTCCAAAAATCTGACAACACCCGCAAGTTTTCATCGGGGATTATAGACCCTTTCAATTTACGCACTCTAAAAAATTTAGTGCCAGCAGGGTAAGTTGCATTATTTGTCATAATAACAAATTTATTATTGTATAGCAATACTTTGATAATAGCTTTATCAAGGTCGCTATCGCTAATATTTCTAAAATCTAATTTTCTGAAATCCTTGATTTTCTTAATTAAATCTAAATCATCAACATTTTTCAAAAAAGTCTGAACCCTTTGCGCATGATAGTTGACCATTATTTCACCCCCTCAAAACTCAACAACCTATCCCGATAATACTCATACTGCTTCTTCCTCGCCGTAATCTCCGCAGGAAGCCCCTCTGCTATATCCGTAGTCAGCTTATCGAAGCGGTCGAGAATACCAACAATGCGTTCCTGCTCTGTAAGAGAAGGTAGCGGAATTTGGATTTTAAGCATTTCTTTCATTGGTATGCTTTTTACAGTGCCACCCTCTGCTTTTCGTTTATATAGGTCTTTCATTTTACTTGTGGTAAATGTATACATCAAAAATCTCGGTAGCAATCGTTCGCCAAATAGTTTTAATACATACACGCCCTCTTTAATACTCCAATTTGTCGGCGTTTCCGTTATTACTGCGGTTTCGCCTATTGTCGCTGTTCCTGAAAATAAAACATCTCCCACTTCTAACTTCGCTCTGTTATTACAAAGCCGTAATGCTTCATCATTTATTCGGTCGGTTTTTTCGCTAAACACAACACGATTATTATGTATTTCACGAATTGTTACATAATAATTTGGTGCATCGCTACCTGTGTTGAGTTTGAAAAACTGTCGTGGATTAAGACCAGTCCTAATTGTAGCTATATCCCCCAAATTCACACGTTCCACATTTTGACCCAAATTGAGTAAATCGTCTCTATAGTAGCTGTATTGCACTCTCCGTGCGCTTAGCTCCGCCGTTAGCTCCGCCGTTAGCTCCGTAAATATATCTAAAATACGGACTATTTCTTGTTGGACGGGGAGGGGAGGGAGGGGGATTTGCAACTGTTCCGTGTCGGGAATTGCTATTTGAGGAAATGCCCCCATACTTGTCGCCTTTTCGCGTAGTTTGTTTTCTTGTGTTTTTAGGAAGTAGTAGAGATATTTAATGTCAACATTTTCTCGCTCGCTATGATAAGACCACATTTCGTTTTTGTGACTAAAAGGCTTATCGTAGTATTCAAACTCGATTACTCCACGAGATTTTACAATCACAGATGGAAATGTTTTTACATCTTTTTCAGGCAAATCAGCGTAATCAAAATAAGCTACAGTCTTACCACCTGCAAATATTTTGACAGGGGCATTTGGTTTGTCGAGTGTTTTCATTTGAGCCGCAGTTATAGGAGTGCCTTTTGTTCTAACGGCAATTTTCCCCAACTTCACAAACTCCACCCCATTCGGGCAAAGGTCGGCGATAAGGCGGTCGAGTTTAGTCATCGGCAGTATCCTCGCTTGTGATTTTTAGCTGACGGTTGCCTAAATTCTTTGCGTTCAGAGAGCTTACAGCTTTTTTCCCTGTCCGTTCCTCAAGTTGCTCGCGAGCGACTTTGGCAACAGTCGCGCCTTCTTTGGCGACTTCGGCACTCTCGTTAAAACCCACGGGTTGCCGTTCAGCGGAAATGTCGGTGGCGGCGACTTCCGCAAGCATATTCAAAACTAACTCGGTGTTCGTCATGTTGTCGCGCAGATTTTCTTTCCGCAAGCCTTTGTAATTCTTATACTCGCGAGTCGTCATTCCGCTCCATGTGCGGCTCATCAGGTCGGTCAGCGCGGCGTATTCCTCACCTTCTTCAACGCCGCTGATTTTCCATTCATCGGTTAAAGCCTTGCGGACTTCAATAGATTTAATACGCTGATTTATCCAGTTTTCGCTGTACCCCAAACGGCGGTAATTCTGCACTGCACGCTCAATAGACAGTTCGGGGTCAACCGCCTCGTCTATGTACATGTTGCCGACTTTCGCAAGCCAAAGCTTAAACGGCTCGGCTTTCTTACTCGGAACAGACTGCACAAGCCGCAAAACCTGCTCAGTATCAGCGACGTCAGTCTTATAAAACTTCCCGTCGGAGGCTTCCATTTTCAGTTGTACGATATTTTCGTACAACTGACTTCCCTCCGCTTGTAGCTTGCGTTTGAGGTCACTCCAGTAACGGCGCGGATTATCGCTGTCTGTTAAAACCTCGATAATATCCACAACCGAGAACCAATACTTCTGATTTTCCTCGTCCCAGATATGCCGCACCTGCTTGCCTTCAAACAACTTGATTTTATTATCAGCCATTATGCTCGCTCCCTTCTATTTCTGCGATAATCTCGCTAATTTCCCGTCTTAACACATCGCCCCGCGCCACAATCCGCTCAATCTCGGCGTTCAGCACAGCGATGTCAACAACTTCGCGGGTGTCCTCCTGCTCAACGTAGGTGCTGACGGACAAGTTATAATCCTGTGCGGAGATATTGTCGTTATGCACGAGTTTGGCGAAATACTGTGTTTCGTTGCGGTTTGCATAAGCGGTGACGATTTTCTCAATATTATGAACAGTCAGCTTGTTGGAGTTGGTGACTTTGACAAATTCACGGCTCGCATCTATGAAAAGGGTCGAGTTCTCGCTTTTTGACTTCTTCAAGACCATAATACAGGTAGCTATGCTTGTCCCGAAAAAGAGGTTGTCAGGCAGTTGAATAACGCAGTCGATATAGTTGTTGTCGATTAAGTATTTGCGGATTTTCTGCTCCGCACCGCCGCGATACATTATGCCGGGGAAACAAACAATCGCCGCCGTCCCGCTCGTAGCAAGCCATGAAAGGCTGTGCATGATAAAGGCTAAATCGGCTTTTGATTTTGGCGCAAGCACACCCGCAGGGGAGAAACGCGGGTCGTTAATCAGCAAGGGGTTGTCGTCCCCTGCCCACTTTATCGAATAAGGCGGGTTGCTCACAATTGCTTCAAACGGCTCGTCGTCCCAATGGAGCGGCTTCGTCAGTGTATCCTCATGCCCAATGTCAAACTTATCAAAGCCGACATCGTGCAAAAACATATTTATACGGCAAAGGTTGTAGGTCGTGATGTTGATTTCCTGCCCGTAAAAGCCGTTGCGGACGTTATCTTTACCGAGAATTTTCGCAAATTTTAACAAGAGCGAACCCGAACCGCAAGCAGGGTCATAGACCTTGTTGACTTCGGTTTTACCCACGATTGTAAGCCGTGTCAGAAGTTCCGAAACCTCCTGCGGTGTATAATATTCGCCGCCGCTTTTCCCTGCGTTGCTCGCATACATTCCCATGAGAAACTCGTAAGCATCGCCGAATAAGTCAATTGTGTTGTCGTGGTAAACGCGCGAATTACCGGCGGTAACATCACGTTGCTCGCCGAGCTTCATATCGGCAATGCCGTTCATCAACTTTACAAGCATCTCGTTCCGTTTCGCCACTGTTCCGCCGAGCTTGTTGCTGTTCACGTCAATGTCGGCAAAGAGCCCATTGAAATTAGCTTCACTGTCTGAGCCTTTCGCTGATGACTCAATATCCTTGAAAATGCCTTCGAGTGTCACATTCAAATCAGAATCGGTAGAGGCAGACTTCCGCACATTCTCGAATAACTCACTTGGCAGTATAAAAAAGCCTTTTGTAGCTACGAGGTCGGCACGCGCTTGTTCCGCTTCTTTATCGGAAATGGCGGCATAATCGAAAGAGTTGTCGCCCGCTTCCCACTCCTGTGCATTTATGTAAGCCGAGATATTCTCGGAGATATAGCGATAAAACAGCATTCCGAGGACGTACTGCTTGAAATCCCACCCGTCCACGCTTCCGCGCAGGTCGTTGGCGATGTTCCATATAGTGCGGTGAAGCTCGGCGCGCTCCTGTTCCTTGCGATTATCGGGCATAGAAGAAACTCCTTTACAACGATTATTTTGTTTATTATAAGAACCGCACGCCGTTAGCCGCAACAAGTTGCGGACGGCTGAGCGAACCTTGAAATGTCTGAGGACATTATATCATATTTTTTTGCAAAAAACAAGGTAAAATTTTTAAAAAGATGAAATTCCTTTACTTCTTGCTTCTGATATTTGGCTGACATATTCGATATAACATTCGGGGCTGCAACAACAGCCCCGCCAGTTATGTATTTTTATGCAGTATACACATGCCTTAAAAGCGCGTTTACAATTCATGTTTTTGCATATACTGTTTGGTTTTACAGGGTTCAATATTTTTAATTACACTCCTTTCATTTAAGCGGCGGTTTGTTTTAATTACCGTCCGGAAATATCCAGTAAAAGTATTCGCTGTCTCTGCCTTCGCAGACGGAGGCTCGTGCCTCGGCGGAGAAGCTTTGAACAGACATATCATCCCCGAACGAGAAGTTGAATTTATCGTTGACGAGGACTTTAGGCATAACCAATTTAGAGTGCCTTACCGCTCCCGTGCATACGTCCTCTGCCAGTACGTCTAAAATGAGTTTACAAGAACCCGAATAACTGTTTGATTTGTTGCTGTATTTTACGCCTTTTGTAAGGTATTCGTAAAACACGATAACTATATCACCGCGGTTAAATTCATCTGTGGGTAATGTAATTTCTGTTTCGCCATCGTAGGCAAATGAAGATGAACTTGCGGCGGAATTTTGGGTATATGGTTCGCCTTGAGAGCCGTCTTTGTTTGCTTTATAAATAAAACCGATTTCATTTCCGCAGACGCCGACGGCTTTATGTGAGATTTTAATTGTTTCGCTCTCGCCTACCTCAATTCTTTCAAATGCGGGAATGAGAATAGAGGCGGCATTAAAATCAGCTGTTGGTGAAAAATCGCCTATAGAAAGTGCTAAAGCACCGCCTACAATAAACCCGTTATTAAGGGTAACGGTGCAGGTTTTATTATTTTTCACGGCGAATAAACGCCGCCCTTTTCTGCCCGTAGACCAGCGGACTTCCGCCGCGCCTTCTATAGAGCCGTTTTTTATTTCATCAAAAATAAAAAGACACTCGCCTGTCGCTAAATCAAATCCTGTAGCGGTATCAATTGCGCTGATGCTGTATTTATCAAAATTTAAAGCCATGATAGAAATTCTCCCTTTCTTGTTATAAAAAAATATGTTGTTCTTCAAATTCAATATCCCGCGGTTCAAAACCCGCATAAACAGCTTGAAAATACTGAATGTTTTTAAAGAACTTTTGGTATGTGTTGATGCTCTCGGTTAAAGCCGAAACAGGCAAATCCCATATTGTCGAATAATCGTATTTAAATCCCGGCAAATTCACTAAACTTGAAATTATCGGTTTCAATATTGATTTTTGGTTTTCTTTTATGCTTTTAGTTTTACGCCTCGCAATTCTTTTACGTTCCCGCTCAATCATATATTTTTTAGTGTGTTCGTCATAAGGTATATCGCCTTTGTTTTTTATTCCGTGAATTTTCCTTATATAGTCGCTCAATTGAGTATATATAGCGCGGTCGATAACATAAGTAAAGCCGCCTTTCTCATCCCGTATGCCAAGTATTATTTCGCCTGTTTCGAGGTTTTGCATGGTTATTAAGTCGGGTAAATTGAGATTGTTTAAGATAATCGAAGTGTCGCCTGGTAGCAGATGCTTGTACATAAGGCAGAATAAATCATAATCTGTGAGCTTTGTCCAGTCCACCCCGTTATCCCACAAAAAGACTTTATATTGACTGCTGTTTGCACATAGTTTTGCGATTATTGAGAAATAACGATGCTCGCCAAAATCGCAGATTTCACCGAGCGAGGGAGGCTTTAAACCAATGTGTTCGCTTATTCTAAAGCAACTCCCCGAAGTTGAGTTACGGAATAACTGTAATTCATCAAGCATAATAAATCACCGTCCTGTTCTTTTTCCTTGCGGGCTGACACTGCGGCGTAAGTCGTTACATGTGAATTTTAATTCGCGGTACTGATAATTTTTGTTAAGAATGAGTTCACGGTTACTCTCAAGCCGTAATTCGGAAAAACCAAAATTCTGCCTGCCGTCTAATAGCTTCAAAACCTCTTGTGCAAGTAAATCGGTTCGGGTTCCTATACGTTTGTCTACCCACATTCTGTTTTGATGACATAAGCACCAAATAGTTATCAAGTATTTTGCATATGTAGGATTAAGGCGATTTACACTTGCAATATCGACCGCAATGAGTAAATGACAATCCGCAGAGGTTTGTATATCGGGTACTTTAAGATAAGGCCATAGATTTCGGTATATTAAAGATGTCGGCTCGTCTTTTATGTACCCGTCAGCCTGCGAATCTAAGATTTCGATTATCTCACTACTCGATGTTAATTCTTTAATTAAATCCATTTTATAGTCGGTTATGTTAATTATCGCCATGAAATTTCGCTCCTTTCGTTTTTATTTATTGGGTTTCTTCGTTTTTTTTCGGGATTTCGATTCCGTTTTCTTCTAAAACCCCGATTAAAACACTGTTGTATTTACGCTCGGACTCTAATTCCTTACGAGCCTCTATAAGTTCTGCTCTTGCTTCGTCAATAAGTCTGCCCGCCTCGTCAAGTTTTTTCATGGCATCCTCGTAGCGGCGGGCTTCGGCGGTGTAGCGTTCTATCGCGATAGCTTCGAGCTTTGTTGCGTTTTTGAGAGTTATTTCCGCACTCGCCACGACGACGCTACCCGTTTCTGCCTTATTCTTTTTTCTGTGAAGAATACCGTTGAATGCGGCGAGACCTATACCGCCGATGCCTATGAGTGGGAGTATAAGCTCCCTAAGTATTGTTTCAAACATTATTTTTTTCCTTTCTTTAAAAATTTACCCCTATGAATTGTCAAGTAATCGCTCCCCCATGCGGTTTTGATAAGACATTTTGCAAATAAAACAGGGTAAATTGCAAATTTCACGCAAAATGTTAATATGATACACTATAGGAAAAATCATAGAGCTTTATTTCTCCGTCGGGAGTCTCTTTTAAAAATCCTACGGACTCTCTGCTTTTTTCTATTAACCTGTAAAAAGACTCGTTAGGAGCACCGAAAAGCATGTTAAATAAAAGCCTCGATATATCCTTATAATCCTCGTTTTCTATGAGAGAAAGCAGATAGTACATAGTTTTTTCGGACATTTTAGCTTTTTTTATCAGTTCTACACAGTGTTGCCTTGCGGCAGACGAATTTAAAAATTTTGTCTGCTTGTCAGTTTTATTGTCTTCATAAATCGCGATTATTTCTGCTCTCAGAGAGCGTACCGATTTTATTATAGCATCGGTCTGCATATAATTAATTCTGCCGCCGAGTCCCTCGGATTTTATTATATCAATAAACCTGCAAAACCCCTTAGTATTAGTTTTAGGGAGCTTGAAATTATTTATATGCTTTTGTACATAATCCATAGCCGTTTCGTAATATCGGTATGTCTTGCGCTTTGGGTCGTAATAACCCTTATCCTTATCTATATACTTAAAAAACATGGGTCTGACAGGGAGTCCCTTTTGTCCTAATTCTTTATTCTCATCTTTAATTAGTTTTAGTTCGGCGGAGTTATCCGCAGGACTTTCTCTTTTAGCTGAGTCGATTTCGAGATTACTCATGATGTCAAGTTGAGAAGCGTCGGTATATAAGCGTCTAACCCTTTCGGCTACCGCTCCGTTATCGTCATCGTGAAAATCATCTTTGTTTAATAATTCCCACAACTTACTGTTTAATTCTTGAGAGAGGTTAATTATTTCTCCGATTTTATTTATGCTTGTTTTAATGTCAAGCTCTGCCTTGCCTGAGGGGGAAAATTCGCGTTTTAAAACAACATTTTCAAAAATCTTAGTAGGGACGGGAAACCGGTCATAATTACGCTTCGTACCGCTAATCAGAACCCGATTATCAGTCAAAAGCATGGAATCGGAATCAAAGTCTGCCCCGGAAAGCCTTTCTAAAAGGTTTTCTTCTATACTGTTAACGCATACAATTTCATTAGTCAGATTAAAATATTCTTTTATGTTCGGATATATTTTATTTTTCGTGAGAAGTATGTTTCCTATAGTGACATGCGGACTCCGTGAGCCTAACAAATCCTCACCGTCTTTAAAATTAAGGCTATGTATTGTCCCGCGTTCAAGCTCGGCGACTCCGTTGAATTTACCTATCGAGTGCTTCAGCATTTCTATGGGATTACCGAAAAGCGTGCTGTAGTTTCCTCTGACTAAAACCCGTCCTTTTCTGAGATTCGCGGTATAGGCTTTTGTTAAGTCGCTAACGAAACGATAATAAAGATTAGTAAAGACGAATTTTTTATTAAGTCCGAGCAGTTTAAAAATTATATCATTTTTAGATTCGAGCAGGGAAGCGGAATGTATCGAGTTTTCGGAATCCGGATGTATGAAGTATTGCTCACGATATTTTATATGATTTCTGAGTACGAGCGGATTTGTTTTAAGTTTAATCAGATAGTCCAAAGACGGTTTTAACAACTCCCCGACCTCGTCATATGTGAGCTGTATGGTGTTTAACAGTTGATAATGGCATTGTACCATTCTGCCTTTAAAATAGGCGGTAGGCTTTTCGTGTTTTACTATACCGAACACAGAATCAAGCGATTTCAACCATTCATCAAGCGTTGCAAACTTTAAGTATTTGATACTGCTCGGAGTCGTGATAAGTTTTATATCTTTAGTATTTTCGGCGAGAGTAAAGCCGTTTAGCTGTGATAAATCGGTTATTTTATAATGCTCGAACCACTTTTGAATATTCGTATTAAAGCAACATGATTTAAAAAATCTTGAACGTAAAAGGAGCATACCGCGGTGTTCGTATTTTCCGAAAAGCGATTTATCGAGTAGTGACTGCCCGTCCCAAATACTGTTAGTTATTTCGGTCTCCCCTCGGCTCGTGGTGAGTCTTCCGCAAACGCTCTCGGTGAGCATCGCCGTGTCTTTAAAAACGCTTTTATAGTCGGGAATAACGAGAATGTTATGAGGTGATATATTAATAGTATCTATGATACTGCTGAGACTCAATGATATATAAGCCTCTAATGCAGATAGCTCTATTTTTTTACCCTTTCTCACACGTATGCCGCACATTTCCCAACGGTGCATTTGTTTATACAGCTTTTTATTTATAAACAGGCATTTTCCGAGCCTTCCGCTACCCGCGCTTCGCTTCCAACGAACATATTCTATACCATCGCAGACGAAGCCCTTATCATACAGTACGGTGCGAATTTCCGTTGTTTTGTGGAGGGTTTTTATATTATTACGCGCTTTGTAAACTCCGCCCTCAAAGTAAAAATACGAGCCTAAAATATCGGAGCCTAATGCCTCTTTTATAGGTTTTTCTGTTTGTATAGCTATCAGTTCGCCATTTCTTATATCCGCCGAGTCAACTAAGCTTATCCCACTGAACGAGTACCCGTATTTTATATAAATACCTTTGTGAAACCTGTTATATTCTTTGTTGCTGTAGTTGAAAGACACATTAATTATATGACTTGTGTATTCTTTACCATCCTCTTTGAAAGAGAAGTCGCTTCGTCGGTATACCTTTTTGTATATCTCACGGAGCTTTATTAAATCTAAACTGTAATCTAAAGTGTTGATAAACTTTTTTGTGTTAATTCTACTGTCCTTATCCCGTATTTGGTATCCGATTCTGCCCTCGTCCTTACAGGCGGAACTCAGAAATAAATCTTTTCCGTCAATCCCCGGTATGTAACAGCCTGTATATTTTATTCTGCTCATGTCATCGCGCATTTGCCAAACCTCCAAATATATTGATAATATACACTATGATAGTGAAATGCTCTTTATAGTATTATACATATCAGAAGACAGTTGTCAATAGGTTTTTAAAATAAAATTGCGAACCCTGAACAATATTAACACACGCCATACTATCTGAGTTTAAACCCGGATTGCTGTTCGATTGAACGCAAAGTCTTAGGCGGAATGTCCTTGCAAGGGTGTTTTACGGTGGTCTTGCCTTTCTTCATGGGTTCTGAAAAACAGTTCAAATTTTTTATTTACTTTATACGGCACTTACCTTGTTAAAAATTTGGTCGAAAAGATTGAACCGGAGTTTGGGAGCGGGTTTTCAATACGCCAGTTGCAACGCTCAAGGCAATTTTACAGGCTTTACCCAATTGTGTCCGCACTGCGGACGCAATTGAACTGGTCGCAGTATCGCTTGTTATTATCTATTGAAGATGACTATAAACGTGAATATTACGAGCTTGAATCAATTAACAATGGTTGGAACGGCAGAGAAACAGGAACGCGAGGCGCAGGGGTAGAAATGCTTATTATCCGATAAATTCACCCGTTACGCCCATTTCCCGTCGGCTATATACCGATTGGCTTTCTCGTGAGCGCGGTTTACCATTTCCTTGTCAAAGCCTATACTGTTTAATAGCTTCAAAGCATTGCGGGTCGTTGCGGCTCCGTCCTTTATCATATAGTCGAACAAGACTTCGCCGTTATCGGTCACAGTTTCCGAAAAATGCAATAACCGATAATAACTGCTTAACAGAGCGCATAATTCAATATCATGCGTAGCCGCAAGACACAGCGCGTTTTTAGCTTTTAATTCCTTTAGAAGCTCGCTTGAAGCGGCAATGCGCTCCACCGTATTTGTGCCTCTCAATACCTCGTCAATTATGCAAAGCAACGGTTGCTCTGACGTTTCGGTTATCATAATTCTTTTGAGCGATTTGATTTCCGCAATGAAGTAGCTCTCCCCCGCAAGCAGATTATCGGAGATTGCCATTGATGTATATATGCGAAAAGCGGGAGCGGAATATTCACCGCAAAGCGCCGTACAAATCCCTTGCGCCATTATAGCGTTTACAGCGACCGTTCGCAGAAATGTGGATTTACCCGAAGCGTTTGACCCCGTTAATAGTATAGATTCTGTTGTGTTCAAATCATTCGGTACAGCGTTTTCAACGAGCGGGTGAACAAGATTGAGCGCGTTAAATCTGACTTTATCGGAAATTATAAAATCAATCTTCGGAATTGAATATGTCAACAAGCTTTTTCGGTATGACGCAACAGCAATCGCAGAGTCTATCAGCCCTAAATATTCGTGAATGTGGAAAATGTCTTTTTGGTGTTTTCCTAATCGGGTTTTGAGAAATTCATAAGCGATTATATCGGCAAGGAATATCCCGTTTAAAATTGCCGCTATATCGTCAACTGTATTGTTTGTCGGGACTGCCCCAATTCGTGATATTGACTTCAAGCGTTCGCTTGCTTCATAAAAAGTTGATAAAAGCGGGGATAATTCCGATGAATTCAAATTTTTTATTTTTCTCGCGGCATACACCATTGCGGCGGAATAATTTACCGTATCAATATCGCTTTCAATATGATATACGGCAAATTGACGAAATATTGGCAAACCAACCATCATAATCACAAACAACCACGCGAGCTTGAACGTAAATGCAAGGCTGACGGCACTCCCGATAAAGGTTAAAACAAGCAAAATATAAAAAACTAATTTCACGGGGCTATGAGAATCAGGACTAAACATTTCGCTGGTATTTGCGCTCCGTCTTTTACTGAGTTTCGTAAAAATAACTTGTAGGTCGAGCCGCAAATCAGGGTTATTCTCCATTAGTTCAATTAGTTTTGCACGCTTTTCATATTCGCGGCGCTTAACGGTAGGGCTTCTTAAAAGATAATAAAGGTATTGTTCTCCGGAAGTGCTTGTGCCTTGATTGATACGCTTATATATTTCGTCGCCGGATAAATCCTTCCAAGTCGTATCATCAATTAAAAATTCGTCCAATTTATTATCGTAACGATAGTCAAAGTAGGCACGAATACCTTTCATATCGCCGTCAAAGTAGTGCAAATCGGGGCGTGTGCCATATTTTTTATTTAAAGTTTTTTTTAATTTATTCGTTCGCATAGAAAACTCCTTTTATGGCGCAAAATACTCATTCCCACCCCCTGCCGAACCGCCAAGCGCGGAAAAGGCTTGTTCACAAAAATGGCAAGCCTTTTTCCGCACCCGTTTCCGTTCCATTCCTATCCTTTCCCAAATACCGATTTTACGTTTCTGTTTAACGTATTTGAGCGGATAGTGATTATCAATTCTTCAAACGCTGATATGCTTGCTATGCCACACAAGATAAA
>Ga0099364_10006462_pt1 | contig 17068 bp, 15 predicted proteins | sample TergutTh196P3_FD_73070 | JGI IMG/M metagenome (GOLD analysis project Ga0099364, IMG submission 73070) | Microcerotermes parvus P3 segment gut microbial communities from Pointe-Noire, Republic of the Congo - Th196 P3 | ecosystem: Host-associated > Arthropoda: Insects > Digestive system > Gut ... | reverse complement strand
AATGCAAGGTTGAATTCATTGGTGGTGGATTTGGTGCATGTCCAAAGGGTATCAAGGCCTTTGCAAGGGAAGAGGACGAAGTAGAGCGGTTCAATGTTTCGGGGCTTAAGCAGAGCGGCGTAGAAACCACCATGCTTAACCTGGGTTTTACTGCCTTTCCGCTTGTTTACCTTTTTATGTTTATTGGTCAGGTAATTGTAACGATAATCGGCGGCATGAAGGTAATAAACGGCGAGCTTACTCTGGGAACTCTGTTAACATTTATCGCCTACCTCTCCATGCTTTACGGCCCTCTGCAGTTTTTCTCCTGGGTTTCCAACTGGTGGGCAAGATGCATGGATGCAACGCAGAGGGTTTTCGAGATTATTGATTCCAAAGCAGATATTGAAGAACCGGAGAATCCTGTTATTCTGGAAGATTTCAAAGGCGGCATTGATGTAAGCGATGTCTGGTTTGAATACGATCCTGCAACTCCTGTTTTAAAGGGCCTAAGCCTTAAAGTGAATGCAGGTGAAACGCTGGGGATAGTGGGTAAAACCGGAGCAGGGAAGTCTACTCTTGCCAACCTTATTGCCCGGCTTTACGATGTCAAAGAGGGGAGCATTAAAGTTGACGGAGTCAATGTAAAAGATCTTCCCCTGGATCAGCTGCGAAAAAGCATAGGAATTGTTTCGCAGGATATTTACCTTTTTATAGGCAGCATTGTAGATAATATACGTTATGCGAAACCTGATGCCGGAATAGATGAAGTGATCTGGGCGGCAAAGATGGCGTCCGCCCATGATTTTATCATGAAGCTCCCCGATGCTTACGAAACCAGGGTAGGTGCAGGCGGACAGGATCTTTCGGGCGGGGAGAGGCAGAGGCTTTCCATTGCCAGAACCATCATTCAAAACCCCAAGATTCTGATTCTGGACGAGGCAACTGCCGCCATGGACACCGAGACAGAGGGCAAGATACAGGCTGCGCTTAACGAACTTCAGAGCGGCCGCACTACGATTGCAATTGCGCATAGACTGTCTACTCTAAAAGACGCGAACAGCCTGGCAGTAATAAAAGAGGGGCAGGTTGTTGAAACCGGCACCCATGAGGAGCTTATGATTCAAAAAGGCGAGTATCATAAACTCTATATGATTCAAATGGAAGGCCTTAAAGTAATTTCTATGGATTAAGGAAGAAATATGAGTGAAAACAACACGCTTGATATTGGATTATTGGACACAGATAAAGCCGAGTTTTATGTAACTGAGGGCGGATTTACCGGGTTAAAGTATGATGACAAGGATTATCCGCACATAGTACTTAGGCGTTCTCTTCCTATAAAAGACCCTGCCAGGTACATTTCTGTTGCGGATAACGAAAACAATGAAATAGGAATTATTCTGGACTTAGAAAATCTTAAGAGCGGTCAAAAGGAAATAGTAATTAACGAACTGGACAACAGGTACTATTCCCCGGAGATCCTTTCAATAATCTCTGTAAAGGATAAACTTGGTTATGTTTATATGGAAATGCAGGTGCAGAATAAAAACAGCAAAGTTTATCTTAAAAACTGCGCAATTAAAGACGTTAGCCGTAATATTCGGATGCTTTCTGACACAAGTATTATCGTGCTTGACGTAGACGGCAACAGATATATAGTAAGCGATCTATTTAAGCTGGATAAAAAAAGCATGAAGCAGCTTGATCCCTACTTATTCTAAAAACTTATGAATCATGTTTTAATGGAGTTTTTGTGAAAACTTATACTTTTCATTACGATTTAAATATGCAGCGCCAGCCTTTAAACGGCACCCTTAAATTCACAGAGGACGGAAAAATATATTCTGAATGTGAGGGTGATCCATCACTTACAGTTTCAGCAGAAAATGTTGAAGAGGCTGTAGTAAAGGCAGGCGTGGGCTGCGCACTATTATACCTTAAGTTTAAATCCCAGGACAAAGAGGATCTTGTACTCTGCCGCTTTACTATGTCCTGTCTTAAAAAAGCAGGAGACTTTTGCAAGGTTGTAAATTACTATGTTCAAAGCGGTACAGCGGATATACCGGAGGAAGAGGCAAAGCGCGTATGCGAAAAATGCGGCCGCCCGCTTGTTGAGGAAATTAATGTCTGTGTTTTCTGTTATGACAAACTAAGCGTGCTGTTACGCGCAATCTCATACCTTAAACCTTATGCAGGAAAAGTAGCTGCAGCCCAGGTGCTGTTAATGACATCCAGCATTTTGTATTTATTGATTCCTGTCATAAACCGCTTTTTAATAGATAACCACCTGCGTCCCCAGGTAGGTGCCTTCGGGCAGATTGCATTTTTGGGCGGTGCGATGCTTCTGGCAAGAGGCCTGGGAGAAATCATCTTTATAATCAATTCCAGAATATACAACAAAGCCACGATTATGTACTGTAACGACCTGAGGGTAATGGCTTACGAAAAACTACAGTCACATTCCATGTCGGCATTTTCCAAACGCACACCCGGCGACCTGATCCGCCGCATTATGGACGATACTGCAATGATCAGGGACTTTGTTACAGACCTGGGAAGGTGGGCTGTTGAACAGGTGATAATGTTCATCGTAGTACTCACAATCCTGTTGTTTACAAACTGGCAGTTAACGCTTTTGGCTTTTATCCCGGTTCCTATTGTTATGATCTTTCTTTCACGTTTCTGGTCTTTTATAAGGGCAAGGTATGAAAGACAGTGGAGGAAAAACTCCAGGTGTTCTTCAATTCTTCACGACATAATAAGGGGAATCCGCACAGTAAAGGCCTTTGGAAACGAAAAGGCAGAAATCGAAAAGTTTGCAGAGGCAAACAGGGATCTGGCACAGATCTCAAGCGATAACGAAGCGTTATGGGCAAGATTGTTTCCGCTTTTGACATTTTTTACGGGGATAGGGGAGTTTATCATTCTCATTTTCGGCGGTTATGCAGTAATAAACGGAACCATGAGCCTGGGGGTGATGATCCAGTTTATCATGTATGTCGGCTATATTTACGGGCCCTTACGCTGGCTGGTTTCCTTCCCCCGCTGGCTTGCAAATGCGACTACCAGCATGGTTAAGGTTTTTGAGCTTTTTGATGAAGAGCCGGAAATTGCAGAGCAGGAAAACCCCAACAATATCCCCATATCCGGGGGAGTGCGTTTTAACAGCGTAAACTTTGGGTACAAGTCCTATGAGCCTGTGCTTAAGGGCATAGACCTGGATATAAAACCCGGCGAGATGATTGGTCTTGTCGGCAAGTCCGGTGTCGGTAAATCAACTTTAATTAATCTCGTTATGCGCCTTTACGATCCCAATACCGGCAGCGTTATGATAAATGATACTGATATAAGGGAAATTTCACCCAAGTATCTGCATGAAAATATCGGCGTTGTATTTCAGGATTCCTTTCTTTTTGCAGGAACTTTTTACGAGAATATTATCTATGCAAAACCGGAGGCGACTTTTGAAGAAGTGATTGCCGCTTCAAAAGCGGCTAACGCTCATGACTTTATTATGAAAACAGCAGACGGTTATAACACGCTCATAGGGGAAGGCGGCGAGTCCCTTTCAGGAGGGGAACGCCAGAGGATCTCCATTGCAAGGGCAATTATTAAAAACACAGACATTCTGATCCTGGACGAGGCGACGAGCTCTCTAGATGTGGAAACGGAAGCTGCCATACAGGAGAGCCTGGGACGGCTAGTGAAAGGCCGTACCACCATCGCTATTGCCCACCGGCTATCCACCCTGCGGAATGCCGACCGCCTTGTCGTACTGGACAAGGGTGCTGTTGCGGAAATAGGCACCCATTCAGAACTCTTAAAGAAGCAGGGGATCTACTACAACCTGGTTATGGCACAGAGGAAGAGCAGCAGGAAAGCTGAAGAAGCAGTATAGTTAACCGGTTTATGCACCGGAAAAAATATTTTAGCGAGGAAAACAATGTATAAAAATTTATTTGCAGAATACGGTTATGACAATGACGAGGTAACAAAAAGGCTTCACAAGATCTGGGATGCAGTTTTTGTTGACAGTGAAACCAGCGTATATCACGAAGTGGGCAGTGATATGGGTTTTGTGACTGACACAGGAAACAACGATGTGAGAACTGAAGGACAGTCCTACGCAATGATGATGGCTGTGCAGTATGATAAAAAAGATGTTTTTGATCGCATCTGGAAATGGACAAAAGAGTATATGTTCATGACAGAAGGTGTTCATGCCGGCTACTTCGCCTGGTCTACCGGCCTCGACGGCAGCAGAAACTCTCAGGGTCCTGCGCCTGACGGTGAGGAATTTTTCGCAGCCGCATTGTTTTTTGCGGCTAACCGCTGGGGTAACGGAGAGGGTATTTTCAATTACGCGAAAGAAGCAAGGGATATACTCCATTGCTGTCTTCACAACCCCAAGCCCATGTGGAACCATGACAATAAACTCATTAAATTTATTCCGGAAGTGGAATTTTCCGACCCATCATATCATGTCCCGTTTTTTTATGACGGCTTCGCAAAATGGGCAAATCCTGAGGATCAGCAGTTTTGGAAAGAAGCTGCCGCTGCCAGCCGGGCATACCTTAAAACAGCATGTCATCCTGTGACCGGCTTGAACCCTGAGTACGCAAACTACGACGGAAGCCCTGAATCATCCAGGCGGAAATCCAATTTTTACAGTGATGCCTACAGGACAGCCCTGAATATAGGGCTGGACAGCCAATGGCACGGATATGATAAAGACCTCACTGCCTGCATGGACAGACTGCAGAAATTCTTCTGTGAAACAGTGAAGGACGAGTGGGATTATGTCTACACCACCGACGGAACAAAAATTGACCAGAAAGTGCTTCACCCCGTCGGCTTAATTGCAACTAACGCAGCAGCGTCGTTAGCCGCAACCGACGGTCCCAATGCACGCCGGTCTGTGGAGCTGTTCTGGAACACTCCCGTCCGCACAGGAGATCGCCGTTATTATGATAACTTTTTATACGCTTTTTCTTTTATGGCATTAAGCGGAAACTATCGTGAGATTGTTTAATTAATTATCTTTATAACCTGACTTAGACCCACTCCGTTGTCATACCAGGTGGGGTCTATGTCTACGGTTATGCCATTCCAGATTATCCTCACCCAGGCATGATTATAGAACTGCGGGCTCGGCCTTCCTGCATGGTTTAAGGGAGTGGGAATAGGGGCATTGTCTACTATGTATAAAGTTCCATCTCTATTTGTGTGGAAATCAAAAGACTGTGATTCAGGATTATTGTAGAAAGTCATTGACGAACCCCAATTAATGGGAGGGGTTTTATCGTCATTTCCTGTCATTATATGGTTATAAAATGTATCTATTCTATCTTCAGTACTGAATTTTATATCACTTCTCTCAAAGACCTTCACCCTTCTTTCCAATACCGTATCTTCACCATTTGGACGTGTTATAACCCGGTAAATCTGTCCCGGTCCAGTATAATTATCAACAAAATGTGACGCATAGTCATTGCAGACACCCGGTTCTTCATTTGGTCCCACATGCACATTCCTAATACCAGCCAGGTTATAATAAAAAAACCTTGCTGTCTCATTTATCTGTTCCAGAATGTGAGGATAAAGATGCTCTTCATAATTCTGCTGCTCATCGTAAGTTTGATTGTCGTCAAATAGCATAGAGCAGCCAGCAATAAAAAAGACCAGTGTGAAGATAGAAAGAAATTTAAACAAGGGGGATTTTGTCATGGGTGTTCCTTTATCAGCATATCTATATCCTCTGCAATCGCAAGACCACCCATGGTGTGTAAAGCACCGTAGCATTTAATAATGTAATCAATAATGTTATGTTCTTTAAAAAGTGTAATTACTTCCTTTCCGGTTAAGCTTTTTGCGGCTTTATATTCTTCGAGGCAATAAGTGATGAATTCTGCGTTGCTACCCATAATTATGCCTCCTCTGGAAATGTAATAGATCCAGTTTCAAGTTCCTCATTTAGTAAATTAGCCAGGGTTAACTGGCTTAGATGCCATAATTTTGTAGACTCTACTTCAAGTTTACTGTAGAGGAACGAGGAATACAATAACTCAAAAGCTTCTTGTTCACTAATGTTCCGGCTTTTTATAATTTCCTTGATGACAAGAGGAATGAGCATTTCAAGAGTTGCTTTAAATTGGGAGTCAGACATTGGGAGCCTCCATAGAGTCAGAGAATTTCAGGAAAGAAAGGGACTTTTCCGAGGTAAAGGTCATTTGATCGAATAATCTGCGTACTTTTAACCTGGCTATGGTTTCAGATTTCGATACTTCTCCAGTCTCAAAGGCGATCAGTGTACGGTATATTGTATCATTCGCCACAGGACCATATATTATATCATATTTTTTTCCTTGCCAGATACTTCGCCGGTTAGCAATAATAAAGTCAAACCATTCTTCACTAGGAGATTCGAAGTGTAATATATCAAGATCATTTTGCACTGTTTCCCAATTTACTTCGTATATACTGACAAATTTGCCTTTAGGAGTGTTTCCTGATCTTATTGAACGTTCATAAACTTTAATTGCAAAGTCAACTGCCTGTTCTTTATTGGTGGTAGTGTAAAAGCCAGGGCCAAAATCAAGGGTTCTGATGGAGGAGATAATTTTGGGGGTTTTAATTATTTGATCGCTGCCGTGGTATAGGGTCATGGTGGTTATTTTATATAGGTTTTTTCATTGTTACTTCCAATTTCATCTCTCATTTTTTCCAGAATTTCATCGCTGAGAGTTTGAAATTGTTTCCATCTTTCATTATGCTCAAGAGTTTGTAATTCGTGTATAATTGAGCTAGTATCCTTTTTTGATATTATGCTTAAACATTTTTGCATTTCATTATTAAAATCTATAACCAACTCAATCAATTTATTAATATCTTTTTTTAATTCTATAGAACAAATAAGCATAAGAGTATTCAATTCGTGTCTCATTACCAATAATGGTTCTGTTGCAGTTTTTACATATTCAAAAAGCTTTTCATTAAATTTAATTAATTGTTCGTTAGTATCTTCTGAATCAATAGAACTTATTTGTTTTATGAATTCAAAAAAACTTTTAATTATTTCATTTGGATCTTTCCTAATATTATACATAATGTCATCTACTTTTTTCATATAATTTGAATATGCAATATACTTACGTTCAATCAATATATCTTTTTTATGAGTTTTACGTAAAATAAAAAATTGTATGATATTTCCCAGAATACTAATTAGAGTAACAGTTAATAAAATAACATTCTCAGGAGTAAAAATATCGATCTTCATCTCCCCTCCAACCACATTATTCTCATCTTCAATTTAACCATACAATCCAAATACAACATTGTCAATTACTTTATCCACACCCAAATTTTACATTGAAATCAAGGTGCATTAAAGTTATATCCATATGTAAGTTACTTATGCTGACTCATAAATAGTAAAGAAGGCATACCCCTATCCTGTTACTACAGAATACCAGATACATAGGGTTTATTAATTATTATTATTTTTTGTCAGGCCTTCCAGGTTCCTATGAAAATCTGCAATATCAGTAATTAATTCCCATTTGATATTTGATCCAATATATTTAAAAGCCTTTTTTTGTGCATTTATGGCAATATTATCAGAAAGACGCGGATTATCACTTTTTGTCTCTACAACAAGATGCAGATTTATTTCATCTGGGTCTTGCCCCCGGACTGTATACACAAAATCCGGGCTCGTTGTTCCACCGGTATAGGTTGGTAATTTGATACTTTTTCGGGGAAGCTTCCCATAAACAATAACTTGTTCCGGTGGTTTTACTTTCAAAACATCATGTTCAATATCACTGTCGTATACAACTTTATCATATAGATACCGTTCATTATCAATAACAACTTCACTGGAAACATTACTACCTAAATAGGCTTGATTCATCTCCTTAACAAAATCTCCATTCTCAAAAAGACTTGTTTGGGCTTTATAATCAAGTGATTCATACTTGAATTTTTGGCTGTATTTTTCTGTAAATTTAACTTCGAAGGCTATTATGATTTTTTCAAGACTTACTACATTGAACAATTTCATGGGGGTTTTCTTACCCTTACGTGCAGCTATGAAAACCCTGTGAATCATATCAAATTGTAAGGATGTAATTTTACTGAGGCGTTTCACAAATTCACCATAATGTATAACTCCAAGATCTGATTGAACTGCCTTATAACCGCCTGTGGTAATGGAAATTTTATTTCCATCACTCTTTAAATATTCATCAATGATCCTTATAGTTGGTTCTACAAACAGCTCATCATTAGAAAATATCTCGAGTAAAATTTTCTCAAGATTATTTTTATCAATTTTATCAAATTCAAGAACATAGCGTTTTGTAACTTTATCCCAGAGGTCTTGTATTTTTAGGAAATTCTCCCGGTTTAATCGAACTTTGGGACGTTCCGGTAATCCACCCCCCGTAATAACTCCCTTTTTAATCTTATAACCGCTTTCTTCAGGCAGTATACTGAATAATTTATCAAAGTCCACTATATTGTTATGTTCATCAATTATATCTTCCAATAGTAAATTACCTTTCGCTTTAGCATTACTCTGTGCATAGCCCGCATTAACTAAGGTACTTAAAATTATATCGGTAATCTTTCCTTCAGCAATTTCTTTGTTGTCGGCGTTAATTTCACCAAGCAATTTTTTAGCAAATTCCCTTTCTGAATAATCAATGATATAGGTCAGCCGGAAATCTTCTCCATATCTTTCAGGAGTAACCCTTGAACCGGTTTCATCAAAAGGAAGGCGCAAACCCCGGCCTACTTCCTGAAGCTTTCTTGTCTCAGAGCCGGAACTGCGCAGTTTGGCAATAACAAAAACATTGGGATTGTCCCAGCCTTCGCAGAGAGTCCACTTTGAAAAGAAAAAACGACATATATTCCATCTACCGTCTTTGTTCTTAAATTGTAATGACTGTTCCTTATCACGTAGAACCTTGTCAATCTCGTCTTGAATAACCTCATCTTTTCTGGAATTATCCCTTGCAAAATAACCGGCGATGGCGATCATTTCACCATTTTCATTTTTCTCCAGGGATGCCAATAAAAAATCCTTATATTCTCCCGATGCCTTTTCAATTTCCTTTTGGATTTTTTTAGTGAGTAGTTCTTCAAACTTTGAACGAAGCCAACCGCGATCATTGTCTTTACCTCTGAATGATACAATATCGTCGATGAAAAAGAGGGAATTTGTTTTTATCCTTGGCAGATTGCTCCCTGTACTTTTTCGAAAGAAGTTTTCCTTTTCTTTCATAAAATGAGCTTCCAAAGCTTGACTTAACATTAATTCCTGATAACCAGAAGTAAAAACATGGGGGATCAACTCAATTCCTGGATGCAACTCAAGGTCATTTGAAAGAAAGGCAGAACTGGCAGAATTTATTCCTTCGAGTGCGATACCGCCGGAAAAATTACGGTCTATAACAGCCAAGTCTTCACCTATACGAAGGGTATACTCTTTAGCGGATCCAATTTTGACAAATGTTACAGACTTGCCACGCTCTATCTTTTTTACCTTGTATTTCTGTAATTCTTTTTTGGTGTCCGGCAGCATTGGATATTCAACATGTACACCCTTAACCAATCCTTCATTAAACGCTTTAATTGAATTCAAATCATAAACTAAATTTTCATAATCCTTTTTTGTTTGTCCTCCGATTTTAATTTCAGGAAAGGTAGCACCAAAACGAATAATAAGCTGAGGTTTTAAGCCTTCAGTAATATTTTTCCATGCCTTATTTGATTTGCTAAACCGGTGCGGTTCATCAATAATTACAACAGGTTTGGCGGCTTTAAGTCCTTCCAGCGGGCAGCTAATATTCCCAAACAGGGTTGTATCGTAATCTGTTTTACTCATGGAAACGGAAGTGAGCATTCCCTCATTGAGTAGTAATACATGAATACTTTTGTCTTCAGCTCTGGAAGCATCACAAAAAGAACGAAGAGCTTCCGGGATTTGTTTGCGTTTGCCTTTTTTGGCATCAAAATCACCGGCATTAATTATTCCTAGCTGAATGGACTGGTTTCCAAATTCCTGACGAAAATGTTTATTCCACTCATCCGAAGCGATAGATATCTTCACCCCCTCTTTAATAGCAACACTTGGGACAATAATTATGAATTTAAATATCCCGAATACTTGCCGTAGACTATGCATTAACCTGGTATATACATAAGTCTTACCTGTACCTGTTTCCATCTTTACATCAATATTTTGCGTGTTATTAATTATTGGATTGGCATATGCATTTTCATTGTTAACAATATTATCTGCATTTATAGTATTGATTGCATTGTCTATTGCATCAAGCTGGTATTCAAGTCTATCAAGACGCATATCAAAACCTTTCGATGATGTTAGGCGGGTTATCCAGATTTGTCTTAATATTGGTTTTTAATTCCCGCATGGCTTCAAATTCAAAGGAATATGGATACACAACGATAGTCTTTACAGACAATTTGTTTTTCCCGATTTCGTTCAATAGATCTTTTAAGGCTTTTGTATCCCATTCCGGATTAATAAAATAGAGAGTTATCGCTTCACGGATATAATGGGCTTTATAATTCCCAAACATTAATTCTTCTATCTCTGTATCAAAGCGGTAACCATCATCGATCAGCCAAGTGGTAAGCAAGGTATCCAGCCCTGAAGTTTTTGTATTCTTGTATTCAAAGGGTTTTATCATGTCTTCGGCAATTAGCATAGATTCTTCAGGATTAAATTCCATTATTTTATCAATGGTTTTTATATCAGGTGTAACAAGGCGATAGTGTTTGAAGCCAATGTCTTTATCCCAATCATTAGATTGTCTAACAAGATCGCTTTCATGATCAGCAAGTATTTTTTTTCCTGCACGGTGTATGCGTTCTCTGGCAATTTGATCAATAGTATTGTACATCGCCTTTCGAGCCTCAGAATCCGGGTTTGTTTCTTCATCCAATTGTACCATGATATACTTGCGATTACCGCCGTCTTCGGAATTAAGCTGCATTACAGCATGTGCGGTTGTGGCAGACCCGGCGAAAAAGTCGAGGATGAGGGAATCTTTATCATGAGATTTTATTGTACCTGCTAAAACCAATTCTTTACATAGAGATACTGGTTTTGGAAAATCAAAAGTATCTTTCATCCCTAACATTTCCAAATCTGTATTACCAACTTTATTTAAATGCTTTAGTATAGTATAAAATTTAGAGGTATCATCATCCACTTTTCTCAAACGTCCTACTATATGTTTTTTATCTTTCTTAATTAACGTATAAAGACCATTTTTTATTCCTACATCAATTTCAACTTTTTTTTTGTTCCCATGATATTTTTCAATTTCCTCATACAAGCATGTTCCATATTTTCCAAATTCTTTACGAAGCCAGTCTGTTTCAATCCAATATTCAATACCATCCTTAAATATAATTTCTCCTCTTATATCCTTTGGTCTTCCAAGAGGATCAAAGTAATAAATATTTTTTGCACATACCAGCAAATAATCATGTCCTATTACAGCTTGTTTTGCTAATCCACCACCCTCAGAACGGATGACTATAAATGCTGATACAAAATTTCCTTCCCCAAAAATATCATCCATAAGCAGTTTCAAATTTGCCTGTTCATTATCATCTATGGAAATAAAAATTACACCATCATCTTTGAGTAATTTTTGTGCAATTTTAAGACGTGGATACATAAACGTAAGCCAGGCACTGTGGGAACTTTTCCCCTGTATGGATTTAAGACGGGCAATTTCTTCGTCCGAGTAACCCAGTGCTGATCTAAGCTTTTCATCATCAAATTCAAATTTATCGGAATACACAAACTCCTTACCGGTATTATATGGCGGGTCGATATAAATTAGTTTTATCTGCTTCTCGTAGGCATTGACCAAATGGCGGAGGGCATCAAGATTGTCTCCTGTAATAAAGATATTCCCGCTATTGGCATTTTCCGGCAGGGAATTATGTAGGCAGTCAGGGACAATCATTGTTTCGGTTTTCAAACCTACCTGCAAGCGGGCATAATCTTTGCCAACAAAGCCAAGTTTGTAGCCGTCCCTAGACTCTGCGATGTTATTCTCTCTCAGTTCGGCTTCGAACTTGTCCGCCTTGAAATTATCATCTTTGTCAAAAAACTGGGGTAGGGCTTCTTTAAGGGTATTTAATAATTCGCTATTGGTCTGGACTGATTCATTGTGTTTAAGAATAGAGCCTAAACCATTTACATCAAGTTTACTGTTCACATAAAAATCCTAAAAATACAACTTTTATTATAATATATTACAACTATAACTTGTTTATCAATATATCAAACTTTAACCATAATAACCTTATATTTTAAGGTGTATGGATGACCGTTCAAGATTTGACTACCATATTTGGGAAAAATATTAGGAAATATCGAAAATCTCATAAATGGAGCCAAGAACTATTGGCAGAAAAAATGGATGTTTCGGTAAATACAATAAGTGAAATAGAAACCGGGAAAAAATTTGTTCGAGCGGAAAGATTAATAAGGTTTGCAGCCATTCTAGAAACCAATGTTTATGAACTTTTTAAACCTGATGATGTATTATCTGATAATTCAAGAGATGTATTATTGGACTTTGGAAGAGAAATTAAACAAAAAATTGACGATTTGGAGAATTCTTATATACAAAAATTAAACAATTGTTAAAAAATGAATCAAAAAACTCCCTTCCTACCTCACTATCCCCCTCACATCCATCTGCTCGTCATTCACAAAGATCCTCATGTCGTACAGGGCTTCGGGGTATTGTTCCAGGTTTTCGCGGAAGAAGGCGACGGAGAAGGCGAGGATGCGGTCGCCGGGCTGGAGGATGAGGTAGTCGCTGCGGATTACTCTGGAGAGCATCATCTCGGTGAAGATGGGGCGGAGGCCGCGTTCGTCGTAGTAGAAATGGCTAAGCATAGTGGAATTATCCCAGGTTAATAAAGGCAGGGAGATGGGTAAGCCGGAAACATTCACTATATAGGCTGCGCCATAATCGCGGAAGGGAGCTGCACTCTGGTCAGCATCAAAGTCAAAAGCAATGTATGCGAAGGGTTCAGGTTCCTGTTCCTGCACTGCCGGCTGAGCCGCACAGGCAGCGAGGAACAGAGTTAGAAATAGTATTACCACCAGATGGTTATCACTGTGTTGGGTAACTTTTTGCTTAGATGTTTTCATATTGGCTTCCTTCTTTTTCTCTAAAAAATTCATCAACAATAAATTCAGCATTTTCTGCCCATAACATGGAGGACGGATTTTGCATTGATTTATAGACTTTTGATTCAGAATAAGTTTTATAAGCAGAATCAAAAGAGATATTTTCTTTTTCTGCAATTAAGCTTACAATGTTTTCTGTTTTTTGCACTAATAAAAAGTTTATTTCCTGGCCATTGTAAATTATTTTATCAATTGGTGTTTTTCTTCTGTCTTTTAATTTTAATAATGAAACTGCTTTTTCAGTATGAAAAGATACTTGATCATTTACTTTACTATACATCAATCTTTGCAATGCTTCATTTTTTGTATATAACCCATCAATAAAACCTGTAATTGTAAAAACTATTTTATCGTTGGCAACAGGGCCTTGAACATAATCAAAGTTATGCGTTTTACCTCCGATACTTCTGTTTGATAAAATGAAGTCAAACCATTCATCAGATATATTGATAAAATGTTTTGACAATAAATCAGAAGAAGGTAAAAACTCAAATTCATATAAGAAAATCCCATCACCGCCAAAACGATTAAAAATATTATAACCCCATTGTAAAGCTTGTTCCCTTATCGTTGTAGTATAAAACCCTCTGCCAAAATCACGTCGGTCTTTTGATTTCGTTAAATCAATGTTGTCAAATTCCTGATTTGAACCATGAAAAAGTATCAAGATATTTTCCTTTTTAAAATATCTTCAGCAAATGATACACATTCAAAAATATCTTGAGTATGAAGCGTCTCATAAGATTGCCGTATCGCTTCTGTTACACCATAACTACTAAAAAGTTTTAAAGTTTCATTTGCAGGTATACCCTGTCTTCTGGAATATTCTTCTACTGCTGTTACAACAAGGAGGTTCTCGCTGCGTTGCCTATCGTTTTGCTGCTGGATTTTATTATTCATGTACTCTTTGAAATCTTCATGAGAGGCATCAAAATCATCAGCCATCTATTTCATTCCTCTAATAATAAATTAATACATCATACACATACTGTCAACATATTTACTTAGAGGTATTGGAGTAATTAAACTAAATGTATAGCAATTTTGTCTTAACGTTTAGACAAAACTACTATACATTTATTTTGGTTATTACCTTACCAGGATGAATTCCACACGGCGGTTCTTCCACCAGTTCTCACGGTCTTCAAATTCGACGACGGTGCGGGTTCCGCCCATGCCTATATAGGAGAGTCTTTCACCGTCTACACCAAGGTATATAAGGTAATTCATGACTGCTCTGGCTCTGGCTTCACTGAGGGGCTGGAGGCCGATGTCTCTTGCGGTGCCTCTTTCCTCATTATTGCGGGCTGTGGTTCCGGGCGGAGTTGTCGGGTTGGCATGGCCTTCTACCAGTACATTATAGGTATGGAAGTGATTGAGCACCTCGGCAATGCGGCGGAGTATACGGTCGTTACTCTGGAGGTTATATTCATCAAGTCCCTGGAAGTCACCCATATTGGCGGCAAAGACTATGGCAGGAACTATTACCCTTAATGTGTCACCTTCACGAATTACAAGTACATCGATCCAGATGGTACCCTGGTAAATCGAATAGTTACCGTAGATATTGGTCACCCTGATTGAGAAATGGTACTCCATAGCTGATTGAACAAGCTCACCTTCGGTACTGTAGCCGTCCCATACCAGTTCAGACGGAGGCATTCCATAACCTTCCCATGAAGAGAAAATATTATATGGGGGATTAGGTTCACGAATCTCGATGTGCCAGGAGTAAATTTCTGACTGGGTTTCAATTCCTATACTTACAGTAAGGAGATCATCTACTCCGTCACCATCAGGACTAAATAATTCAGGTGAGAGATTAATGCTGATAACAGGAGCTGATGTATCGGGTTCTACCTCTTCTTCTTCAGCCTCTTCTTCCTGCACAGGCGGAGGCGGGGGAGGGGGAGGAGGCGGTGGGGGCGGCGGAGGCGGAGGCGGGGGAGGAGTGTAAACCACCGGGGGCGGCGGCTCTGGTTCGGGAACTGCAACGGGTTCCGGAGCTGAACCACAAGAGGCGGCAAATACTATTGCCATTAATACTGCTGCTGTTAAATAAATAAATTTTTTCATGTTTTTTTCCTTTTTTTATATAGTCTTGTCATTAAAGAACAAGTTCTTATTAAAATTAAACGTCCAGATTACTTACCAATAAGGCATTCTCCTCGATAAAAGCCCGGCGGGGTGCTACGACCTCTCCCATCAGGGTGGTAAAGATACGCTCTGCTTCCACGGCATCGTCCATATGTACCTGTATGATATTGCGGCGGCCGGGGTCCATGGTTGTTTCCCAGAGCTGGCCGGGATTCATTTCGCCTAAACCCTTATACCTCTGAATACCGTCATTTTTTATATTGCCCAGTTCTGCCATTACCTTTTCTTTATCGGCATCATCGTAGGCATAATAATCCTTTCTGTTATGCGAAATTTTATAAAGGGGCGGCATGGCAATATAAACATGGCCTTTCTCTATGAGGCTGGTCATATAACGGTAAAAAAATGTGAGCAAGAGGGTACGGATATGTGAGCCGTCAACATCAGCATCAGCCATGATGATAACTTTATGATAGCGGATCTTGTTTACATCAAACTCAACACCGCAGCCGGCTCCTATGCTGGCAATGATGGGCTGAAGTTTTTCGTTAGTCACAACTTTCTCTATACGGGTTTTTTCCACATTAAGCATCTTGCCCCAGAGGGAGAGGATAGCCTGGAAGTGCCTATTGCGCCCCATTTTTGCAGAGCCGCCTGCAGAGTCACCCTCTACAATAAACAATTCGCATAACGAAGGATCTTTCTCCGAGCAGTCGGAGAGCTTACCGGGAAGCCCGGCTGAGTCCATGGCGTTCTTCCGTCTTGTTGCATCCCTGGCTGCCCTGGCTGCAATGCGCGCCTTGGCTGCAAGGATGGATTTTTCGAGTATATTATTTATTACCTCGGGGTATTTATCGAAGTACAGCTCAAGCTGTTCATTTACAACTGTCTCCACTATACCTTTGACTTCGGAGTTGCCGAGCTTCCCCTTTGTCTGTCCTTCAAACTGGGGATTGGGAACCTTGATTGAAAGGACTGCGGTGAGGCCTTCCCTGACATCATCCCCGGAAAGGCTTTCATCAAGTTTTTTGGCATGTTTGGACTTCTTTAAAAACTCATTTAATATACGGGTCAGTGCTGACTTAAAACCTACAAGATGGGTTCCGCCTTCCCTTGTGTTTATATCATTAACAAAGGAATACATTATTTCGTTATAGCCGTCGTTATACTGCAGGGCACATTCAACTTCCACACTGCCGCCGGAACCATCGTCCCTTGTGCTTTCTATGAACACAGGCTCCTTGTGAAGCACGGATTTGTTTTCGTTTAGATATTCAACAAAGCTCTTCACCCCGCCTTCAAACTGAAACTCATTTACCTTGGGCTTGGTGAGTCTTTCGTCCCGGATGGTAATTTTTAATCCCTTGTTTAGAAAGGCAAGTTCCCTCAGGCGGTTACTGAGTGCTTCAAAGTTACAGGTGATAGTTTCAAAAATTGCAGCGTCCGCCTTCCAGCGGATCACGGTCCCCCGGCGTTCGGGAGTAGACTCGTAGGGGAGTTTGTCAGCATTTATCTTATGGGCAGGTCCGTCGGCAATGCCTGCCTTATATGTCTGGGAGAAAACGCCGTGGTCCAGATGCACAAAGGCCTCCGTCCACTCGGAAAGGGCGCAGACTACAGAAACTCCTACGCCATGAAGGCCGCCAGAAACCTTATAAGACCTTTTGTCAAACTTGCCGCCTGCATGAAGCCGGGTCATTACCAGTTCCAGGGCACTCACACCCTCTCCGGGAT
>Ga0099364_10006461_pt1 | contig 17068 bp, 19 predicted proteins | sample TergutTh196P3_FD_73070 | JGI IMG/M metagenome (GOLD analysis project Ga0099364, IMG submission 73070) | Microcerotermes parvus P3 segment gut microbial communities from Pointe-Noire, Republic of the Congo - Th196 P3 | ecosystem: Host-associated > Arthropoda: Insects > Digestive system > Gut ... | reverse complement strand
GCGAAGCTGGGCATTTCACTGATTCACACCAAGCCGTATGACCCGGAAGCCAAAGGCAAAATTGAGCGCTTTTTCGGAACGGTGCGCCGCTGTTTTTACCCATTGTTGGTCAATGACCCCGTACACAACCTGGAAGAGCTGAATACAAGATTCGCACAATGGCTTGACCGGGACTACCATCGCAAAAACCACTCCGGTATTGACGCAACGCCGCTGGACACTTACATGGCGCAGATTGATAAAGTAAAGCATATTTCCGACCCGGCGGCGCTTGACCTTATCTTCTGGCACAGATTGACGCGAAAAGTCCGTGGGGACGGCACAATCTCCATCCAAAAAAAACTGTTCCAAGTCCCGCTTAGATATGTGGGTATGCGGATTGAGGTTCGTTTTGACAATTATCCGCCCAAAGAGGTCTTTGTCTTCGAGGGAGACGTAAGCATCTGTCCGGCCGAGCAGGTAAAGCTCCATGAAAACGCCCATGTAAGGCGAAGCCGGGATATCCCCGAAAGCCCGATTGATTTCCGAAATGTTTTTACCAAAGAAGGAGGCGGCGAATAATGTATACTATGTACTACTCGTTTTCCAACATACCCTTTCACAAGGAATTGCCACATGATAAGCTGTTTGAATCCACAACCTTCAAAGAAGGCTTGGCGCGGATGGAACACCTCAAAAAAACCCGGGGCATTGGCCTTATCGCGGGGGAAGCGGGAAGCGGCAAGACATCCGTAATCCGTGCGTTCACCGGAAACCTCAACAACTCTTTGTACAAGGTTGTATATTTCCCGCTTTCCACCGTTTACCCAAACGATTTCTACAGAGGTGTCCTTTACGGGCTTGGCGAAATCCCCAAAAGCAAGAAGGTGGATATGTTTGCGCAAATACAGGCGGCGGTGCTGACCCTTTACAAAAACCAAAAAATGACGCCGGTTTTTGTCTTAGATGAAATGCACTTGGCTTCAAACGCCTTCCTCGACGACATCAGCCTGCTCTTCAACTTTTACATGGACTCGGAAAACCCATATATTCTCTGTCTCATCGGTCTTCCGCATCTGATTGACCGCTTGCGCCTCATGCAGTTCGCGCCCTTGGAGCAACGCATCGTAATCCGGCACAGGCATCGAGCGTTGCTGCCGGATGAAGTTGAGGCATATATGGAACACCACTTGAAACAAGCGGGCGCGTCCGCTCCCATCTTCAAGCCTTCCGCCGTTGAAGCCATTGCCGCTAAATCCAGTTGTTTGCCAAGGGTTATCAATAATCTCGCTACACACGCCCTGATCTACGGCGCCGCGAACAATCTCAAGGATATTGACGAGGAAGCCGTCTTCAAGGCTTGCGAGGAGCTTGTCCTCTGAATTTAGCGCGGCTGAAAAACTCAAGCATGACTCAATCCGCTGTTGCTTTCCGCGCAAAAAAGAACCTGCTTTGGGTTTGTTTTTGCGCGGTTTTTATTGCACTTATGCCACCGGAAGCATATTGCGCCTACCCTCATCTTCTGCGCTTGTGCTTCCATCGTTTATTTCGCTCGTTAATAAGGGGACGTGCCGCTCCTCCTTGACGAGTGGCAGGAATACCCTCAGATATGGAATTATGTCCGGCGTGAGGTTGACGAGCGCAGACAGAAAGGTCAGTTTATCCTGACAGGCTCCGCGATGCCTGACGACACTGTTCGGCGACATTCCGGCGCAGGCAGATTTTCGGTTATTCGTATGAGCCCCATGTCTACGTTTGAAAAAGGCTGGTCGTCCGGCGAGGTAAGCCTTGTGGCATTGATGAAAGGCGAAGCGCCGTCGTCCGAAACGGTATCGTTTGAGCTTGGAGACTTTGCCGAAAAAATAACACTTGGCGGCTGGCCGGGTCTGATTGGCGAGGGTGCTGCCGAAGGGTTGCGTTCTGTCAGCGATTATATGTCATTGATTGCCGAAGTGGATTTGAGCAAGGTGTCCGACAAGCGCCGCGACCCGTATAAGGTGACGCGCCTGCTTCAATCGCTTGCGAGAAACATATCCACCGAGGTTGCTCTGACCGCGCTTGCGAAAGACACCGGCGGGAGCGACAGCGGTTTGGATGATGAAACGGTAGCGGATTATTTATCCGCGCTGGAACGATTGTTGGTGGTTGACAACCTTCCGGCATGGAACACGCACATCCGATCGTCCGATATGCTCCGCAAATCCCCGAAACAACATTTCGTCGACCCATCAATGGCTGTCGGCGCGCTCGGACTCTCAATAGATAAACTGGTTGCCGACTTGCATTATTTCGGATTGCTGTTTGACTCCCTCGCCGTAAGGGACATTAGAATTTACGCGGACGCCAACGGTGGCAGGGCGTTCCATTACCGCGACTCACGCGGATTGGAGATTGATACCGTCGTTGAATACGCGGACGGTACATGGGGCGCCTTTGAAATCAAGCTCGGCATCGGTTCGGTTGATGAAGCTGCGAGTAATCTCTTGAAGTTCGCGGCGAAAATTGACACAGACAAGGTCAAACCGCCCGCCGCACTGACGGTTATTACCGGCAACGGGTTTGCGTACAGGCGGTCTGACGGTGTGAATGTTGTGCCATTGGCAACGCTGACGATATAATCGTTCAACCCCTTTATTTTCAGTATTTTGTAGAACCCTCCCGGCACACCGGCCTTTCGGATATGGTCCTATTATAACATTTGCCGGGGCCATTGCCGCGCCCATGTTGTTCGCGTCCTTGATGCCGGCGTCAACGATTATGCCGGTCGTTACATGCGTTATATACGGCCCCTCGCCGTCGCCGGACAGTATGACTGCGCCCGAGCCGGTCACGGTCCACTGCGCCGTCGGCGTACGCTGGCCGCCGTACTCCAGCGGCAGCCTGTACTGCCGCTCGGCGGAGCAGAAATGCGACGATGTCATGGCGGCGGCACAGTCGGCGAACCCGCCGTCAACCGCCATCGCCGCCAGCGACAGGCTCTCCGCCATCGTTGAACACGCCCCGTATAGCCCGAAGAACGGGCGCGCGTGGTCGATGATCCCGAACGTCGTGCCGATGCACTGGTTCAGCAGGTCGCCCGCGAAGATATAGTTCACGTCGTCCATGTTCACCTGGGCGTTGGCGGCGGCGCGGCGCAGCGCCTCCTTCTGCATAAGGGACTCCGCCTTCTCCCACGTCTTTTCACCCAGCGTCGTGTCGTTGTAAACGGCGTCGAGCTTCTTGCCGAACGGGCCCTCGCCCTCTTTTTTGCCGCCGACACAGGCGGCCCCCGCGATACTGGGTGTGTTCGGCAGCAGCACCGTCTGCGCCCCTAAACGTTTCGTCGTCATACTCAAGCTCCGTTTTCGTGATTGATTTATTCCGCGCTTCGTGATATGATACCTTTATTATGAACATTATTTTTGAGGATATACTTGACAGGATCGCCGAGGCCCGTCCGCGGGCCGTCGCCATTGACGGGCCGGCGGCAAGCGGCAAGTCCACGCTCGCGGGACTGATGGCGGAGCGTTTCGGCTCGGCCGTGTTCCACATGGACGACTTTTTCCTGCCGCCCGGGCGCAAGACGCCCGAACGCCTCGCCGAGCCGGGCGGCAACGTGGATTATGAGCGCTTCAAGGCGGAGGTAACCGACCGTCTGTTCTCGTCTGAACGCTTGGTATACAACAGGTACGACTGCCGGACGGGCGAGCTGTCGCCCGTTGAAACGGCCGTCAGGTTCCCCGTGGTCGTCGAGGGGGCGTATTGCCTGCATCCGCTGCTGAGGGGCGTATTCGACCTGAAAATCTTCCTCGGGGTATCTCCCGGCGTACAAAAAAGCCGCGTTGTCAAACGCGGCGGCGCAGAGCTGGCAAAGCGTTTTCAAAACGAGTGGATTCCGCTGGAAAACGCCTATTTTAACACTCTGAAAATTAGAAATCTATGTGATATTGCCGTGGATACGTCAGGGCTGTTTTAGTGGCAATGCGAGCATTTGACATCGCAGCCCACGATAGGCACGGGGTCTATGCCCTGCTTGACATAGTAGTCTGAGATAGCCGACTTGATGGCCTCCTCCGCCAATACGGAGCAGTGCATTTTCACCGGCGGCAGGCCGTCCAGCGCGTCCGCGACGGTCTTGTTCGTCAGCTTCAGCGCGTCGGAGACGGTATGTCCTTTGATAAGCTCGGTCGCCATCGACGACGTGGCGACAGCCGCACCGCAGCCGAAGGTCTTGAACTTGACGTCGGTTATCACGTCGTCCTCGACCTTTATGCTCACGCGCATGATGTCGCCGCATTTGGGGTTTCCCACCTGGCCTGTGCCGCTGGCGTCCTCTATCTCGCCCATATTGCGCGGGTTGTTGAAGTGGTCCATTACTTTTTCCGAGTACATTGTTTATTTCCTCCGATGTGTTTTATGATTGTATGTATGCTCGCCGCAGTGCGGCGCGGAAAATGCTTAGTTTGTGTGTTTTTTATATTTATTCAATAAATACCAAGCAAGCAATAATAATTCTGCAAAGATTGTTACAGGAATAGCGGACAGCCATACATTCTCAAAAGAATCGTTAAACATTAAAGTCAAAATAAACAAAGTAAGTACAGCAATAAAATAATAAATTGTTGTCCCCGCAATAAATAATATAACTTTTTTCATATTTTTAACCTCCGATAATATATATTTTCTGCGCACGGCGCGCCGAGGGCGTCGCGCCCTACATTGCGCGTACAATATAATTTTTCTGCTTGCGTTTATTTGAAGAAATTTTCCGTCGGTTTTTCCCCGTCCCACAGCGGCGACATTGCGCGGCATTTCGCCACGGCTTCGCCGACGGCCCTGACGACGTATTCGGCCTCCTCCTCTGTGTTCTCCTCGCCGAATGTCAGCCTCAGGCTCCCGTGCGCTATCTCGTGCGGCAACCCGATCGCGGTCAGCACATGCGACGGGTCCAGCGTCCCCGACGAACACGCCGAGCCGGACGACGCGCATACGCCGCGCGCGTCGAGCGCCAGCACAAGGCTCTCGCCCTCGACCGCCTCGAACACGAACGAAACGGTTCCGGGCAGGCGCATTTCGGGGTGTCCGGTGAGATGGGAATAGGGGATTTCCGAAAGCCCCTGTGTGACTATCCGGCTTATTTTGGCGAGCTTCAGGGTGTTTGCGGACATGTTGCCCGCCGCCAGCCTTAGCGCCGCCGCCAGCCCGACGATACCGGCGACGTTCTCCGTCCCCGAGCGCAGGCCGCTCTCGTGCCCGCCGCCGTCAACAAGCGGCGGTATTTTAATGCCCGAGCGCAGATAAAGGGCGCCCGCGCCTTTCGGGCCGCCGAATTTATGCGCCGATATGGACAGCATGTCAATATTTGATAAATCCATTGGTATGTGTCCGGCGGCCTGTACCGCGTCGGTGTGGAACCACACGTTATGCTCGCGCGCCACGGCGCCGAGCTCGCCGGCGGGCTGTATCGTGCCGATCTCGTTGTTGGCGGTCATTATGGTGATCAGGACGGTGTCGGGGCGGATCGCCGCCCTAAGCACATGCGGCGATACAAGCCCGTGCTTGTCCACCGGCAGGACGGTCAGCTCGCACCGCCCGCGCCGCTGAAGGCGCTCCAGCGTATGGATGATCGCGTGATGCTCTATCGACGACGTTATGATATGCTTTCCCTTGCGCTCGAGCGCGGCCAGCGCGCCCTTTATGGCTATGTTGTCCGATTCGGTGCCGCTGCCCGTAAAATATATCTCTCGCCTGTCCGCGCCCAGCGCGGCGGCGACGTCCGCGCGAGCCGCCTCCAGCGCTTTTTTGGCGTTCCGCGCCAGGGCGTAGACGCTTGACGCGTTGCCGTACTGTTCGGTGAGATAGGGCGTCATCGCGTCCAGCGCTTCGCGCTTCAGCGGCGTTGTGGCGGCGTGATCCGCGTATACAAACATAAAAATCTCCTCTGTCTAAATATCTCTTACCAAGGCTGTGACGCGCCCCAATATTTGGCACGCGCCGGCCTCGATGGGCTCGTAGGCGGGATTCTCCGGCATGAGCCGCAGCTCCCCGTCCCTGCGCCAAAGGCGCTTGACCGTGGCCTCGTCCTCAAGCAGCGCGACGACTATTTCGCCGTGCAGCGCCGTCGGCTGTTTTCTGACGACGACATAGTCGCCGTCGAATATGCCCGCGTTTATCATCGAGTCGCCGCTGACCTCCAGCGCGAAATGCTCGCCGGAGCCCGCGGGAGTGAACGGCAGCACGCCCCTGTCCTCCTCAAACGCCAGTATGGGGCTGCCCGCGGTAACGCGACCCATGATCGGCACGCCGCCGCGCGCGCCCTCGATTTTTATGGCGCGGGTTTTGTTATTCTCTATCGTGATGAGGCCGGCGGCCTCCAGCTTCCGCAGATGCGAGTGTACGGTCGAGGGCGATTTAAGCCCGACCGCAGCGCAGATTTCGCGCACGCTGGGCGGATACCCGTTCCGCTCGGTAAATCCGACAAGAAACCTGTGGATCTCTTCCTGTTTACGGTGCAGACGCATGACGCCGCCTCCCTCTTATATAAGTACCTGTTGGAAACAAGAGAACACCTGTTTCATTTTATTATAGCATAGCGTGATTTATATGGCAAGCCCCGCGGAGAAATTTTTATTAAGCAGACAGCGGCGCGATGAGGACATCGCGCCCTCATATGGCGCAAACGGGCAACGGAAGGCAATCTGCCGCCCGTTTCTCTGCCGATGTCGCGAAATGTCGCACTCCAAAAATGTTTCACGTGAAACAATTCTAACGGACGGCAAAACAAACACGGGACGCCCGGTGTGTGTCCCCTACACGGGGTGGGCGGACGGCCGCCCCTACAAAAACGGCGCGATGAGGACATCGCGCCCTACCGTTTTAATCTCGCCAGTTCCTCCTCCAATTCTATATCCAGCCGCGCCTGACGCGCTTCCATATCCGCTTTTTGCTTTACAAGCTCGTTGTCCAGCCGCGCGTTTTCGTCCTTTACGTATTGCGCGAACGTTTTCAGCTCGGCGTCAAGCCGCGCCCTCTCGCCGTCCGCCCACGCCCGCTGATCCTCCATGTCGCCGCTCAGGCGTTCATGCTCCGCCGCGTTCAGCTCGGCCTGAAGCTGTTGGACGGCTTCTATCTCCAGCATACGCATTCTTGTGCGTTCCACGAGCTTCAGGTTCTCCGCCGAAAAGACGGCCCTGTTCCGGTAAGCGCCGCGCAGAAACGAGCGGGTCTCCCTCATTTCGGCGCTTAAACGCGCCTTTGACTCGCGGGCTTCGCGCTGCAGGCCGCGCAGCGCGGCATTAAGCGCCGCCCTCTCCTCGCGGGCCGCGCGCGACTCCTGGCGCAGAAACGCCGTCAACGCGTTTTTCTCTTCGCGGACATAGCGCCGCAGCGCGCGCAGCTCGGCCGAGAGCCGCGCTTTTTCGCCGCTGAAATATGTCCGCGCGTCCCGCATATCCGCGTCCAGCTCAAGCCTCAGCGCCCTGTACTCCGCGCGCGCCTGCGCCTGCGCGCCGCCGTAAGGGGAAATGCCGGTGAGCGTGAGTATTACGCACAGTATAATCGCGTGCATAATCAGCTCTCCCGCGCCTTGACGTGCGGCGCGTCTTTTTTGCGGTCGCGGAGCTTTTTATTGCTCTCCGTGCCGTGAGGCTCCTTGGGGTCGGGGCGGCGCATACCTTTTTTTGCCATTGATGTTCACCTCGCTGTCGTCTGCTGATTATATTGTGTGAAATACCCGTAAAATTAATCTTCCTAAATTTTGTATAAAAAAGGCGTTGCTTTAACATACTTAATATGGTATAATGTCCACGGACTGCCATTAAGAAGGGGGGGCGTAGCTGATGTCCGATATGCAAGTTATCGCCGTGACCTATATCCAGAGGCTTCCTGAAAACAAGCTGAACAGCGCGGTAGACTATCTGCGGTATCTGTACGAGCAGGATTATCCGCTGGACGATTATGATTACGCCTTAGCCAAACGCGCCGATGAGGACACAAGCGCCGAGACTATAACCTTTGACGGGCTTTTACAGGATTTAGGGATCAGCTATGAAGAGTTGCAGGCGAATTGAATTTAAGAAATCCGCTGAGAAGTTCCTGAAAAGCCGTTCGCGCAAAGAGCAGGTTCGGCTGCTCTCAAAGATTTACAGGCTGCCGTTTGGCGAAAACATCAAAAAAATGGAAGGCTATGACAACCGCTATAGGCTGCGGGTCGGCGACTTTCGCGTGATTTACGAAATGTATAAAGAGGCAGGGGCCGATACCGAAGCAATATGGCTTATTCTGATTATTGATATTGGCAGCAGAGGGGACATTTACAAATAAGGTTACGTTATGGCTCCGTAAAGTTACCAATGAAAATATAAAATATTTAATAAGAGGTGTCTGATGACTCAGTACAAAGTGCGCGGCGGACGTGAGCTGCGCGGGGAGATTACCATCAGCGGCGCGAAAAATGCCGCGCTGGCAATACTTCCGGCGGCGATACTGACCGGCGGCGTGTGCCGCGTAGAGAATGTCCCCAAGATAAGCGACGTCACCCTTATGCTTGAGATTATGCGCGATTTGGACGTTAAGATCCGTCTTATCGAGGATACCGTGATCGAGATTGACGCCGGCGCGGTGGTCAACCGCCCCACCCCCTATGAGAACGCCCGCAAGCTGCGCGCGTCATACTATCTCGTGGGCGCTCTGCTCGGACGGTTCGGCAGCGCCGATGTGGCTCTGCCGGGCGGCTGCAACTTCGGCGGTGTGAGGCCCATAGACCAGCATGTCAAGGGCTTTGAGTGCCTCGGCGCCGACGTAAGGGTGCAGGGCGGCCTGATAAGCGCCCGCGCCCCAGACGGGCTTTCCGGCACAAACATATACCTCGACATCTCGTCCGTCGGCGCGACGGTGAATATCATGCTGGCCGCCGTCACGGCGGACGGGCTTACCGTTATCGAAAACGCCGCGAGGGAGCCGCATATAGTTGATCTCGCCAACTTCCTGAACCGCTGCGGCGCGAACGTGCGCGGCGCGGGCACGGATATGATAAAGATAAGGGGCAGCAAAAAGCTGTGCGGCTGTTCGTACTCGATAATACCCGACCAGATAGAGGCGGGGACGTATATGACCGCCGTTGCCGCGGCGGGCGGCGACATCACCATCCAGAACGTTATACCGCGCCACTTGGAGTGCATAACCGCGAAGCTGTCCGAGATCGGCGTTGTAATAGAGGAGTTTGACGAGGCTGTGCGCGTTACGCGACTGAAGCCGCTGAAGCGCACAAACATAAAAACGCTGCCGTATCCGGGGTTCCCAACGGACATGCAGCCGCAGATCGCCGCCGTGCTGTCGGTGGCGGGCGGCACAAGCGTTATAACCGAGGGCGTTTGGGATAACCGTTACCGCTATGTTGACGAGCTGCGGCGCCTTGGCGCGCATATCACCGTTGACGGCAAGGTCGCGGTCGTCGAGGGAGTCCCCGCGCTGTCCGGCGCGCCGATACACGCGAGCGACCTCAGGGCCGGCGCGGCGCTTGTCGTCGCGGCGCTGGCGGCATACGGCGAGACGAGCGTGTCGGGCGTGGACTATATAGAGCGCGGATACGAGAACATGGTTGAAAAGCTGAAAGCGCTGGGCGCGGACATCGAGCGCGCGGAGGCCGAGGACGTGTCCGAGCCGATGTTCAAGCTGGGTGTTTCGTAATAATGACAAGGGCCGTTACGCTGTGCAGCGGGTCGTCGGGGAACGCGGCGTTCATCACCAACGGCCAGACGCATATACTGGTCGATTGCGGGCTTACGCTGAAGCGGCTGTCCGCTGAGCTTGCGGATTTCGGGCTAGGGATCAACGAGCTTGACGCGGTGCTGCTCACGCACGAGCATACCGACCACATGGGCGCGCTGAAGTCGTGGAGCCGTTTCGGCGTGCCGGTATACGGCACGGAGGGGACGCTCGGCGCGGTCAGAACAAAGTATGACATAAAAGAGACGCGCGTCCTGCCGCCGGACGGGGTGTTCAAGGTCGGAGGGGTAACGGTGCGCGCTTTCGAAACCAGCCACGACGCCGAGGAGAGCTGCGGTTACGTTTTCGGCATGGGCGGCGCGCGGATCGGGGTCTGTACGGATTTGGGCGAGATGACGGACGGGGTGCTTGACGCGCTGTGCGGCTGTGAATACGTCATACTCGAGTGTAACCACGACATACATATGTTAAAAAACGGCCCGTACCCGCTCTTTCTCCGCCGCCGTGTCCTAAGCCGCTTAGGGCATCTGTGCAACGAGGACTGCGCGGACGCGGTGGTCAGTCTGGCTAAGACGGGGCTGAGGCGCGTTACGCTGGCGCATATGTCCGAGCAGAACAACGACCCATCGCTTGCGGTAGGCGCCGTTATGTGGGCGCTTGATACATACAACACGGAGCATAACGTGCGGGTTGACGTCGCGCCGAGATACGGGACCGGCACGCCGTTTACCCGTTAATTTTTTAGGGGGGATCACTCATGTCCATTAAAAGCGAATATCAGAGGTGGCTGGACAGCGGCAAGCTGTCCGATGCCGAGCTGGCCGAGCTGGAGAGCATCGGCGGGAACGAAAAGGAGATCGAGTCGCGGTTCTTCGCGCCGCTGGAGTTCGGCACGGCGGGGCTACGCGGCATACTGGGCGCGGGCCTGAACCGTATGAACGCGCATGTCGTGCGCTGGACGACGCAGGCGTTTGCCAACCTTATCGTCAGCGAGGGCAGGGAGGCTGTTGATAAGGGCGTGGCCATCTGCTATGACTGCCGCCATTTCAGCGAGGAGTTCGCGCGGGAGGCGGCATGCGTGCTGGCCGGCAACGGCATAAACGTCAGGCTGTTCGACGCCATGCGGCCGACGCCGGAGCTGTCGTTCGCCATACGCGAATACGGCTGCGCGGCGGGTATAAACATCACCGCGTCGCATAATCCCAAGGAGTACAACGGCTATAAGGTCTATTGGAGCGACGGCGCGCAGCTGCCGCCGCATCACGCCGACATGGTCGCCCACGAGATGGTCAAGACGGATATATTCAGAGGCGTCATATCGGCGCCGTTTGACGAGTCCGTCAAAAGCGGAAGAATCACCATGATGGGCGAGGAGACGGACAAGGCGTTTTTGGCCATGGTCCTGTGCCAGTCCATACAGCAGGATACGGTGCGCAGGCACGCCGATACGTTTAAGCTGGTATACACGCCGTTTCACGGCACGGGATATAAGCTCATCCCCGAGACATTGCGCAGGCTGGGGCTTAATCAGGTTATCTGCGTGCCCGAGCAGATGATACCGGACGGCGGGTTCCCGACGGTGAAGTCGCCCAACCCCGAGGAGCCGGAGGGGTTCGCGCTGGCAATCGAGCTTGCGAAGCAAAACGCTGTGGACGTTATCATCGGCTCCGACCCCGACGCGGACCGCGTGGGCGTCGTCGTCCGCAGCCCCAAGGGCGAATATACCGTGCTGTCTGGCAACCAGACGGGGGTTTTGCTGCTGGATTATATCATCCGCGCGAGAAAGGCCGCCGGCACGCTGCCCTCCAAAGCCGTGGCGATAAAGTCTATCGTGACGACGGAGATGGCGCGCACCGTCGCCGAAAAGCAGGGCGTCAAGGTCTACGACACGTTCACCGGCTTCAAGTTTATGGCCGAGCTGATCGGCAAACTTGAAAAGACGACAAGGGAGCGTTATCTGCTCGCGTATGAGGAGAGCTTCGGGTATCTGACCGGCGACCACGCCAGGGATAAGGACGCGGTGACGGCGGCGATGCTGATAGCTGAAATGGCGACATGGTACCGCGATCAGGGCATGAGCCTCTACGACGCCATGGAGGCGCTGTACAGGAAGTACGGCCATTACGGCGAGGAAACTATCAATATCACCATGACAGGGCTGGACGGCGCGAAAAAGATGAACAGTATCATGTCGAAGCTGCGCGGCGACCCGCCGCAGTCGATGGGCGGGATAAGGGTGAAAGCCGTGCGCGACTATAAGGTCGGCGAGAGGTACGGGATGCTCGGCGGCGCGGGTATCTCCAAGCTGGACATCTCAGGCTCGAACGTGCTGTACTTCGAGATGGAGGATCAGACTGCGTTTATCGTGCGCCCCAGCGGCACCGAGCCTAAGATGAAGGTATACATACTAACGCGGGGCCAGACCCGCGCCGAGTGTCATTCAAAGATAGAGCATTACACGTTCTACGCGAAGATGACGTTCAGGTAAGCGTAAAATAACACGCAAAAAACATTCCCTTATTTTTCACCCTCATTCCATAACAAAGGAGAGCTTGATGTGTTTTTCAAACAACAAAAAGCCAGTATTGCCAGACCCATATTGCTGCTGGTAATCGCAAGCCTTACCCTGCTGCCCGTTATCTCCTGCGTATTCATATACTCTACCGTCTACAACAACAGTCTTGCCGCTGTGGGAAAAGACAATTTGATTCTGGCCGACCGGATTGATACCTGGATCGATTCGAGGGGCCAGTTGGTAGAGAAAAACGCCGTTCTGTTGCAAAAGCCTGATTTCACAAGAGAGATGGCGCTTATGTTCTTTGAGAGCCTTCTCCTCGCCAATGACGATGTGTCCGATGTATACGCGGGGTTTGCCGACAACACCGGGATCTTCGGGATAGGATGGAAGCCGCCGCCGGAGTGGCAAGCCACCCAGCGCCCGTGGTACAGAGCGGCCGCCCAGAATCCGGGGCAAGCCGTCTATCCGCCGGCCTATTACGATATGAGTCTCGGTCAGCTGGCTTTCGCTATTTCCAGAACCGTCGGCAATCAAAACGCGGACGCCGGTGTGGTTTCCGTGGATATTCCCTTAACGACAATGCAGCAGTATATAACGGACGCGAATGACGCTTCGGACAGCACCTCCTTTGTCCTCGACTCGAACGGCGATATTTTAATGCACCCCGATCCGGCGTTCGGCGTCAATCCTGATGAAACCTTCAAAAATATCAATCAAGTGGCTGGCGGCAGCTTGGCCGCCATGTTTGAACAGATTTCGCGCGGCGGTTCCGGCAGATTCGACGGCGTCTACTATGTGGGGACACCGCTGAGTACCACGGGCTGGTATGTCGTTACCTCTATATCCAACGCGGATATTATCGGAAGCGTGTTCGCAATGATCGGCAGCATGGTGTTCGCCTTTGCGGGGATAATGCTCGTGCTGATTCCCCTTCTCTTCTTTGTTATAAGACGGACGGTGACAAAGCCGCTCGGGGCGCTGTCCGACGACGCCGAGAGGATCGCGATCGGCGATATTGAGATAGAGGGTCTGGATTCGGGCACCTCTCCGACACGCAACGAAATAATCAAACTGGAACGGGCCTTTTCCCATATGCTGAACAGCTTTCGGAATCAGGCATATATCCTTGCGCGCATAGCGGAGGGCGATTACACCTCAAGGGTAGAGGTCCGCTCTGAAAAAGACGTGATAAATCTGGCCATCGAGCTGGTTTTGGACAGCACCTTAGACGCGCTGCATAAGGTTGCCGGAGCGGGGATTCAGGTTTCGGACGGCTCAAAGCAAATCGCGGAGGGCGCCCAATCGCTGGCGCAGGGCGCGTCGGAACAGGCCGCCACCGTTGAGCAGCTGTCGTCTTCCCTGTCCGCTATCGCGCAGAAAACAAAGGACAACGCGAATATGGCCGGCAGAGCCGCGGCGCTGGCGAACACCATAAAGCATAACGCCGAAAAGGGCAGCCGCCAGATGTCTGAAATGATGAATGCCGTCAAGGACATCAATCAGGCCAGCCAAAGCATAGGCCAAGTCATTAAGGTCATAGACGATATCGCGTTTCAAACCAATATCCTCGCCCTTAACGCGGCGGTTGAAGCGGCAAGAGCCGGTCAGCACGGCAAGGGCTTTGCCGTTGTGGCGGAGGAGGTCCGCAGTTTGGCGGCTAAGAGCGCGGAGGCGGCTAAGGACACCGGCGGTCTGATTTCAAATTCCATCGAAAAAGCCGAGCTGGGTTCGCGTATCGCGGGCGAAACCGCCGCGAGCCTTGCGGATATTGTCGCCGGAATCAACGAAAGTACCCATATTGTCAATGAGATCGCCCTGTCCTCCGAGGAGCAGTCGCGCGGGATCGAGCAGATCAATATAGGTGTTGAGCAGGTGGCGCAGGTCGTCCACCAAAACAGCGCGACGGCGGAAGAGAGCGCGTCCGCTTCTATAGAAATGAGCGGACAGTCCGAGGTGTTGGAAGACCTGATCCGGCAGTTCCAGCTGGGCAATGTTCGCACAGGGGGCGCGCTGCCCGCTTCGCGGGAGATTCGGTGAACGCCGCAGGCACAGCGATTTTTATTGAAAGTGCTGAAAATTATTCAGACCTGTGCAATTGAAGACATAACCACCGTCGTTGGTTTAACAGGGACGCGATATATCGCGTCCCTGTGATGATTGTTTGAACGGTTTGGTGCGCCCACCACGACTCGAACGTGGGACCTGCACTCTGATGTGCCGGCCATGTTGTTCTTGTCATATTGCCTAATCTAAGGTATACTAAACCCCAAGAGGTGACAGAGCATGATTTCAATAGCTGTATGCGACGATGAAATTCTCCTGCAACACGCCTTATCCGCAAGAGTATATGACTATCTGAAAAGAAACCGCCTTAACGGTAAAGTCACAGGCTTTTCGCGCGGTGAGGATATTGTCGGTAAAAGCAGCAGCTTTGATATTGTACTGCTGGATATAGAAATGCCCGGCATAAACGGTATGCAAACAGCCATCGAATTGCGCGAACAAGGCAAAGACAGTCAAATAATTTTTGTGACTTCACATTCATCTTACGTCTTTGACGCTTTTAATGTTGACGCCTCTAATTTCTTGGTAAAGCCTGTTACGGATAAAAAGCTGTTTTCGGTAATGGACAAGGCGGTAAAACGCATATTGAAAAATGATGATTCTGACAGGGTTTCTGCTGCTGAAAAAGAGGACGGCGGGATGAGCAACCCTCACGGCATAATTGTTTTCGGGGCAAATGGAAGCGGCAAATCTACGCTTGGACGTGAATTAGCACATATTTTGAAGTTTAAGCATATGGACATAGAGGATTACCATTTTGAAAAATCTGATATTCCATATACCGTAGAACGCTCAAGCGAGAGTTGTTTAAGTTTAATGCTTGCTGATATTGAAACGTATGGTTCGTTTGTTCTCTCTGCCGTTACCGGTGACTTTGGCGACAAAATTCCGCAGTTTTACGAACTCGCTGTATTTATTTCGGCTCCAATTGAATTGCGTATAAAACGTATAGAGCAACGCGCATATGAGCGGCACGGAGAACGCATCCGAAAGGGTGGTGATATGTATGAGCGGCATTTGAAGTTTGTCGATTTTGTGTCTTCGCGTACCCTATCGGGAATCGAGCAATGGGCCGATTCTCTTTCGTGTCCCATTATCCATGTTGACGGAACGGTAGATTGGCGTACAAATGCGGCAAATATAAAACAACTTATGTGAACATGGTCGGCGAGAACCCACGCCGAAAACGGCAGACAACAAAAAACCGCCGAAACCTCGCAGTTCCAACGGCAGCTGGCACGCCCACCACGACTTGAACGTGGGACCCTCTGCTTAGAAGTTATTTCACCTATATATCACGGCGTACTCTGGGATGTTATGTTAAGCGCTCAATCCCGCTGTATTACAAGGGAAAATCAAGATTTAATTGTTACCTTGCACTACGCTGTACCACCGCGCAAAACCCTGTTTATTTATCCCCGGTTAGCCAACTGTTGCAAAAAAGGGTTGTAGGTCAACTTCCAAAACTGGGGTATCAGACACAACAGATGGAAAGACTTTAACAACTCAAAAAACTAATCTGAAAGACCGGAGCAACCGCATATGCGTTTGCTTCGGTCTTTTTTGTGCGAGTGTTGCTTTCCGCGCAAAAATGAACCTCTCTGGGGTTTGCTTTTGCGCGGTTGTTTCTCTTTCGGAGCCACTGCCGCCATATTGTTCACAGCCTCATTTTCTCCGCCTTTGCTTCCTTCTTTTATTTCGCTTGTTAATAACGATGAAAAATTCGGGAATACAGTCAAGGAGCTGCTTGTCGGCCATGTGTACGACCGATTGAGGGCAGGGTAAGCGTTTGGAGGGGACAGGAAATCATGAGCGATAAAGCCTATAACTGCATGAATTGCGAGCGTAGGGGCTGCATAGCGACCGACGACCCGACACTTGCCGGACGCTGTTCAAGAGAACTGTTTAGGCGCAACAACCCTAATGACGACATTCTTACCGCAGGGCAGCGTTGGAGGCTTTATCAACAAAAACGCATAGCCGAAGTCGAAGCGATCAAGGCGCAAATCCTTTTAGAGATAAACGACATAAGACGGCAAGGGGAACCCAACAAGGCACAATTCTTTTTGGAAGCGTTCCGTATATTAGAGCAGACATTAGAACAGGATGACGAGGACGAGCCACAGAATGGAAAGAGAGCGGACATGGATTAATACCATCGCCGCTATAATCTTTTTCATTTTGAAACTTTTATGTATTGACAATTCGATAACTTTAGTGTATCATGCAAATGACAGGGGGCATACTATGTTCAATGTGTTTTACTATAAAGACAAAAGCGGCAAAAGTCTAATTGAGGAATATTTGCGCGAATTAACCGCAAAAACCGACAAGGACAGCCGCATAAAAGCAAACAAGATACTTGACTATATCGAATATTTAGCCGAACACGGACAACAGGCACGAGAGCCATACGCCAAACATCTTGACGGTGATATATGGGAGCTTCGCCCTATAAGAGATAGGATTTTGTACGCGGCATGGGATGGCAATAGTTTTATTCTGCTACACCTTTTCAAAAAGGATACACAGAAAACACCACGCCGTGAAATAGAACAGGCAAAGCTCAATTTAGCCGATTACAAGGAAAGGGGCAACGACAATGAATAACGAATACAGAGAAGCGATAGGGCAAGCAAAGATAAATTTAGCCGATGTGCGGGAGCGAGGTGCGGCGGCATTAGGCAACTGGAAGGATTTAAGACAAGAGCTTTTCACGCCGGAGGAAATAGCCGCCAGCAATTTAAGGGTAGGGCTTATGACAGAGCTTATAAAGGCAATGAATGAGCAGGGATTGTCGCA
>Ga0099364_10006460_pt1 | contig 17069 bp, 16 predicted proteins | sample TergutTh196P3_FD_73070 | JGI IMG/M metagenome (GOLD analysis project Ga0099364, IMG submission 73070) | Microcerotermes parvus P3 segment gut microbial communities from Pointe-Noire, Republic of the Congo - Th196 P3 | ecosystem: Host-associated > Arthropoda: Insects > Digestive system > Gut ... | reverse complement strand
CGAACAACGGGGAGATTGATAACAAAGGCACAATTGACAGCAGAAGCGGCAATCTCACGGGCAAAGAAATAGACGGCGATGTGATTTCCCCGCCCGAACCTGACGGGCCAGAAGACGACACAAATAATCAACCGTCAACCGACACAACCACAACAACAGAAACATCAGAAACACCCTTCTTTGCCTACTTTGAGCCGACCCCGCCGGTTTCGGACGCCGACACGCCGTCGGACTGGGCGAAAGCGGCGGTCGAGGAAGCGCGGCAGCTCGGCCTTGTGCCGGAACACTTGGACGGCAGCTGGCGCCGCTGGCTGAACCGCGCGGAGTTCTCGGCCTTCGCGGTGCTGCTGTACGAGCATTTGGACGGCAGAACAATCACGGCGTGGAGCCTGTTCGACGACACGACGGATGTAAATGTGGAGAAATTGGCAGGTTTAGGCATAGTAAAGGGCGACGGCACGGGTAAATTTAACCCCGACGGCAACTTTTCGCGTGAGATGGCCCTGACGCTTATGTACAACATTTTGGTGCGGCTGGGGTACTATTTGCCGCCGTCAGAGCCAAGCTTCAGCGACGCGGACGACATTTCGCCGTGGGCGCGGGAAGCGATAGGTGCGCTGCAACGCGCGGGAATCATCAAAGGCGACGGCACCCGTTTCAACGCGCAGGAGATTTTCAGCCGCGAAATGGGCGTTGTGACCATGGCGCAGATTTTGGAGTGGGTGGGGTGACGTAGGGCGCGATGTCCTCATCGCGCCGTGTGTAGGGGCGGCAACCTGCCGCCCGTATTTTTACCGTCCGCATTTTCGTAGGGGCGACCGTCCCCGGTCGCCCGTCGTTCCCATCGTCACCCCATTCCTGCTCCCTTTCGTAAAGGGGGTGCCGTCCGCAGACGGCGGGGGATTTTCCGTACGGCGCGGCATCCCTGACGCGCCGTTTTCAAGGTTGCGGCGTGATGAGGACATCGCGCCCTACGTATAGGAGGAAACACGCCGATGTCGCTAAATGTCGCACCCCCAAAATGTTTCACGTGAAACATTTTGGGGGCGGGATGGGGTGCATTGTTTCACGTGAAACATTTTAGTCCTGCGCCTTGGTCAGGTCGTTATACCACTTCACCGCCGCGATATACGCCTCGTTTACAAGCTGCGGGTCCATCTGATGCTCTTCTGCGAAGCGGGTTACATCCTCCCAGTTGGCGTACTCATAATGCTCATAGAAGCTTATCAGGTCAGAGTAGACGCCGTTCTTGGTGAGCAGCGACTCCCGTATGTCGTCCGATACGGGTATCTCCGACAGCAGCTCCTCCTTCGACTTCTCAAGCGCGATGTGCAGAAGCGACAGCAGTCCGACCATGAAAACCTGCTTGGGGTTGCGCTTGATACGGAAACGCGGCGCCAGCAGCTCCCCGAACCGCGCCCTGATAAGCGACATCCGCACAAGCTCCAGCGGCTGGTCGTCCGCGATGCCTCTTAGCGCAAGCACCGCGATCCATTTTTTAAGGCTCTCCTCCCCTATATACGCCACGGCCATGGAGATGCTCGACACATTTCTCAGCCCCACCGCCGCCGACGTCAGTATACGCAGCAGCTTATACGTAAGCGCCACGTCGGAGGATATGACCTCGCTTATCTCCTTGAAGTCCATATAGTCGTCCGTGCTGGACAGCTTCAGCAGCCGGAAGTAGTTCACCTTCAGCGGCCCGACCTCTTTCGTCTTCTTTACAACGGCGGGCTGATTGAAGAAGAACCCCTGATACAAGTGGAAGCCCGCGTTCTTAGCCGACTGAAATATCTCCTGCGAGTCCACCTTGGTCGCTATAAACCTTATGTTGGGGTTTGCCGCGACTATCTTTCTCTGCATGTCAAGGTTCCTGTCCTCGGCCCCGAACTTGCAATAGCTGGCAAGCGTGAGCAGCTCGGGCAGTATCTTTGTGCTGTTCACGCCGATGAGCGCCAGCTTATAGCCCTTGTTCCGCAGCGCGATATAAGTCTGTATATCGCTCTTGGTCAGCTTCTCCGGCAGATACAGCTGCACGATGAATTTATCTCTGGGCAGATTCCCCGACACCACGGGGTTCAGCAGCTGCTTTGAGAACGATATGAAATACTGCATCTCATTGTTGATGTCCTCAAGCCCCAGCGCGTCCAGAGCGCGGTTAAACTCGCTCAGGCTGACGGTGTTCGCGTCGTCCTCGCCGGTGTTGCCGCGGTCGATAAGCTCATAGCCGAACGTCTTCCCCGAGCCGTAAAGCACCGGCTGGATATTGATATACAGGTCCTTGAACTTCTGCGCGATGTCATACTTGTCCTCAAAGAACACAACTTGATCGCGGCCTGCGGCCTTTGCTTTATACAGCGCGATGTCGGCCTTTCGCAAGGTCTCCGCCAGATTGTCCCCATGCCTCGGGAACAGTGAAACGCCCATGCTGAGCGTACACTCCAGAGTGATATTCGGCAGCGTGTAAGAGCGCAGCGCCGCCGACAGAAGGGTCTTGTAATGGAGTGTCATGTCCTCGTCCGAGGCGAACTTGCCTGACGGCGTTGAGTACAGCAGTACAAACTCGTCCCCGCCCAGCCGGTATAAATGCCCCGCGAACGTCTTGTCCGACTGCAAATGCTCCGTAAGGCGGCAGAGGATAATATCACCCGTATTATGGCCGTAGGTGTCATTGATCATCTTGAAATGGTCGAGGTCGAATATGGCGATTACCCCTTGCAGCCTGTTGGCCGCGATCCTGTCCTCAAGCGCGGCGAAATCCTCCTTCAGCTTCTGCCGGTTCGGCACGCCTGTCAGCTGGTCGATATACGCCAGCGTATATAAGCGATCCCTGACCTTTTTCTCCTCCGTGATGTCGCGCAGTACAAAAAGCGACGCGGGCTTGCCGTCGAGCCAGTCAACGGTATCACATACGGCTGAGTATACGCGGCCCCATTTATCTTCGACCTCAAAGGGTTCGCCGTCCGTCGCCCTATCTTTCTCCCCGTACGGGCAATACTCGCAAAGCTCGGGCATGCTTTTTGAGAAGCCCGTCTTGCAGCCCCGCGCGGCGCCCGGGCTCTCGGCCATACGGGCCTCCGCCTTGGCGTTGGCATAGACTATCTCGCAGCCCTTGCCGCGCACGGCGACGATTTCCATGTCACGCGGGCCCAAAACGCCGTTAAGGGTATTGAACAGGATGTCAGGGTTCGTCTTCTTTGAACTTTTCTTCAGCCCCATATTTCACACCTCTCGCGGATATTATACCAAACAATATATGAAAAGGCAAGGACGGAGTTACGCGGAGATTTCCCTTTGTGTTTCGCGGCGGTTTATGCTACAATAATAAGCGGGGAAAACGCACATGAAGAGAGGCGGCCAAAAGATTGAAGCTGACGAACACACGGATAATAATTCTTGCCTTCTTCGCCCTGATAGTTACGGGCGCGGTGCTGCTGACCCTGCCGGTTTCGTCAAGGAGCGGGAGCTGGACGCCGCCGCTCGACGCTCTATTCACCGCGGCAAGCGCGACATGCGTGACGGGGATGCTGCTGTTTGATACATACACCCACTGGTCGCTGTTCGGGCAGTTGGTTATATTGTTCCTGCTTCAGGTGGGCGGCATCGGCTTTATGAGTATCGTCACTATGTTCTCAATGCTGCTGAAACGTAAAATCGGGCTGAGCGAGCGCCAGCTGATAATGCAGTCCTCGGGCATATTCAATTTGAGCGATGTAATACAGTTGCTTAAAAAGATCGTTATAGGCGCTCTGCTGTTCGAGGGCATTGGGGCGGTAATCCTGAGCTTCCGTTTTTGTCCGGGGATGGGGCTGCTGCCGGGGATTTATAACGCCGTGTTCCATTCCGTTTCCGCTTTTTGCAACGCCGGAATTGATCTGATGGGGAGATACGGGCAGTTCTCCTCGCTGTCTGCTTTCGCGGACGACCCCGTCGTCTGTCTGACCGTTGCGGCGCTTATTGTTATCGGCGGGCTCGGGTTTCTGGTTTGGAATGACGTTTACCTGCACAGATGGCGGTTCCGCAAGTACGCGCTGCATACCAAGATAGTGCTGACCGTTACCGCGGTATTGCTCTCCGTTTCGGTTCTGGGCTTCTTTCTGCTGGAGGGCGGCTATTCGATGAGGGGCATGACCGCGCCCGCGAGGTGGCTGAACGCGCTGTTCCAATCGGTGACATCACGCACCGCCGGCTTCAGCACATTGGATATGGCGGAGCTATCCGAGCCCGGCAGGCTGCTGACCATGCTGCTCATGTTCATCGGCGGGAACCCCGGCTCCACCGCGGGCGGGCTGAAAACCACCACCCTGCTTGTCATAGTGCTGAGCGCGATGACGCTCACCCGCAGGCGTCAGCATATTCCGCTGTTCTACCGGCGGCTTACCGACGACGACGTTAGAAACGCCAACGCACTGTTCGCCGTATACACCGGCGTTATACTCGCCGCGGTTTTCCTGATCAGCCTGGCTGAACCGCTTTCGCTGAGGGAGATTGTGTTTGAGGTCATATCCGCGATCGGCACCGTCGGGTTTTCGACCGGCGTTACTCCGCAGTTCGGGCTATTTGCCAGAGTCGTTATCATCGCGCTGATGTTTGTGGGCAGAGTCGGGCTTATTACCTTAGTTATGGCGCTTCACGGGAACCGGCGGGAAAACGCGCGGGAGCGCGTTCCCGAGAAAATATTGATAGGATAGAGAGGGGTAGTTACAGTGAAACAGAAGAGGCATCAGAAGAAATCCGTGCTTGTCATCGGGATGGGCCGTTTCGGCAAGCATCTGGCGATGAAGCTGCAAGATTTAGGCAACACGGTTATGGCCGTCGATAAGGACGAGAGCGTTATGCGGGAGCTGACGCCGCGGCTTGAAAACACGATGATAGCGGACTGCACGAACGAAGCCTTTATGCAAACACTGGGGGTCAGCGGCTTTGACATGTGCTATGTCGCCATAGGGAGCGACTTGGGCGCCTCCATTCTGATCACGTCGTTTTTGAAGCGCTGCGGCGCGAAGCATATAGTCGCTAAAGCCTCGCGGGATATTCAATCCGATATTCTGAAAGCTATCGGAGCCGATGAAACGGTCTATCCCGAACGCGAGCTGGCGGAAAAGATTGCCGTCCGGCTGAGTAGTCTGAGCATTATCGACTGTCTGCCTCTCAGCGCGGACTATTCCATTTTTGAAATTGAGGTGCCGGTGGAATGGATAGGGAAGAGTCTGGGGCACTTGAATGTTCGCCAAAAATACCAAATCAATGTCTTAACGGTGAAAAATTCGGTTGTATTTCCCGCCCCTGGTGCGGATTATGTGTTTTCCGAGGGTGAGCAGATAGTTGTGCTGGGGACGGAGCAGAATATACTCAGGATTTGTCCCGGGACGTGAAACGGTCAAACTCCGTAACTGTCTATGTAGGCGGAGAATCGGTCGCGTTCGACGCAGTGTTTGATACGAGCGTCACGCCTACCGTGATAAAACTGACCGGCGGCGCGGCCTACACCCCAGACGGCTCAGAAATGCAGGCCAAAGGCACGGGCAGCGAGAGGTTTTATGCTTGATTAGCAACTGCTATTAACCCCGCGCCCCCGTAGGGGACGCACACCCGGGCGTCCCGTGTTTATTTTGCCGGGCGGCCGCCATCACCATAACCACGGCGCGATGAGGACATCGCGCCCTACGGAAACCACCGTTGTTTGGACACAATCGAACGGGCGGCAATCTGCCGCCCGTGATTTTTTATGGTGTGGTACGTTTCGTGTGTGTGTGCGGGATGGGCGGCAAATGTTTCACGTGAAACATTTTTTGGGTGCGACATTTTGCGACATCGGGGGCCATTCGTAGGGGCGGCCATTGGCCGTCCGCGTTAAAATCCCCCGTCGTTAGACGACGGGGGGGAACGGCGGGCGACCGGGGACGGTCGCCCCTACGGACACGGGCGGGACGCCGAGGGCGTCGTCCTCTACATATCGTACTTTTTGGGGTCTAACTTTTCACATTCGCCGAGTATGTTTTCGGTGAACTCGCCCACGTCGTCCGGCAGCCCCTCAACGGTTTCGGACAAGTTTTCAAGCCATATCAGCTCTTTGTCGTCCAGCTTGAGAGCGCCCTGCCCGTGTGCTTTTTGTATATGTGCAAACGCGAGCGCGGCGGCCTTTTTGGCCCGCGGATAATGGCCGTCAACCTTGACAAGCTCTTTGGATATATCAAGCACGACATCGGGGCGCAGAACATACGCCTGCGGGTCGAGCCTGCTGTCGCTGTCCGCGTGCAAATCACGAAGCAGCAAGGCCGTTTCCTGCCCTTTCGCCGTCGCCTCGTTCATCAAGCGGCAATCGTACACAAGCTGTTCAAAGGATACAGTAGGCGCCATGCCGCCGAGCAGCTTGATATTCTGAATGGATTCGTTGCTCCAGATATCGGCCACGCAAGCGGCGATATTGCCGACCGGAGAGAGGTGGGCGCAGGCAGCCGTTCTGCCCTCTGTAGAAATTGGCGTCCCCGTAATCGCTTTTATATAAACGCCCTCGTATCCGCAATCCTTATGCGGCCCCTTCGCGCCGCACTCGATGGCGACAAGGCTTCTGACAGCGGAGATTACCCTGACGGCCGCGGCAAACACGCGCGGGATATAGTTTTTATCAGCCAGCACCATCGCGGTATTGGCAAAACCGCAGGCGGTATCTCCGGCGGCGACTGTTCCTGTTTTATCAGCGATACCAACGATCTCTGTCCAGAGCTTGGTCATGTCGTTGCAGCCTAGTACGGACAGGGCGAATATGGCCTTGGATATGTCGCAGTACATCACCGCTTCATCATGCGTCTCCTTGCCGCCAACCGATTCAATAGCAAGGAGGTCCGCTCCGGCATTCGCGCAGCCCTCAAAGGTTTTCAGCATTGCGTCCCACTGTCTGCCGCGCCACATATGTACAAGGTCGTTGCCCTCGCGTATGTCATTGGGCGTGATCCTGACCGCGCCCTTTACGCCGTGCTTTGCCTCGTACTCCTTGACGATGTCCGCCACGGTTTTGCAAACCTCAATACCCCATTCGGGATTTTCGGTCAGCGGCGGCAGTGTTTCAATTTCAGCCACGAACCCCGGGACATACAGCTCCTTCGCCCTTTCGCATATGCCCGTGATGATTTCCTTGTAGTTGCGGATTACCTCCGGCATGGTATCCTTTTTGATTGACATGATGGGAAGCGTAAAGTTCACCTCAGGGTAAACCGTGCCGCCGCCGATTGACATACCGTTTTTTAGCTGAACCGGATACAGCGATTTACCGAATATGAAATCGGAAAGGCTGTCATACGCGGTCTTGGTAAAATTTTGTTTAGCCATTTTAAGCGCCCCCCTTAAAAGTGTTTTTGTTTTCGATTGACACTCTCATTATAGGGCGCCGCTGCTTTTGTTTCTTCCGCGATCTTAATATTTACTGCTCTATATTCTGCAATTCATATTTGTCACATAGGATTGCCGATGTTTTCGCGGCGGTACTGCCCCGGCGTGATTCCGGTTTCCCGCTTGAATATCTTTGTGAAATAGCTCTGGCTTTCAAGCCCGACATATACGGGTATGTCGATAATGTTCACCGCCGAGCTGCGCAGCAGCTTTTTGCTCTCCTCAACGCGGACGAATGTGATATAGCCCCCCGGCGTTTGTCCGGTCTCCTCTTTGAAGATGCGGCAAAAATACTGCCGGCTGATAAATAGATGGTCCGCGATTTCCCCAAGCGTCAGCTTAGAGGCATAGTTGCGCTTGATATAATCGACCGCTTTATAGATTATATCCATATGCTTCGCGCCGGAGAAATCAAACACCTGCTGCGTGAACCGCCGAGTGACCGTATGCAGCCACAGCACAATGTCCTCAACCGAGGAAAAGCCGTCTATTTCCCGCAGGTAATCGTAATTCAATCCTAAAATGGCGTTTATGTCCGCTCCGCCTTTCAGCGCCGCTCTGGACAGCAGCACAGTCAGCTCCACCACGCGGGAGCGCAGCACTTCAAGGCTGCCGCCGCAATGAAACAATATCTGTTTGAGAATATCGCCTAAAACCAGGTTGACCGCGTGGATGTCGCCTTTGCTGATCGCGGTCAGCAATTCGCCTTCCTTTTCTATGGGATATGCGGTGGGAAACATATCGGTCTGCACCGGCGCGGGCGGCGCCAGAACAGTTTGCGAGGAATATGCCGCCGCGACATAATAAAGATGTTCACTTATCGAGTGCGCCCGTCTCGGCTCTATATACGGAACCGACCGGATGCCCGGCAATAGCTCTCCGGCCTCATCTTTTGAGAGAGAAGCACTCAAATCATGTATATACTCTTCATGGCCGGTCATCAGAAATGGGCCGGCAAGAACGCCGGAAACCATCTCCCCTTTATTGTCCAGCAGCGGAGCGGCGCAGTAAACCAAACCGGAGGGCGCGAAGAAAACATACCGCCCTCCAAAGCGGCGCGCCTGATAACAGCCGTACAGAAAAGCGACGCGGGCGCTTTCCCCGCAATCCAGCTTCTCGTGCAGCGTTTCCAAAAAATCAGACGCGGCGGCATGAACCGACGACTCAAACAATGTCCGGCCGCCCGTGTCCAATACGGTTACGCCAACGCCGCCCGTTACCGATAAATGCTCAAAATGAGTATAGTTCTCCAAAATGAACCCCTCTTGTTAAATCGAGTAATTTTCCGCATCACCGGCTTGCTTTGAATCCATAAAATCCCGCAGCGTCACTGAATCAATGTAATCGTCAATGACATTGTAAAGCCCTTCCCAGAAATCAAGTGTCTTGCAGATTTTCCTGCGGCTGCATTGGTTTGTCTCGTCTTCCAGACAAGCAACCGGCGCCAGCCGGCCTTCAATCACGCGCAATATTTCACCGGCGGTATATTGATCGGGCTCCTTCGCCAGCGTATAGCCGCCGCTTGACCCGCGTTCGCTTCGCAGCAGCCCCGAGCGTTTCAGGTTCGGCACGATTTGCTCTAGATACTTGACCGATATTTTCTGACGCTCGGATATGTCTTTAATCGTAACCAGCCCGTCATTGCCGTGTTCCGCAATGTCAATCATCATTCTTAAAGCGTAACGGCCTTTGGTTGAAATCCGCACAGTCCGCACCTCCGTTTTTATTTACTATAATACTATATGATTTATAGGAAATCAAGAGGGGGAAATTCATATTTGCTACAGCAACAAAAATAACATAGAAATATCTGCGGAGGTGTGGTATACTAAGACAGTCTGCAATTTATTTCAGGAGGGGCTGTAATGTCCAATTTGCGTTTGGAAGGTATACATAAAATCTATAAGGGGAGCGAGGATGTTCACGCGCTGCGCGGCGTTTCGCTTGAATTCCGAGAAAACGAGTTTGTAACGATCCTTGGCCCGTCGGGCTGCGGAAAAACCACGCTGCTCAACATTATCGGCGGTTTGGACCGGTATACCGGCGGCGACCTGATCATACGCGGCGTCTCCACAAAACGCTATAACGACGCGGACTGGGACGCTTACCGCAACCGCTCGATAGGTTTTGTTTTCCAGAATTATAATCTGATCGCACATCAGTCCGTTCTGCAAAACGTAGAAATATCGCTTACCCTCTCCGGCATAGGCGCGGCCGAACGCAGGCGGCGCGCTAAAGCCGCGCTGGATTCGGTAGGGTTATCCGACCAGCTGCGAAAACGCCCGAATCAGCTTTCAGGCGGGCAGATGCAGCGGGTCGCCATCGCCCGCGCGCTGGTAAACGAGCCAGATATTTTGCTGTGTGACGAACCGACGGGCGCGCTTGACAGCCAGACAGGGGTTCAGGTAATGGAGATTCTGAAAAGGATTGCCGAAACCCGGTTGGTCGTCATGGTGACGCACAACGCGTCGCTGGCGCGGCAATACTCCACCCGCACGATCCACCTTTTAGACGGCAACGTCACGTCCGACAGCCGCGCGCCCGAGTCAGGCGAGCTGGCTCCGAAAACTGCCGCGCGGCCCCAAAAACAGCGTGGAACATCCATGAGCATTCACACGGCAACCTTGCTCTCATTCAAAAATCTCCTGACTAAAAAAGGCCGTACCGTCATAACGGCGCTCGCGGGCAGTATCGGGATCATCGGCGTGGCGCTGGTGCTGGCGCTTTCGACCGGCTTATCCGACTATATGGACGAGGTGCAAGCAGGCGCTCTGGCCGGCTTTCCGCTCACCATCGGTACAAACGAGGTCACGGTGGACAGGCAGTCGTTTGTGGGCGGCGGCATTGAAATGCGGGCGGCGCAAAATGTGCTGGGCATTAACCAGGGCGATTTTGAAACGCGCCCCGAAGGCGACGTTCTGCACCGCTATGACAGAAGGGAAGGGCAGGTTACGCACAGGAACGTTCTGAATAACGAATTTTTATCATACCTTGAAAATTTGGAAAACGCCCTGCCCGGGGCGGTGAACACGATATCCTACTCGCGCGGCGTATCTCTAAACTTATTGTCCGGCGCGGGAGAAAACATAGTCAGGATCGAAACGGGCGGCGGCGGCAGTGACGGCATGGGCGGGGTCAACGCCAGTCTGGGCGTCGGCGGATTTTGGCAGGAGATGCCGGAAAACGAGGAGTTTGTGTTATCGCTCTATGAACTCATAGGCCCAAATTCACGTCTGCCGGAGGCTGAGAACGAGATTGCCATTGTGGTTGACGAATACAACCGGTTAAACGAGTCGTTCTTCAACGCGCTCGGACTGTATGATGCTGAGGAAAATTATACCTTGGGTTATTTCATCGGCAAAACCTTTATTAAGGTTATCCCCAACGACGATTTCTACACCGAACAGGACGGCGTGTTCGTACCCGCCAACGCCTCGCAGTTCGATGCTCTGTATGAAGACGCGGAGCTGGCACTGACCGTCACGGGCGTACTCCGCTTGAAAGCCGACGCCGCCAACGCGTATTTTTCACCGGGGCTTATCTATACAAACGCGCTGATCGAAAAAATGGCGGCGGATGCCGCGCTGTCCGCTGTGGCCGCGGCGCAGGCGGCAAGCGAAAACAGTGTGCTGACCGGCGCGGGGTTTCGGGACGATAACGCACGCCGTCAGACCGTGCTGAGGCTGGGCGCCGACATTTCCCCCACGTCGGTCAATATTTATCCAAAAGATTTCTCGGCAAAGGACGCGGTAAAAGAATATCTGGACAGCTACAACGAGGGCAGGGAGCAGGAGGACCAGATAATATACAACGACCTTGTCGAGGCCATAACCGATATGACGGGGACGCTGCTGAACACCGTTTCGGCTGTGCTTGTCGGTTTCGCGGCCATTTCGCTGCTTGTTTCAAGTATTATGATCGGCATTATAACATATATATCGGTTCTGGAGCGCACCCGTGAAATAGGTATCCTCAGGAGCGTCGGCGCGCGCAAAAAAGACGTTGCGCGGGTATTCAACGCGGAAACGCTGATAATCGGCTTTACCGCCGGTGTAATCGGTATTTGCGTGACTTATCTGCTGGTTTATCCGATAAATGCCATAATAGACGGCATTGTGGGGCTTGACTCCATAGCAAGGCTTCCCCTGCCGCTGGCCGCCGTTCTTGTCATGGGAAGTATGGCGCTGACGCTTATCGCGGGATTGCTCCCGTCGGGTATGGCGGCAAGGAAAGACCCTGTGGCGGCGCTGAGGACGGAGTAGCTGCGAGGCTGAAATATTTGAACCGTGAGAGGAAATAAAATATGACCGACCGATTTTTCATAGAAACAATAGACATTTTCAAGGAATTTGATGAGGTGGAGGCAATCGCGCTTGGAGGGTCCAGAGCCTCCGGCTGTTTTGACGCGGACTCTGACTATGACGTTTATGTGTATCTGAACGGCGGGCTGAGCATAGAGAAAAGAAAACAAGCGCTGAGTCAAACCTGCGGCTATATGGAGATTGATAACAGCTATTGGGAAACGGAGGACGACTGTGTTCTGAACAGCGGCGTGGCCATTGAGCTTATTTACAGAAACACAGAGGATATACGTCAAGACCTCCGCGGCACCTTGGAAAAGCATATTGCGAGGTGCGGGTATACGACTTGCGTTTGCTATAACATTTTCAATTCAAAGATTATGTACGACCCCAAAGGGTTCTATAACGGCATGGTCAAAGAATTTACCATGCCTTATCCCGAGCAGTTAAGGAAAAATATTGTTTCAAAAAACAGGGAGCTTCTTGACGGTAAGATACCCTCGTATTTGGGGCAGATTGAAAAAGCCGTCAAGCGAAATGATGTTGTCAGCATAAACCACCGGACGGCGGAATTTTTATCAAGCTATTTTGACATTTTGTTTGCCGTTAACAGGACGTTTCATCCCGGTGAAAAGCGTTTGATCGAATTGGGGAAAACGTTGTGCAAACATCTGCCTGTAGATTTTGAGGCGAATTTGCGCGGCTTGTTCGCGGCAAGGGACAAAGCGGAAATGCTTTCGGTCATGCGCGAAATAATATCAAATTTGGACGATTTAATAAAAAAGCATATGTAATAAGGTAGAAAACAGCTATGTGGTTGGTTTATGCGCTTGGCTCCGCGTTCTTTGCGGGGGGCATGTCTATTTTGGCGAAGGTCGGGATAAGAGATACCGACTCCAATTTGGCGACCGCGCTCAGAACGGTTGTCGTTGCGGGCTTCGCATGGCTGATGGTCTTTATCGTCGGTTCTCACAGGGGGATTGCCGGCATTGATATGAAAAGCATTGTCTTTCTCGTGCTGTCGGGGTTCGCAACCGGCGGGTCATGGCTGTGTTATTTTTATGCCCTTAAAATAGGAGATGTCAACAAGGTTATCCCTGTTGACAAATCCAGCACTATTCTTACGATGCTCCTGTCATTCTCACTGCTCGGAGAAGGCTTGACTTGGATCAGCGTCGCGGCTATGCTCCTGATAGGCATGGGGACATATCTAATGATTGAACACAAAAACACGGGCCCGGCCAAATCAAAAGGTTATAAATGGCTGATATATGCGGCTTTGGCGGCGGTGCTGGCAAGCCTCACCGCCATTTTGAGCAAAGTCGGCATTATGGGAGTGGAATCCAATCTCGGCACAGCCATAAGGACGGTTGTGGTTCTTGTCATGGCTTGGCTGATCGTGCTTTTACAGGGCAAGCAGACTGAAATAAAAAATATAAGCGGGCGAAGCTGGGTATTCATTGTATTGTCAGGCTTTGCTACGGGGTTTTCATGGCTGTTTTTTTACCGCGCGTTACAGGAAGGACCTGTCAGCGTGGTCGTTCCCATAGATAAGCTGGGTATATTGGTCACAATCGCGTTCAGCTGTTTTGTTCTCCGTGAAAGGCTGAATAAAAAGCCTTTGATAGGGCTTGCCATGATCACAGCCGGAACATTAAGCCTCTTGATATAAAGATTTCTGGTATGCGCCTGTTTGCTGAGTAATTAGGGGTTGCGAAACCCCTTAGCTCTGTTTGTCTTTTCGCTTTGCCAAAAATTTCAGCGTGAAAATCATCATGGCCCCTGCGGCGGCACAGCACGAGGCTATTACGAATGCCGGAAACATAAGGCTGATGTCATCGGCGGCGATGTTTTTATAGTAGCCGGCGATCTGCGAAGACAGGATCGCCCCGGCGCCAAAGCCTAACAGCACAAAGCCATAATTGGTCGCCATATGCTTTGCCCCGAAGGTGTCGGCTGTAAGCGACGGAAAGTTGCTTAACAGCCCGCCGTAGAAGAACCCGATCAGGGCAATCAAAACGTAGATCCAATAGCCGTTCACGGCGGTTACGAAGAGTGATAAGACCGCGCCTCCCGAAAGCAAAATAACAATTGTATTCACCCGCCCGAGTCTGTCGGAAACGAAGCCCCAAAACAGGCGGCCGGCCGAGTTGAACATGGAAATTGCCAGAACTCCGATCGTGGCGGTTTCCGCAAGCCCCTTGGCTATCGCAATGGGTTTTGCGAAGCCTATCATCATCAGCCCGCCCATACAGGCGAAAAGAAATGAGAATACAATGATATAAAACCGCGGGGTTTTCAGCATTTCAGCGGGCGTATAGCTTTTTGACGGGGCTGGCGCAGGGGCCGCTGAAGCCGCGGAAGCGGCGGGAGCCGCCTTATGCTCCTCGGGCGGGTTTTTCATAAAGACGCTGCCTCCCGTGCAAACAACAAGAAAAACCGCGCTTAGCACCATAAACGTTTTAGGCTCGCCGGCGCCCGCTCCGCCGAAACGGGTAATCAACCCTTCGACGATCGGCGTAAAAACTACGCCGCCAAATCCCAGCGCGGACACGATGACGCCCGTTACAAGCCCCTTTTTGAGGGGGAACCATTTTTGCGCGCAGGCAATGGTCGTCGAGTAAGTAAAGCCCATGCCGACGCCGCCCATAACGCCGTATGTAACCCACAACAGCCACGAATTATCCGCCGTCACAAACGAGGCGAGGAAAAAACCGGCGCTAAGTATAATGCCGCCGATAAAGACGACAAGGCGGGTGGAATACCTGACGGCCAGCTTGCCGCCGATCACGCTCCCTATTGTCAGCATAGCGAGCAGCAGAGAGAAGGTAAGGCTCGCCGCGGCGTTGTCGCCGCCGAATATGCTGTCCGCTATGCCCGTTTGAAACACGCTCCAAATATACGCGACGCCCAGAGTGAGCTGAATTGCGATCGCTGCGAGGACAGGATAGATGCCGTTCTTTTTTGCAGATTCCGTTTTCATATGGTTTCTCCTCCGTTTTTTTCGCAAAAGAAAACGTACCCGCGGTAATCATCACCGATTGTCGCGGGTACGCGCTTTTACTGTTAAATCACAACCCCAGCGCTTCTCCCCGGACAACCGGCCGTATAATAAACAGCCCAATAATCGAAGCCGCGAGGGCTTCGGTGTTTATAAGGCTGTTAAATATGCGGGTGCGGCTGTTCATAGTGAAACCTCCAAGATTGCCTTAAATCGCATTATAAAGAACCGCCGGATGTTTGTCAAGAAAAATTTTTTGCAATGCCTGACGCGTCACGGCTTGCCGAGCCGCTTCCTCAGGAGCGAGTGTTCGGCCTCGAGCTGTTTCCGCTCGGCATCGGCGTTTTTATAGCTTTCCAGCGCTTTGATCATATCGGGGTCATCTTGTGAAACCCCGTTATTTACCAGCTGTCTGAGTTTGTTGTGTTCTGTTTCAACTTTCAGCCCCAGCTTATACAATATATGAATTTGCCGGACAAGAATCCGGTGGTCTTCATTTGTCATTTGCCGCACCTCGATATGTAAAGTCTTTGCATAAATTATAAACTGTGTTCGTCACGATGTCAATATGTGTTACTTATAAGAAGTTATGGTTGGTGTCATAATCGTATCAGAGGTGACACTAATGAATAAATTGGAATTTCACAAACTTCCGGAAAAGGGTTCCATAACATTTACCCTGCGGCTCCCTAATGATTTGAACACAAAAATTGAAAAAATCGTCAGGGAAACCGGAATTTCAAAAAATGCCGTTATAAACAAAATGATTCGTTTCTCATTGGAAAATGCTCATATTGTCGAGTAAAAGCGCGGCGCTGTGGATAGCGCCGCATCTAAAAAGCGAAAATATAGGTTGACTTTATCCTATGTTTGTGATATTCTGTAATTGAGGTGACATGAATGAATATTGATACTAGCGTCCTTGTGCCTATGACCGAAGCGAATCAAAATTTTTCAAAGGTTGTGCGGCTTGTAGATGAAAGCGGCATGGCTGTGATTCTAAAAAATAACAGGCCGCGCTATATGGTGTTAAATTTTTCTGAATATGATGAGATTCAGGCGGCGCGGCGCAAGCTGATCTCTGAAACTGCCGATAGTGTGATTGCTGAAAATATTGAAGCCTTGTTAGAGTTGGCGAAATGATGCTTTTAACTGTATCCGAAATTTTTGAATTGCACGAAAAAGTCATAGCCGCTACCGGTGGTGCGCAGGGAATACGCGATATGGGGCTTCTTGAATCAGCGGTGCTGGGGTGTTATCAAACATTCGGCGGAGATGAACTTTATCCGACTGTTGTGGAAAAAGCGGCTCGAATGGCGTATGCGATATGCAAAAATCATCCGTTCATTGACGGTAACAAGCGTATCGCGGTTACGGCAATGCTTGTGACTTTGCGTTTGAATAGAATTGCCTTATCATTTACGCAGCAAGACCTTATTGACCTTGGTTTGGGCATTGCACAAGGCGGCATTGATTATGAAAGTGTTGTCGAGTGGATTGAAACTCACAAAAAGTGAGGCTTGAATTATAGAATTTTCAGCCGCTCCGCAAAACCCAAAACCCTGCCGACACATAATTCCCCTATAAACCGTTAAAAATAAAGCAAATATCATTATCGGGGAATTGGGATGTTAAAAAAGATCAGGAAAACCCTCTCTATCGCGCTGGCGATTGCCATTATGAGCGTTAGCGTCAACATGTTTCTCGGCCCGCACAATATCGCCGCCGGCGGGCTTACCGGCTTGTCCATCATTTTAGAGCATTTACTCAATACGGACCGCTCGGTCATAATACTGATCGGCAACGCCGCCGTCCTTGTCTGCGCGTTTGTTTTTCTTGGCAGGGAAATATTTTTTAATACGGTTATCGGGGCGGCGCTCCTCCCCATAGTCATTGGAATTATCCCGCATAAAACCCTTATAACCGACACCATGTTATCCATGGTCGTCGGCAGCGCGCTGTTCGGCGTCGCCGTATCTATCCTGTATTATCACAAAGCGTCCAGCGGCGGCACATCCATACCGCCGCTGATCCTTAAAAAACGTTTCGGCCTGAGTACTTCGGTGGGCTTGTTCGTAACGGACGGCATTGTCGTCGCGCTGTGCCTGCTTGTGTTCAGTGTGGATTCGTTTTTTTATGCCGTTGTTTCCATTTTCATAACGTCGGCCGTCATGCACTATATCGAATCCGGCGTCAATAAGAAAAAGATGGTATATATCATCAGCGAAAAGAACGAGCTTATATCCAATGATATTCTCAGCGAGGTCGGCAGGGGCGTGACAATCGTTCCGGCAATCGGCGCGTACAGGCAAAATCCTGTAAAAATGCTGATGGTCACGCTGAATACGCGGGATTACCGCCGGCTTTTGAGCATTGTA
>Ga0099364_10006459_pt1 | contig 17070 bp, 10 predicted proteins | sample TergutTh196P3_FD_73070 | JGI IMG/M metagenome (GOLD analysis project Ga0099364, IMG submission 73070) | Microcerotermes parvus P3 segment gut microbial communities from Pointe-Noire, Republic of the Congo - Th196 P3 | ecosystem: Host-associated > Arthropoda: Insects > Digestive system > Gut ... | reverse complement strand
AGTTCGGCAATTTGCACACTTACGATGTGAAGCGGTCTATCATATTTATCCATTTTTCCGGTAGAGCGAATCGTCTTTCCGTCAAACGAAGCGGTTAGATTTTTCCATGATTGAGTACCGATAAAGTCCTGTATCCATGCGATAAAACAACGGTTAAATGATTTTGGTTCGATAATTTTAAGTAAACAAGGAGTACTACGGCGAATGTCTCGATGATGAATGGCTAAAAAACACAGAACTTGATTCTGAAACATGGCGTGAAAGATTTTTAACCCGAATATATGCCAAGCCATATTTTATTGAATTCGATGACACTATTGTAGATGAAAACGTCGATAATGGTGACGAAAAAACCAACGAACGATATGATGCTAATCATATGCGTAAACATAGGGAGGCATACGATAAATTTTGTCTCGAATTAATCGGAAGCAGTGAGAAAAGTGCTTTGAGAAAGTCACTTTATACTGTCATCGGAGCAGTTGGAAGCGGGAAATCAGTTTTTGTTTATAAACTGCTTTCTGAACGAAAAGACACGATTCATTGTTTTGAAGAAAATTTTGAAACAAAGTCATCAAATGTCACCGATTTTATATCGGTTATATATTCTGTTTCAGAAGAACTTGATGGATTGGTAACACCAGATAACGCTTTCATTTTACTGCTTATGCGAAACATAGGTTGGTGTTTTTGCAGTCCTAATTATTCTCAGAAGTACGCTTGGAGATACAACGTTATACCAAGAGCCGAAGAATTCAAAGACAGAATACTGAATTTGTGTTCGATATACACTGAATATTTCAAAGGTTATAACGACACATCTTGGTGTGTTGGTTTCTTTGAACACCTAAATAAAATTTCCGAACACAATTGTGTAACTTCTGACGACATTTCAAATTACATTAAAGATTATATTCACGGCAACGTTATACACGAAACTTACACTGATGATAAAGGCAAAAAGGTTAGAATATCAACACGATTGCTCGATATACTGTTTAGACTTTATTTTTGCTTGTCTAAAACAGACGAGAAACCTTACAAAGGCAAAAAACTTGTCTTGTTTATTGACAATATCGAGTCGGCATTAACAAGAGATGGTCAAGACAAGAAGGGGATAAGCAAGTCTGATATCAAGAATTTTTTGTTAGCAACACACGAATCGGCAAAAAAAATTAGCGACCTCATTACCGATATAAGAGATTATTCTCCGAAAGAAAAAAACACAGCTGCTGTCATTTTAGCTTTGCGAGACTGCACCTTTGGTATTTTAGAGAAAATGCGAACTTATGAAATGATAAATCTGCACGCTAATAACTATATGTCAAGCGTGGAAATCGCCGAATGGTTTGACAATGAGGAAATCTTGACTAATAGAATTAAATTCTTCACAGGATACGAATACAATTCTTTAAACGATTTTGTTTCAGATGAACGTTTTGAAAAGAGCCACGGGGTTCTTGCGTACATTAATATAATCAAAGACCGCAGTAAGTCTATTTGGGGATTAAGTGATTTTGTAAATCGTTTTTACAATTGCTCCAAAAGATTTATCCACAGAAGGTTTATCGCAAAATTTTTGAGTTCATATGAGAAATACCGCGGCTTAAACGGAAAGAACGAGCTTGAATTTTTTAATACCCAATGGGACAAACTCAACGCTATGTCTCGCACCGCAGAGGGATATATGGCTTTCAAACATTTGTGTAGAAAAATTTATGATACGTCTTCTTATGGATTATGTAATTGCGAAAACAAAAGCCCCGTTTCTGCAAAGTTATGAAATTACTGGCGAAGAATGTTCATACGCAAGGAGAGTTTTGTTGTTCTTGGCACGTAAAAAGCAGTCTTTTGAATACGAAGACGGTAGATTAGTAACTTACTTTGACTATGTAGGTGTAGGAAAATTAATTGATGAGTTAGTTGTATGCGGTGGAAATAGGGAAGACCCGAAGTTAGTGGATAAAATCAAGAATTTTTCATTTGTGCTATGCGACCTAAATAAGTCGTTGGTGGATTGGGCAGGATTACTTTATATTCAAGTTCCCAACGGAGGCTTATTTGATGAAAAAGAATTACACAGAGACATAATCGACAATTGGAAACTCTACAAAACTTATATTAAATCGGTTAATAACATAGTCAAATGTGCAAAATAAACAAAACAGAGCGTGACGACATGGTTATAACCGTCAACACTATAATAGGAGAATACAAACAACTTCTTAACAATGTAAAAAACAAGCGGTTCTAAATTCGGTTTCCAAAACAACAAACCCCGCCCTCTCACGAAGGCGGGGTTCAGCAATACAAACAAGCTGTTTGATATACAACACGCAATATCACCTCAAAACCGTACCCGCAAATTTAAATTGTGGGGTGCTTTTGAAACAATCATCGCAGACGAACTCATCGCCGAGATGAAAGCTGTGCTTCATCTTCTCGAAACCGCAGAAACTCGTGTTATCGAAGCCTTGTACGGTTTTGACGAACCGCCCGTGTCCTTAACGGAATACTCGAAGTCAGAGGGGCTGAAGTATTCCACGGCACGTTCCCACAGAGACAGTGCTATGAGAAAATTGGTGCATCTTGCCGCTCATTTAAGAGGTTACCGTTGAATTTTCAAATCATGCGCAAATTCCTCTTCCCAGAATTGCAACAAACATTAGGGGCGGCAGTCCGCCACGGAAAGGAGGCGCGAAATGAAGCCTAAGAACGATAACAAACTTCCCCCAGAACACGAACAGGCAGATTGTGGGATACGAGTCCATGTGGCGTATGGAGACGGAAATCGCAAAGTGGAGTCGGGACTACGACTGCAACTTTCTCTCCCACATATCCACAATATCCCCCGTAGCTTCAATCAAGTACAATCGCTCTGCCAACGCCACATCGAAATTGACTTGACCCCGCTTGAGTTCACCAATTGGGATTGTCGCACCTGCTTGTATAATCAAAGACGGCATCTGCCATTGGAAGGTGTTATCGTAGTTGTCAGTAATGTACAGCCCTTTGCAAGAAACAGCGTTGTCTGTGGGGTTGTAGATTTGGATACTATTATCTACCACAATAATTTGAAGGTTCTCATCCAAATTAGGGGGCAGTATCACAGCCAATGTCGCCGAGGGACTATTGCCATTGCTGTTCACGGCTCGAACTCTGAACATATAATACTGACCGTTGTTCAAGCCGGTAAAAGTATAGCTTGTGTTGTTTCCAACTGCTATCCACTCAACCCAATCGTCAGTATAGCCCATCACAACTTCATAGCGGATTATAGGAGAACCGTTGTCATTGGCGGGAGCGTTCCAGTTGAGCGTGATTTGTCCGTTGCCCGATGTCGCCGTTATATTTTGCGGGGCAGTCGGTAATCCCGGAGTCGCACTTCTGCTCGCAACCGCTCCACCACCCGCACTATTCACAGCCCGAACCCCAAAAGCATAAGTTGTTCCGTTGATTAGTCCTGTGAATGTATGACTTATGTTGCTTGAAGCAGTTACCCAACTTGTTCCCCCATTGCTCGAAACCTCATAGCGTGTTATAGCACCGCCACCGTTGCTCGCAGGAGCAGACCATGAGAGCGTAGACACAGCATTACCCGCAGTTACTGTGAAGTTTTGCGGGGCGGTTGGGACATTGATTGTGTTAAACACGCCTGTGCCTCTACTGACTGTATCAGAAGCCCACACAACTTGTCCTGAAGCGTTGGTGGCAACAAGATTGCCATCATCTTGCATTTTTAGTCTGCTGGCTGTTTTATTTGGACTCCACTCCACATTGCCACCGCTACCATAAACAACGAGATTACCGTCATTTTGCAATATAAAATAGTTTCCTCTGTTTTCTTTGCCTGTGCCGAACAAACTAACGCCGAGAGTATTATACACTACGAAATTGCCATCGTACTGCATAACCGCCTTAAACTTGCGGTTGTCACTCAAAAGACATTGACCTTTTTCCATTCTTTGTCCCCGTGTAATTTGCGAGCCGATAGAGGTTTCGGCTAAGTCCTTATTTACGTTTTCAATTATTCTCAAACCCAACCATTGAGCCGCCGTGTCATTCCGCATAAATGTATACAGTTGATTGCCGCCTAAGGTTGACGAGTTTCCCGCTCCGTCCACCACCCACCGAAAATTGCTTCGTGAACCAAGCATAATATTTCCGTTGGCTCTTCGTTCGATCCAAAACCGCTGATTCTCTCTATCGTGTTTATCTCCAAAATAAATGCGTCTGCCATTCTCAGTCCCACCCCCAATATCCACATCTAAGGCTTTGCCGTCGGATAAAGCGGAAACTGTATAAGTGTTGTCGTCGCTGTGTCGATGAAACCTCATAATTTGAGAGCGTGAGCCGTTATCTGGTCGCCACTTTGTCATGCCGTTTTCGTTTGTTAGGACATTCTCAAAGTTTCCGCCGTTCCCGACAACTGCATAGAAATCATCATCGAGCCTATCGTCTCGCCTAACTGTATGAATCCTAAACCATTGATTTTGATTCGGTGAGTTGGTTCTTGTGTATGTCCAAATTGCGTTTCCCTCCAAATTTGCAGGATTGCCCGCTCCATCAAGCACCCATCGTGAACCGCTTTTAGGGGAAATCATAATTTGACCGTCTTCTCTGCGTTCGATTCTGAATAGCTGATTATTAGCATTAGGTGCTTCAGAGCCAAAATACACACGTGAATATTCTTCAGTTCCGTATGCTACATCTAAGAATTTGCCGTCTGCCTCGGAAGTAATTCTATATATGTTGTCATTATCCACCCGTTTGAAGCGGAACATTTGGTTTTTGTTTTCGCCGTTCATTGCCCGCCAAGTTGTTGTGCCGTTTATGTTTGTTAAGACGTCATTTGTATGGCTACGCATAATGCGTGTTACAAACTCTTCGCCTATGTAGTCGGCACGGGTGGCGTGGGGTTCAAACTTGGTGTAACGAAACTCCGCATTCAATGGGTTGACACGAACACCATCTCTCATAACCTCAAAATGCAAATGATAATTTGTGGACATTCCCGATGAACCCACATAACCTATAATATCACCCTTTTTTACTTCACCACTCAGCCTAATACCTGCTTGCCTTAAATGCCCGTAACGCGTTGACATTCCGTTACCGTGATCGATAACTACGGAATTTCCATAAGTATTATTGTGTGCCTCTGTGCACCCAGCAGTAGTGAAATTAATATGAGGACAGTGGTCAAAAGAACGAGAACTATTGATTACACCATCAGCTACGGCTACAATCGGAGCATCTGCCCCTGCTCCGTGATTATTATTAAGGTCAACTCCTGAATGATGTGTATTTGGATTTGAACCAGTAAAGCCACGGTATGGTGTTTCCTGACCCCTACCCAATACAGGCCAAGCCCAGTCAAAGTTTGCTATTACCTCAACTACCATAACAGGCACAAGCGTAACAATTATAATTAACGCCACAAACACTGACAAAGTTCTGTGATAAACCCTTTTCAAAATAAAATACCTCCGATATTTTCAAAATCTATTTGCTTTAATTTTCCCGTGATGATAAACTTAACTTGCTTACACCAAGAACAGAGTTTCTGTTTTTACACAACAATGGGTGACCGTTGCAACAGCGTGTAAAAACCTCTGTTACTGGTGTAAGCAACCAAGCAATGGTTGCCCCCTTTTTTTCTCTATCAGTGGGATTATCACCGACAAGTTCACTACCGCCGAGCGGGGCTTTTGTCATGCAACCGTCTACACTTTGCCACTCCGCGTATTGCTTACGCAGAAATTGCCCCTCGGCAGGGTCGAGTTTAAGCGTGATTATTTCCTTACCGGTGCTGTCGCCGCCGTGCATAATAAACATCTTGTCACGGAGCATATAGCGGTGAACTTCCCACTCCTGTTTCCATTCCTTATATGCGCCTTTTTTAGACGTAGCGTGGGTTTCGAGCCATTGATATTTCATGTGTTTGTGATTCCCTTCATATAATCTCGTATAAATCGCCGCGGAACTCCCGAACCCGCCTGTGTAGAACGTACTTTCCGTCAGTCCCGACTGTTTGACAGCCTCTTTCGTCATCAGCTTGCCGCATTCCCACAGCTTCACCGATTCCCCGAAATTTTTCGGAGGTTTTTTGATACCATCGGTATCAGACTTAAAATTTTTCCTCCAAATCAAAACAACTTCTTAGCAATATCCACCGCTCCCTTAGCATCCTTGGCATAATAATCAGCACCGATTGTCTTAGCATAGTCGGCGTTTAACACTGCGCCGCCGACCATGACTTTACACGGCAACGCACTCTCACGAATAAGCTCAATCGTCTGCTGCATAGCAGATAATGTAGTCGTCATTAATGCTGACAACCCAATTAGCATTACATCGTGCTTCACAGCGGATTCCAAGACTGTTTGCGGCGAAACATCCTTCCCGAGGTCGATTATTTCATACCCGTAATTCTCAAGAAGAACTTTCACAATATTTTTGCCGATGTCATGAATGTCACCCTTTACTGTTGCGAGGATTATTTTTCCCTTGCTCTTAGCGGTAGCCTTGCCTAATTTGGATTTTACAACATCAAAACAAACTCCCGCAGTTTCAGCAGAAAGAATCAACTGCGGCAAGAAAATAACCCCACGTTCAAAGTCAGCCCCCGCCTTGTCAAGCGCGGGAATTAAATGTAGGTTCACAACTTCCATAGCAGTCGCCGTTTTGAGAAGACGCTCTGTCATTGCGGCGGCATCTTTTTTCATCCCGCCCTCAATCGCGGCAGATAAGCTGATTTGTTCGCCTGTAAACTTAGATGTGTTTACACACTCTTTTTGCGAAAAGGCGGCGATGTATTCGGCGGCATTGGGGTCGTGGTTATTAAGCAGTCTGAACGCTCTTACCGCACCCATTGCCGAATGAGAATTAGGGTTGATAATAGGCAGTGTGAGTCCATTTTGTAATGCAAGTGTCAAAAATGCCGTGTTAAGTGTTTCGCGGTTGGGCAGCCCAAACGAAATGTTTGATACACCTAACGCAGTCTTTAATCCGAGTGTATCACTAATCAGCTTTACAGCCTCAAGAGTGGTCTCCGCCGCCTTGGAATCAGTCGAAACAGTCAACGTCAGGCAGTCAATAATCACATCTTCCTTTTTTATGCCGATTTCGAGGGCGCGGTTTAGGATTTTCTCGGCAATTGCGAGTCGCGCCGATGCCGAGTCGGGGATTCCGTTTTCATCGAGAGTCAAGCCGATTACCGCCGCACCGTACTTTTTGGCAAGGGGGAGGATTGAGGCTAAACTTTCCTCTTTGCCGTTGACCGAGTTTACAATAGGCTTTCCGTTATAGTGCCGCAGTGCCAGCTCAATTACAGCCGGGTCTCCGCTGTCAATTTGAAGCGGTAAGTCACAAACGCTCTGCAACGCCTCAATAACTTTCAGCATCATTTCAGCCTCGTCAATTTCGGGAAGCCCCACATTAACATCGAGAATGTCAGCCCCCGCCGCAGTCTGCTCAAAAGCCTGCCCCAATATGTAGTCGGTGTCGGAGCTTTTGAGTGCGTCCTTGAAAACACGTTTTCCCGTAGGGTTAATCCGTTCACCGATTACACGAGGGCAGTCGAGAATCACAGTTTTTACTCCCGAAGAAATTGCCGAAAAAGCGGTCGTTTCCGCTGTAGTCGGTGTTTGGACTTCCGTGATTTCGGTGCTGTTTTCGCCCAGCAGTTTGATATATTCGGGCGAAGTGCCGCAACATCCGCCGAGGATTTTCACCCCTTTATCGGCGAAAGTCTTCATTTCTGCGGCAAAGTCAGCTGCACCCAATACAAACTTACCTGTAACAGGGTCGGGAAGCCCCGCATTAGGTTTAACCATAATTGGGATGTTTCCGCTGAATCGCATAATTTCGTCTGCAATACCGGACAGTTCCTTGGGGCCGAGGGAGCAGTTCACACCGATTGCATCAGCACCCAATCCCGAAGCGGTCACCGCGTATGCCGAAACGGGGCAGCCCGTAAAAGTCCTGCCGCTTTGCTCAAAAGTCATGGACGTGATTACAGGCAGATTTGAGTTCTCCTTTACCGCCAATAAAGCGCATTTCAACTCCAGTAAATCTGAAAAGGTTTGCAGCACTGCCAAGTCTGCTCCCGCCATTGCCCCCGCTTTTACCATCTCGGCAAAAATGTTGTATGCCTCGTTGAATGACAGCGTTCCCGTCGGGCGCAACAATTGCCCGACCGGGCCGACATCAAGCGCGACAAGAACACCGGGTCTGTTTACAACTGCTTTTTTCGCAATCTCAACTGCGCGGGTAATAACCTCATCCGCACTTTTCTTGATTGCGGCAAGTTTATACCGATTTGCACAAAACGTGTTTGCACTCACAATATCCGAGCCGGATTCGGCATAGGCGCGTATCACTTCCGCAACCTTTTCGGGTGCGGTAAAGTTCATCAACTCAGACGGTTCGCCCGGTTTAAGACCGCGCTTTTGCAGTTCCGTCCCCATTGCGCCATCGAATATTATGTGGTTTCTCTTAATAAGTTGTTCAAAAGTCATGCACTTTGTTCCTTTCAGTTACCGCTATTCCCGTAATGGATTTTTGCGGGGTTAGGATAAATTCATCGGTAACGCATAAACCTATTTTAGTTGACGCATTTAAAACTGTGATTATATCACGATTGACACTTAAAGGGAAGTCGCCGTAGCCCGGGCTGAATCGGCGTGTCCCTGTCTTTTCATTACAAAATTTTTCCAAATATCTTCCCGACATGGAATCAAGAACAACCGCTCCTGCCATATTGCTAACCTGTAGTTTTCTCAGTAGCCTGTCGAACTCATTACCTAATGTGGCGGCGCAAACCAATACAGATTTACACCCGCTCAAATGCCGCTTAATGTCCTCCCCGATTAAAGGTACAGGGCATTGCTCAATTGGGAATACCGCCTCGGCGTACTTTGGAACAAACTCCTTGAGCAATTCACGATATTTTAGCTCAAAATGCTTAAAATCTTCTCTTCTGTCAATCATAAAAGGTTTCCAATGTTTTCGTGGACTTTCCTCGCAATATACGGGTTATTCATGGCATAAAGGTGTATCCCTTCAACCCCGTTTGCGATTAAATCGACGATTTGCTCGGTTGCATAAGCGATTCCCGCATCGCGCAATGCATCCGGTCGGTTTTCATACCGCGCAATCATTTTCGTGAATTTCGGCGGCAAGCTCGCCCCGCACATTGACACCATGCGCTCAATCTGTTTTTTGCTTGTAATGGGCATTATTCCCGCCGAAACGGGGACTTCTATGCCGATTAGCCGCGCCTTCTCCAAAAACGAATAAAACAGCGAATTTTCAAAAAAGATTTGAGTTACAAGGGAGTCGCACCCTGCATCAACTTTTCTTTTGAGATTCTTTAAATCGGCATTGACACTCTCCGCCTCAATATGCCCCTCAGGGTAACAAGCACCCGCAATGCCGAATTTAAGCCCGTTTTCGCGTATAAACCTAATTAGGTTGTCTGCGTAGGTAAAGTCTTCCTTACGCGCTATATCGGGGTTAATATCGCCGCGGAGTGCGAGAATGTTCTTGACCCCCGATTCCTTTAAAGAGGTCAGCGTGTTAAGCACATCCTGCTTAGTTGAGCTCACGCAGGTAAGGTGGGCAACTGCCTCAACTTTGCACTCGTTTTTAATGAACGATGAAACACGCAGTGTCGGGTCGCCGTCTGCCGCCGCACTCCCCCCCGCGCCGCAAGTGACACTTATATAGTCGGGTTTAAGCGCGGCAATCTCGCCTAATGCGGTGTAAACATTTTCGGTTGACATCAACTTCTTGGGAGGAAACACCTCTATTGAGAAGACGATTCTTTCTTTATTGTAAAGCTCTGAAATCCTCATTATTTTACCCATACCCCTTCTGCACAAATGTGCCGTTGAAAGCCTCGTTTCCCGCATTTACGCAGATTTGCTTTCAAACTTTTACCCATACCCCTTCTGCACAAATGTGCCGTTGAAAGCCTCGTTTCCCGCATTTACGCAGATTTGCTTTCAAACTTTTACCCCTGCCATTTCTACAATTTACCTTGACCTTTCTTCACAATTGTACTACAAAAAAAATAATCTGTCAAGATTTAAAAAAATGTTTTATAAAGTTATTGCAAAAGTGATTTTTTTTTGTTATAATGTAATTTATTGATTATATTTTTATTAAGATATTCGGAGGTTCGACTATGCGGCTTATCACACGCTCTGACTTTGACGGACTTGCTTGCGGAGCTTTGTTGCTTGAAGCGGGCATTATTGACAACTACACATTCGCACACCCCAAGGACTTGCAGGATGGGTTAGTACCGGTAAACGAAAACGATTGCCTTGCCAATGTTCCTTTTGTGGACGGTTGCGGAATGTGGTTTGACCACCACTCGTCGGAGGACGAGAGAAACGACTATAAAGGCAAATATGAGGGCGAAAGTCGCTCTTCGCCCAGTTGCGCGAGAATTATATACGATTATTACGGCGGAAAAGAGCGGTTTCCTCAGTTTGACGATTTGATGGAGGCTGTTGACAAGGTTGATTCGGGGAATCTCACGAAAGATGAAATCCTTAACCCTAAAGGCTGGATTTTAGTAGGCTTTTTGATGGACCCCCGGACAGGGTTAGGGCGTTTCCGCGATTTTACAATCTCTAACTACCAGCTTATGGAAAAGTTGTTGCTTTGTTGCCGAACAATGACGACTGCGGAAATATTGTCTATGCCGGACATAGTAGAGCGGATTGTGCTTTATGATGAGCAGACCGCCAAATTCAAGGAAATGGTTTCTAAACACACCGAAGTCCGCGGGGATGTAATTATTACCGATTTGCGGGGTGTTGAACCAATTTACACAGGGAACAGGTTTTTAATCTACAGTCTTTACCCCGAACAGAATATTTCGGCGTGGATTGTGTCGGGAAAAGGCGGAAGCGGTTGCGCAGTTGCCGTCGGGTATTCAATCCTTAACCGCACAAGCAATGTTGATGTGGGCAAGCTGATGCTCAAGTACGGCGGGGGAGGTCACAAAGCAGTAGGAACTTGCCAGTTTTCGGACGAGTCCACAGCAGAGCAATTGCCGAAGTTGCTTGATGAATTGGTAAAAGGCGATTAGAATTAGGGGCGGGATTTATCCTGCCCCCTACCCTATGTATTAAGGGCAAAACGAGCTTTCACAGTGTGCTCGTGAAGAAAGGGCAAGGGTAAAAGTTTGAAGAAAACTATTTTTATTGTTGACGACAATGTTGCGGCATTATCGGTGCTTGAGAACACTCTCAAGGACGAGTTCAGAGTTGTCGGTCTGCTTTCTGCGGCGGAATTGTTTTCAATTTTGGATAAAATTACCCCCGATATAATCCTTTTGGATATGCCGGGAACAGACGGATTTGACTTGCTATCCAAGCTGAAAAGTTTCGATAATCGGCGTAGCATTCCCGTTATAATCATTGCGGGGGAAAATGGCGATGATTATGAGAAAAAATGCTGGGAAACGGGGGCGGCGGATTTCATAAGCAAACCTTACAATGTGGACGTTGTTAAGCTTCGCGTACAAAATCGGGTGAAAATCCTCAGCCGCATTCGGGATGTTGAAAGCGATATGATAGACTATAAGCTTACATTTAAGGCATTAAAAATTGCAATGTGGTCTATGGACGTTGTTATTGACGCCCCGGTTAATTTTAACAACAGGTTTGTATGGTCAAAGGAATTTCGCCAGATATTAGGGTTTAAAGATGAAAACGATTTCCCGAATGTATTGCGCAGTTGGTATGACTGCCTGCACCCCGATGACAAGGAACGTTCGATTAAAGCTTTTGCGGCGCATATAAACGATTATACAGGGGAAACACCTTATTTTATCGAATACCGCCTTAAACATACAAGCGGTGAGTATCGTTACTTTGACGGATTCGGAACAACTCTCAGGGATGAGGATGGTGTTCCGATAAAAGTGTCCGGCGCAATCAGAGATGTTACCGATATAAGGCAGGCGCAGGATAAGCTTAAACAGCGTGACAGACTGCTCCAAGCGATGAATCTTGCGGCTAACGTGCTTTTAACAACGAATGACAACAACAACTCATTTGAAAGTTCGCTCATGGAGGGGATGGAAATAATCGGCTGTTGCGCCAACGCGGGGTGTGTTGAAATATGGCGCAATGAAATGATTGACGGGGAACTCCACGCGATTCTCAAGCACCATTGGATAAGCAGCAAGCGACAATGCTCACCCGATTATATCACCCGTAAGTTTGCATACAGTGAAACTCCTAATTGGGATACAAGGCTTGCGGGCGGGGATTATATATGCGGAACGCTCTCGGATTTTTCCGATGAGGACAGGGCTTTTTTAGAGCCGTTCGGCGTAAAAAGCTGTCTCGCCGTGCCTATACTGATAGATAGTGAGTTTTGGGGGATGTGCTGTATTGACAATTACGATGATATGCACGTTTTTACAGATGAAGAAATAGAAATACTAAAATCGGGGACACTTATGCTTGCAAATGCAATCAATCGCAATGAACAGGCGGTTGAAATTCGTGAAGCGCATAAACAGACAAAAACACTGCTCGATTCGTTGCCGCTTGCTTGTTGTTTGGGGCGGTGGAGGAATGGCAGGGTAGATATATTTGACGGCAATGAAGAAGTAGTGCGATTGTTTGGTTTAAAAAATAAGCGAGAGTTTATTGGAAATTTCTTTAACTTAATACCTGAGGTAAATACCGATGGGCGAGAATCGAGCAAGGTTTTTGCGGAGTATCAACAAATGGTTTTAGCCGAGGGAAAAATCGTCTTTGAGTATCTTATGAAAAAATTAGACGGCACATCCATACCATGTGAGATTACGCTCATTCATGTGCCTTATGAAAATGATAACAATGTAATCGCGGGATATATCCGGGATTTGCGCGAGCATAAAAAAATGATGGACGATATAAGCTATCGCGACAAATTGCTGTACGCATCAAGTCAAGCATCGGCTCTTTTGCTTAATTGCGTATCGACACTTACTTTTGAAGGCATACTTTATCAAAGCATGGGCATTTTGGCAAGTGCCGTGAATGTCGAGTATATGTATGTTTGGAAAAACCTGCCCGAAAATAATGAGCCGCATTGTACTCGGCTGTATGAATGGTCAAAAAATGCCGAAAAAAGTGATGTTCCTGGTCTTGTTGCTTACCGTGACGGTCTTTCAAGGTGGTATGAAGCATTTAAGGAAGACAAGCATATCCAAGGGGTTGTAAGGGAAATGCCGCCTGTGGAACAAAAAAGGCTCGAGTCACACGGAATTGTTTCTATTTTGGTAGCACCTATTTTTATAGAAGGTCTTTTTTGGGGATTTGCGGGATTCAGCGACCATAAGAGTGAGCGGGTATTCACAAACGAGGAGGAGTCGGTTCTGCGTTCGGGGGGATTGATGTTCGCCAATGCTTGGCTCAGAAACGAAATGATTCAAAACCTCCGCGACACTTCGGCAAATCTCGAAATAGCGTTGACCGAAGCTTATGTGGCAAGCAAGGCTAAGAGCGACTTTTTGTCAACAATGAGCCATGAAATGAGGACGCCGCTTAATGCGATTATCGGAATGACTGCAATCGGCAAGAAAAACGGCGATATAGAACAAAAGGACTATTCTCTGAACAAAATCGGCGAGGCATCTTCATACCTTTTGAGCGTGATAAACGATGTACTTGATATGGCGAAGATTGAGGCCGATAAATTAGAGCTTGCGGAGGTTGAGTTTAATTTTGACAGAATGCTTCAAAATGCTATATCGGTTACAAATTTCCGCATTGACGAAAAGCAGCAAAGCCTTTCGATTAATGTTGATTCTAAGATTCCCCGCTTTATATTCGGCGATGACAAGCGTTTATCGCAGGTTATAGTAAACCTTATGTCCAATGCGGTAAAGTTTACGCCGACCGGAGGTAAAATCCATGTGGAAGTTTCTTTGCTCCGGCAAATCGGCGGAGTCTGCACTTTACAGATTGAAGTTCAGGATAACGGAATCGGCATTTCCCCCGAACAGCAAGAAAAACTCTTCGATGTATTTAAGCAGGCGGACAGCAAAATTAGCCGCGAGTACGGCGGGACAGGTCTCGGTCTTGCAATATCTAAGCGTATAGTCGAGCTTATGGGCGGCGAAATATGGGTAAAGTCGGAGCTTGGCAAGGGCGCGCGGTTCTCGTTTACTATAAAAGCCGGACGGTGCAACAGAAACAGCAAGTCTTTGTTATTGCCGGGGGTAAATTGGGAAAATATACGTATTCTGGCGGTGGACGATGTTGATGAGATACTTGAGCAGTTTAAACTCCTGTTTGGGCAGTTGGGAATCAAATGCGACACAGCCCGCGGCGGGGAGGAAGCTTGCAGGATTATTGAGAAACGCGGCGAGTATGACATTTATTTTGTTGACTGGCGAATGCCCGGTATGGATGGGATTGAGCTTACTCGGCGAATTAAATCCCGCAAGTCCAGCCGCCCGTCGGTTGTAATCATGATTACTGCGATAGACTGGAATCAAATCAAAAATGATGCCGTTTCTGCCGGAGTTGATAAGCATTTGCTGAAACCGCTTTTTTCGTCTACAATCATTGATTGTGTAAATGAATGTCTCGAATTGGCGGAGGAGCAGACCGAAGATGAATACACCGAGAACGGTGATGGCGAATTTGCGGGAAAAAGGCTTTTGCTCGCCGAAGACGTTGAAATTAATCGTGAAATAGCGGCGATGATTCTTGAGGATACGGGATTGATTATAGAGTTTGCCGAAAACGGGCAAGAGGCATTGGATATGATAAAAGCCGCCCCCAATAAGTATGATATTGTGTTTATGGATGTACAAATGCCGCGAATGGACGGTCACGAGGCGACAAGGCGAATCCGCGAATTGTATGATAATATTGCGGCCGAATCGGGGACACAAGAGCGACTGCCTATTATTGCTTTGACGGCAAATGTATTTAAGGATGACATTGACGCTTGCATTGATGCGGGAATGGACGACCATTTGGGTAAGCCGCTCGATATTGATAAAATCCTTGAGAAATTAAGGAAGTTTTTAAAGAACATTTCCTAAGAGCTTAGAAAGGGCAAGGGTAAAAATTTGAAAAATAAGAAAGGAAGAACCACCATGCCGCAAATTTCATTGGGTTTTGTGCAAGGTGGGGCGGCATGGTCATAAAAATGGGAAAGTATTTTAAAAAAGTACCGGGGGAACGTGTTTATCTTTCTCCGATGAACATTGACGATATTGAAATATACACACGCTGGCTTAATACTCCCGAGGTTATGTACAATATCGGTGGCGCGTATTACAACAACACGATTATCGCAAGCAGGGAATGGTATGAAAAAAAGTTTAAGGAAGAACGCTCGCATTTGTTTGCGATTGTCAGAGCGGACAATGACGTGCCAATCGGCTCTGTTGAATTTTTGGAGCTTGAACACATTCATGGGACGGCAACTCTCGCAATATTTATAGGCGATGAGGAAAATCGAGGCAAAGGCTTCGGTACTGAGGCAATGCGGCTCGTTTTAAAGTACGGCTTTAATGTGCTGAACCTCAACAATATATGTTTAAATGTGTTCAGTTTTAACGAGAGTGCTGTTCGTTCTTATACTAAAGCGGGCTTCAAGGAGTATGGCAGGCGCAGACAGGCGTATTACCTAAACGGAGTTTACCACGATGTAATATGTATGGACATTTTGAGGGAAGAGTTTTATCAAGATGAGAAGTAACGCGAAACTGCAGAAGTCTCCACAAAAAATTCAAAAACCTCTTGACAACTCCCCAAAATCATGCTAAAATTAAGGCGAAAGTCGCTTTAAAAATTTTAATTATTGGAGGAATTTAAGAAATGAAACGGAAAATTTTAAGCTTGGTCTTGGTAGTATCAATGGTAGTGGGGATTGTCCCAATGGCAGTTTCGGCGGAGATTTACTCCGGCGACGGGTGGGAATTCGACTCCGAAACAGGTACACTGACAGTCACCACCAATGAAGCCACAATCGCATGGCGTACATATGGTGCATTCTATTTCGAACCCTCAGATGTAAATGCCGTGGTAATCGCAGACAGCGTTACGAGTATAGAGTTCGGTGCTATAGGGATTGGCGCGTTTAGTGATTGCACAAACTTGACCTCGGTGACAATCGGCAACAGCGTTACGAGTATAGGGAACGAAGCGTTCTTTGGTTGCACAAGCTTGACTGAAATAACAATCCCCGACAGCGTTACAAGCATAGGGGACTATGCGTTCTTTAGTGGCACAAGCTTGACACAAATAAACGTCAATCCCGATAACACGGCTTATTCAGACGTTGATGGTGTCTTATTTAATAAAGCCCAAACATCGCTAATTCAATACCCGATTGGCAAAACAAACACGAGTTATACAATCCCCGCCAGCGTTACAAGCATAGGGGACTATGCGTTCTTTAGTTGCACAAGATTGACTTCGGTGACAATCGGCAACGGCGTTATAAGCATAGGAGAGGGTGCGTTTAGCGATTGCGCAAACTTGACCTCGGTGACAATCCCCGACAGCGTTATAAGCATAGGAGAAAGTGCGTTTCGGGTTTGCGTAAGCCTAACCGAAATTACAATCCCGGACAGCGTTATAGAAATAGGGGGCTATGCGTTCAGCAATTGCATAAGTCTAACCGAAATTACAATCCCCGACAGCGTTACAAGTATAGGAGCACTTGCGTTCTATAGTTGCCAAAGCTTGACTTCGATGACAATCGGCAACGGCGTTACAAGCATAGGAGAAAGGGCGTTTCAAAGCACAAGCTTGACTTCGGTGACAATCCCCGACAACGTTACAAGTATAGGGGAGTATGCGTTCGCTAATTGTCCAAGCTTGGTTTCGGTCACATTCACTAATATCCAAGATATTGATGTCGCAAACGTATTCTATGGTACTCCATGGCTTGAATCACCGCAAATACCCACGCCGCAAGATGCATCCGGCGATGGTTGGAGTTTTGTTGCCGAAACGGGAACACTGACAGTCACCACCAATGAAGGCACAACTGCATGGCGTGCAGAGACAGGTACATCAACTTTTCAAC
>Ga0099364_10006458_pt1 | contig 17075 bp, 17 predicted proteins | sample TergutTh196P3_FD_73070 | JGI IMG/M metagenome (GOLD analysis project Ga0099364, IMG submission 73070) | Microcerotermes parvus P3 segment gut microbial communities from Pointe-Noire, Republic of the Congo - Th196 P3 | ecosystem: Host-associated > Arthropoda: Insects > Digestive system > Gut ... | reverse complement strand
TATCGACACGCTGCTGGAAATGATTCAACTGACCGCGGATGTCAAGGAGCTGAAGGCGAATCCCGGGCGCATGGCAAAGGGCACTGTAATAGAGGCGCGGCTGGACAAGGCGCGCGGCCCGGTTTCTACGATTCTGGTGCAAAACGGCACACTGCGCAGCGGCGACATCATTATTGCGGGGACGGCGCTTGGGCGTGTGCGCACCATGACCAACGACCGCGGCGAAAAATTGGAGGAGGCGGGGCCGTCTACGCCTGTGGAAATCACGGGCCTGAGCGAGGCCCCGCAGGCGGGCGACAGCTTCAACGTGGTAGAGGACGAGCGCCTTGCCCGCGAGCTTGTTGACCAGCGCCGCCATGAAGCCAAGGAAGCGCAGTTTCAATCCTACCGGAAAGTCACGCTGGATAACCTGTTCGACCAAATCTCCGAGGGCGAGCTGAAGACACTGCCGATAATTGTCAAGGCCGATGTGCAGGGTTCTGTGGAGGCAGTGCGCCAGTCGCTTGAGAAAATCGAGAACGAGGAAGTCAAGGTCAATGTCATACACGGCGCGGTCGGCGCGGTCAGCGAAAGCGACATCATGCTGGCAAACGCGTCCAACGCGATTATCGTCGGGTTTAACGTCCGCCCGGAGCCTTCCGCAAGGGAAGCCGCGGAGCGCGACGGCGTGGATGTACGCCTTTACCGCGTAATCTACAACGCGATAGAGGAAATCGAGGATGCCATGAAGGGTATGCTCGCGCCGAAATTCCGCGATGTGGATATCGGCAGGGCAGAGGTGCGCAATGTGTTCAAAATTTCCAGCGTCGGCACAATCGCCGGTTCTTATGTGCTGGAAGGCAAAATCACGCGCTCCGCGAAAATACGCCTTGTGCGCGACGGGATTATCGTGGCGGACGGCGTGATCGGCTCCCTCAAGCGCTTCAAGGACGATGTGCGCGAGGTCGCATCGGGCTACGAGTGCGGCATCGGCCTGGAACGCTTCAATGACATAAAAGAAGGCGACGTGTTTGAGGCGTATATTACGGAAGAGTATCGGGATTAACGCAAATTCTAAGAAGGAGAAGCCCATGCCCTCATACAAAACCGCCCGCAACGCCGAGGATATAAGGCGCGAACTCTCGGACATCATGCGCGGCCTCAAAGACCCGCGCGTCACCGGGATGCTTTCCATCGTTTCCCTTGATTTGTCGCGGGACGGCTCCTGGTGCAAGGTTTATATAAGCTCATTGGACGGGCTGGAGGCGTCGCAGAAAGCGGTGAAGGGGCTTGCGAACGCGTCCGGGTTTATCCGCAGGGAGATAGGCTCCCGCCTTAGTATGCGCCATACGCCGGAGTTTTTGTTTTTCGCGGACAACGGCATTGCGCACAGCGCGGATATAAATAAAAAGCTAAAGGACCTGATCTAGTATGACGTATGATTTTGACCGTACTTGCGACCGCAAAGGTACCCGCTCATCTAAATATGACACTTGGCAGGCCGCCGGAAAGCCCGAGGGGATACTGCCGATGTGGTTGGCGGATATGGATTTCCCTTCCCCGCAATGCGTGATTGACGCACTGAGAGAAAGAATAGGGCACGGGATTTTTGGCTACACCTTTTTAGGCGGGGAATACCGCGGGGTAATCGCGGATTGGATGCACCGGCGTTTTGAGTGGGAGATATCGCCGGAGTGGATAGTGCAGACACCGGGCGTGGTCTGCGCGCTGAGTGCCGCGGTCTGCGCACTTACAAGCCCGGGCGACGGCGTGCTGGTACAGCCGCCCGTGTATTTCCCCTTTTTCAGCGTGACACAGGAAAACGGGCGCCGCATTGTTGAAAATCAGCTGCAAAACCGCGATGGGCGCTACACGGTTGATTTTGAGGATTTTGAGAAGAAAATCTCGGAAAACGTCAAGCTGTTTATCCTGTGCAGCCCGCATAACCCCGTCGGCAGGGTATGGGAAGAGGGCGAGCTGCGCCGGATGGGCGAGATATGCCAAAAGCATGGCGTTACCGTGCTGTCGGACGAAATCCACGCGGATTTAGTTTTCCCGGGGAATAGGCACAGGGCTTTCGCGTCGCTGGGCAAAAGCTTCGCGGATATTACAGTAACCGCCACATCGCCGTCCAAAACCTTTAACATTGCCGGGCTGCAATGCGCAAACATAATAATTTCGAACCCGGCACTGCGAAGTGCGTTCAAAAAAGAGCTTGAGCGGCGCGGCGGGTCCGGGGTGAATTTGTTAGGGCATGAAGCCATGGCAAGTGCCTATCGGGGCGGCGAAAAGTGGCTGGAGGATTTAATCGTCTATTTAAAAGGGAACCTGGATTACCTGCGGGGATATCTGCGCGATAATATCCCGGATGTTAAGCTTACAGAGCCGCAGGGTACATATCTTGCGTGGCTGGATTTCTCCGCTATGGGGATGACGGACGCGGAGCTTGACGGCTTTTTGACGAATAAGGCCGGGGTCTGGCTGAACAGCGGGCACAGCTTCGGCGCGGGCGGTTCGGGCTTTGCGAGGATGAACATCGCCTGCCCCCGCAGTGTTTTGGCGGAGGGGCTGGAGAGGCTGCGCAGATAGAGATTAGTAAGGGAAGCAATTTAAAGTTTCTGCCCTTCCTAAAACCTATAACCTGAAACCTGAGTTTTCCCGCCACCCCTCCTTAAGCAAAAATCCCCTATGCAGATTTATCATCATACATAAGAGATTTTATCATGCGGATAAGAGGACTTGAACCTCCACCGGGTAACCCCGACTAGAACCTGATGCTAACGACACCTCAGTGGAAGAATTTACAGCTTGATACCAAAACAATATCGCCACCACAGTATAGAATAATCCTTTCAAGATCGTCACCTTAAAAAAGACAGAACTATGCGGGTTTATTTGCTTCTTGGCCTACCCTGAAATCGCAAAATGATATAAAACCCCAGCAATTCTCTGGTTAATATAGTGATAGCTTTGCGAGTCGGCAAGGAGTATCCTTGTGGTAACAAACCGCAAGGGAGAGATCGCAATGAATCGTAAAAAGCTGTTCACCGCAGCCATATCCATCGCCCTGTGCGCGGCGATGAGCATTCCCGCCAACGCCGCAGTCAATCCATATGCCGCGTTGGAAGCTAAAAGCAGGCAAGCAGTCGAAGTCGCAATCAAGGCAGGAAGCATCCCGCCGGACAAAACAATCTACGACTGCAAGTTTGTCACAGGCGAGGACAAGAGTATAACCGTCATCCAGTACAAGGATAAAAACGGCGATTGGATTGACGCCGCTACAGGCAAAAAGGCAGCCGACCAATCTGCCACTACCGCAGGTGCGGTGAAAACGCCGACCGCTGAGGAACTGCAAGCCTACGCCGACAAAATACTTGAGCTTGTAAACCTTGAACGCGGGAAAGCCGGGGTACCGCCGCTGGAGCGGAGCAGTTACCTTGACGACGCCGCGATGATACGCGCTGAAGAATGTGCCTCGCTCAACGACATTCGGATTAACGGCCAAGCCCATATCCGCCCCGACGGTTCACGGTGGTTTATTGTTTTCGGAATCACTAAAAACTACAACTACGGTGAGAATGCGGGGCAGGGGAAAACACGGCGGAGAAACAAATGAAAAGCTGGATGGATTCAAGCGGGCACCGGGCCAATATCCTGCGGGAAGATTATACTGAAATCGGCATCGGCGTTGCAATCTCCGGGCAGGGCAAGATTATGGCAATACAGATTTTCTACAGGCCGGTAAAGTAACATGAGAACCACAACGCGCCGTAGCTTAACAGGCTGCGGCGTTGTTGTTGAGTATGTCAAGTGTCCATGTAATTGCATATCCAAAGATTATTTGCCTCTGCCCATCAACCAAAGGGAATTTTACCCAATACGCTTGTTGCTTTTCTGCCTTATTCGTGTTATAATGCTAAAAGTCGAGTGCCTCGCCGCAATATTTGAGCAGTTGACAAACCCCTGTAACAATTTTCAAAATTAATCTGCAAGGGTTTTTTGACAAAAACTCATTTAGGAAAATCCTATCGGCTGCAAAGGCTTGAGAAATTGAGTTTTTGTCAGTTTTTAGCTCCAATTATGGATGCTGTTGCAGTTATGGCACTTTGTCAACAGTTCCAATATTGGGCGGTTACAAAATTGGCACCTTTTTAGAATTACAATCATCGCAAAGGAAGGGACGGAGATGACGTGCACAAAATGTGGCGAAATTCAAGATGCGAACCAATAAAACGTCATTTGTCATTGCTACGGATGTGACCACGAATGGTGATTACGCTTGATATCACAGTAATAAGCCAAGGATGAAATTTGTGATGGAAATCAAAGACACCTTAGGTAATAGAGTCATGAGGTGTGAAGGCAATAACCTTTTGGACAACTACGGAAACAAGGTTGGAGGAGTCAGGGGCGAGCGTGTTTATGACACAAGCGGGAACTGGCAGTATGAGGTCAGAGGCGATCGTGTCTATGATACGAGCGGAAACTGGAAATACGAAAACAGAAACAACCGGATTTTCGATGCCTCTGGAAAATGGCTGGGTTATGATAATTCTGATGACTAGAAAGGTTTTACCATTATGAATGACATTCCGTATATTCATGTTTTCAGGACATCTGAACAATGTTATGTTTATGATGTCAATACGAATAAGATTTTAAGGATTCCTGAAACAGTTTATCATTATCTTTCAAATTCTGGTATCTCCGATTGCGACGGGACTACCCTTGCATTCATTCAGAATATGAAAGCGAATGGCTTCTTGCGGTCGGATCGGGTAGAAATATCCGAGCATCCAGCGACACCACTATTATCATATTATCTTGAAAATAAGATGCAACAACTCATGTTACAAGTGACGCAAAATTGCAATCTCCGTTGTAACTATTGCTCATATTCTGGTTCCTATAAGAATCGCACTCACTCTCACAGCCTTATGTCTGATGAGACAGCGGAGAGGGCAATTGATTATTTTATAAATCGAACTAAAGACAACAAAAGTATTACAGTGTCTTTCTACGGCGGGGAACCGTTGTTAAATTTTGAACTAATTAAACATTGTGTTGATTATATAGAGGCAAGATACAGTGGAAAAAGAATTGACTATGGTATGACAACAAACGGAACATTGTTGGATGATAATGTAATTATATTTCTTGTTAACAAAGGGTTTAATCTTTTGATTAGCTTAGATGGGCCAAAAGAAATCCATGATGCACACAGACGATTCGCCAATAGTATCGAAGGTTCTTTTTCAGTTATAATGGAAAATATTAAAAGAATTAAAAACCTATATCCAGAATACTATCAGAGTAAAGTGCGATTTAACGCAGTTTTAGATATTACACAAATGTTTAGCTGCGTTAATGAATTTGTTTTGGACGATGAATATTTCGGCGAAGAAAACAAGTTTATGTATAATTATGTAACAAATAATTATACTGACAATAGAATAAATATTTACGAAGAATTCTTTGTTGATAGAGAGTATGAATTTTTCAAATTATTACTCTCTAAACTAGGAGCATTCCCTCGGAATAAAACTTCCTATATACTTGCTAATCAACTTTCCAGAATATATCTGCATTGTTTTCAAAGCATCGAAATAGAGGAAGAACATATCCCGCCTAAGTTTCACCATAGTGGTCCATGTATCCCCGGAGCATCGCGTTTGTTTGTTGATACGACCGGTAAGTTATTTCCATGTGAACGAGTAAGTGAAATTTCGGAAACAGTTGTGTTAGGTGATATTGAAAAAGGAATTTGCCTAAAAAAAGCGACGCAGATATTAAATTTGGAAACAACTACGCATTCAAAATGCAGAGACTGTTGGGCGTACCGGCAATGTACAATCTGTGTTGCACTGGCAGATGATTTGAAGGGTGTATCTGATGTGGAAACAAAAAAAGAATGCCCTATTGTTTGCGCATCGATAGAGGACATCTTTAAGAATTATTGTGTTCTGAGAGAGCTAGGTTATACTTTTGACGAAGAAAGATTATGAGGGATAAATGATGATTGGAATTGACGAGTTATTGTTAATTTATCCTGTCGATCGAGAAATATTATCTGTTATTAAAAGTACAGAGAATTATTTGGATATCCATATATGTCGATTAGTATCGCTGGAATCGTGGGGACATATAGGCGAATGTTATAAATGTGCAAGCGGAATGGTTACTATTTCCTGCGACTATGATAATGGATTGAATGACTGCTCTGTGCTTTGGATTGTTGATTCATGGAATGAATTGGACTTCAAGTTGTTCATAGAACCCGTAATAAGATTAGCAGCTAAAAAAGGTAAGCGTATTGTGTGTTCCAGAGAATTAACGTCATCAGAAAAAGAATCATTGACTAACCTTGAGGTAGTGTATGTTGAATATCCTTTGTTTGCCCCAAAAATTACTCGCGATGACCGAATTCAAGAAATTAAAACCCCTGTCTATATATAATGTCTAGTACTGAATATTGCAATCAGTTTTATATTGAAACTACTGTTTGTGTAGAATTACGGAATCGTGGTTACGAAACGCTATTAATTTCATCGCAAAAAGAGAGCATTGCTTTGGGTGAATATTCTATTCCAAACATTATGTTTTCTAGCAAATACAATGAGAATGAGAAAGTATTGGCTCTTAATCATTATGTTCGCCATCTTGAGATGAAACATCATCCCGATATTATTGTTATAGGTGTCCCCGGTGCAGCTATGCCGTATCATTATCAATATTCGTCTGATTTTGGTATTCTTGCATATGAGTTTTCGGAGGCTATAAAGCCCGATTTTGCAATATTAAGTTCCCCTTGTATGTCGTATGATTTAGACTTTTTCAAAAGTGTTGAAGATGGGCTGCATGGAAGGCTAGGAATTTTCGTAGATGTTCATTCTTTGTCACCGTATGCTCTTGATTTTACTGGGTTTTCCAAAGAAAAATGCTTGGCTTATCTTTCTTTAAATGACTTATATGTTCAGGAGTCGATTGAACAGATAAAATACAATAAACTATTGAATTTGAATAACATAAACGGTGTATCATCTGCTGTTGACAGATTGATTGATAAATTGTCAAATAACATAGGCTCACTCATCACGTGATTAAACTATGTCAAACCGCCAATGTGTATTTTTCAAGTTAAATACAACAATGGCTATAATAAAAGGAGGTGATATTAATGACGACAACCATACAAAAAGGTAAGATGAAAACCCTACGATTGCATAAACCTGTTCAGAAAAATAAGCGAGCGTTTAGCACGTATACGAAGGTTTGTGAATGTGCTATGTTCTGCAGTGAATGGTGTGATAAGTCTCCAGAAGGATATAGAGGGGGGGCATCTGCAGTGAGCAATTATGACCGAAATCGTACTTATTAGAATTATTGCATTCGTTTATAAAATGAGAAATTTCCAGTCCCGAATTGATACCTTAATCCTTTATGCCTCAGATAGGGTGTCCTATTCTAAAAGGCAAGTAAAATTGGAGCGTATTCCTATGCACAGATATGAAATAGAAAAATCATTAGCAGACCTTTTCATGAAAAGGTATTCGATTGACTTTTTACGAAATCCGGAAATGAAAGAAATGAAACTCTTGGGTAGTATTGGTCTACCTGCCCGTGAGTTGCTCCATGTGTATTTTGATGTAAAGAATAACATGGGTATCTCAATCCCGGAGGATGATGTGGAGAGAGGTCGTTTCGATACCTTTAACCATATTGTAGCCATTATATCAGAACAAGTATTAGGTAACAATTATGGTTAGAGTGGTATCATCTCAAGCATCCTCATTCCTCCCAGAACAGAATGTGTACGTATGCCGTGTGTAGTGTACCGTCAATCAGTACAGCACCAAGCGTGATTTATCTGATTACACCGTGGAGGCAAACAAACCAAATATCGCATAGCACCGTTATGTTTTTATGTAACATTATATTATTCCCCGCTCGCCCCGCATGAACATTTATAACTAATCATCCAAATGCTTAACAAGATGACTCTTCTGCCAAAAATCAATAGCATAATGTCCCAAACGCAAACCTTGTAGCGCAATTGAGGAAGAATAAACCTCAACTCTCCCTCAACCACTTTTCTAACTCCTCCAGCGTGATTTCACCGGCAAGGCACCTGTCCCGCTGCACCCGCGCGCGCTCCGACCACTCATAAAACGCTTCCTTGGATATTTTCTTGTATTTTATCCAGGCGAAGCGTTTTTTGTATACCCGGTTGTACGCTTGGATTTTCGGGTCGGCGATAATCTTTGTTCGGTACAGGCGAACGGCGCCCGCCTCTTTGCAGGTCTTGTCGGAATCGCCGAGCAGCCGATCACAGTATTCCGTGTTTGAGTAACCGGTCAGCGCGAAATACTTCCCGCAGCTCTTGCAGCGCCGGAACCTAAGCCCGCGCCGCAGACATTCGCGAATAGTAAACTCTACGATTTCCTCGATGCTCTGAGGATAAAGCGTCTCGCTGAAAATCCCCGGTTCCACTTGCTCATACCCGGTAGATAAAACAGAAAAGGAAAACCGGGAATCTCCGTCACCCGTATCATATGCCGACAGCTTCTCAGGCATGGATTTACCAGTCAGCACGTCAAAGACATCGAAGAAAAGTGTTCCGATTTGTTCTTGCAAAGTGATAATCCTCTCTTCCACCCGCTCTGTATCAAGGGTTAGCGCATCAAAATAAATGTGAGCCCGGTTATCGCCGGTTAAATCCATATACATAAAATCCAAAAGGCTAGTAGCGAATGGATTTTCCCGTGCAACGCCTTGCGTGATAAAATGCTCCGTGTCTTTCGTGAAGTAAACTTTCAGATTATTAGCCATGTCAATCCCCCCCATATCGAATGATAGACTTGTTATAAATATATTTTACAAGACTCTTGACAGGTTGTCAAGAGTCTGTTACAATCAAGATAGAGACATGGAATTGTTGTATTATGATAATTCCATGTCGCGCAATATGATCGGAGGTGAGTCCCATGCAGATTGTGTGTTGGCGTCAATAGAAAAATCAAGGAGTGTGTAAATGCAAAGCACAGCAAAATAAAAAGCCGCCCTGCCTGTTGACGCAGGAGGGCGGCGTGTCCCACCGGACACAAAGCAAAATCAACTTGAAGCCAGTATAGCATCCCGTACTAACAAAAGCAAGCGCCAGTTTTTCTCAATCGACGGCGAAACCCTGATGAACACGCCGCTGCCGCCGATTAGGTTTGCGATTGCCACACTACTACCGCAGGGCTTGAGCATCCTCGCGGGGGCGCCGAAGGTGAGCAAATCTTGGTTAGCACTTCAAATCTGTTTGGCGGTGGCGAAAGGCGCAACTCTTTGGGGATTGCCGGTGGAGCAAAGCCCCGCACTGTATCTTTGTTTAGAGGACAGCTTCGCGCGTATCCAAAGTCGTCTGTTCGATACCGGCGCTGACGCTCCCGCCGATATACACTTCGCTGTCCTGGCGGATGGCATCGGTGCGGGATTGGAAGAACAGATTGAAAGCTTTTTGGCAGAGCAGCCAGACACGATGCTGATTGTGATTGACACATTGCAAAAAATACGGAGCGCCACAAACGACAATGCCTACGCCGCGGATTACCACGATATCGGTTTGCTGAAAGCTATCGCCGATAAGCATGGTATAGCCGTCCTGCTAATCCACCACCTCCGCAAACAAAGCGATGACGACCCAATGAACATGGTGTCCGGCACGACCGGTATCACCGGCGCGGTGGACAACAGCTTTGTGCTGAAGGAAACGAAGCGCGGGAGCAGGCGGGCTACCCTCTACTGCACAGGCCGCGATATCGAGTACCGTGAGATTGAGCTTGTGCAGGATAAAGTTTCGCATTGTTGGAATCTTGAGTCTGATAGTCTGGATAATCCCGGCATACTGCTGGATGATATGGTTCGTGTTTTTGCGGAGTACATAACTGCGGAGAAACATTTCACAGGCTCGCCGACTGAGCTTGCGCAGAAAATCAAAGACTGCACAGGCCATGATTTCCCTGCCGCCGCGCTTTCTAAAAAGCTGTTACAGAGCAGGTGCGAACTCGCGGAGATGGGGATTGATTACACATCCAAATCCAGCAACAGCAAACGCACCGTCACCGCCATCTGCCGTGACGGGAGTGTCGGCAGTGACGGCAAAACCGGGATACCCCCTTATCCTAAATCTGCCGTCTCTGCTGTGGCTGCCGTAGCTGTACCATGAGAAGAAACAGTTGCATCGCCCGTGAGCCATCTGTCGCGCCCTGTGCGGCGTTTTGGGGGCGGGGTAGGCACAGTGACACCCTTTACCCCATTCCCCGCCGTTTTGAGGCGCTTGTGCCCAAATGTGAAAAAGGCTTTCACCATGCGGTTGTGAGCTTTTTATTGGGTCGAAAAGAGTAGCAGGTTAAAGGAGCGGGGTCAAGGACATTCCCCCGCTCCGAAAACACCGCGCCGCAATGCGGAGCGGGGGGCAATACGAAACGGGGTCGGAATTTGCCATGCGGTGTCAGTAAGGTGGTCAATAATCGCGATAACCGCATAATAATGGGAATTGTTACGGGGTCATAACCGGCTCCACATTAAAAAACACAAGAAAGGCGGTAAAATAATTTGCCGGAACAAAATAAAGAAAAATTCGCCCTCTGGATTTATCCCGATACGCGGGAGCTGATAAAAAAGCTTTATGAGGGCGACAACTGCAGGTCACAATCCGAATTTATCGAAAAGGCTGTTCGCTTTTATTGCGGCCACCTTTCCGCGCAGGACGCTTTAGATATCCTGCCCCGCGCCATCACCTCCGCAGTGTCAGGCGCTGTACAGTCAAGCGAAAACCGGGTAGCACGGCTGCTGTTCAAGCTGGCGGTGGAGATGTCAATGATGATGAACGTGGTCGCGGCGGGCGCGGATGTTGACGACATCAGCCTCTCCCGTCTGCGTGGTAAATGTGTGAACGATGTGAAGAAATCCATCGGCGCCGTCAACTTCGATGAGGTGCTGCGATTTCAGCAGGGGGAATAGGAGGATGCCTTTGGCGAGAAAGCAAAATGATATCCCTATAGGGGCCGTCATGTTTTCGTATGTCGGCAGTGACCGGGACTTCGATAAATTTCTGAAAGCGGTCGTACATGATTACCTTTCTGTTAGTGATATGTCTGCAGTTTATGCGGAAAAAACTATTGCAAAGGTAGAAATTCCTGCTCCCGCCAAACTTTCAATAGCTATCTGAAAGCTCTTGTGGTATGGTGTGCCGTGAGGATGCGGCACACCAACGCCACAGGTCTGCCGGCAAAAAAAGAAAGGAGAACCGCCATGAAAGTATGGCTATATTATCGACTGTCACGTGACGAAGATGTAGAGCTTAACTCGCTGACAAACCAACGTAAAATTCTTTTGGACTACGCCGAACAAAAAGGATATGAGGTAATAGGCGAGTCATTTGACGACAATGTCAGCGGGATGCACTTCAACCGTGAAGGCATCAATAAGATTTATGAAGTGGTGGAATCCAAATCAATCGAGGGAATCCTGGTCAAAGATTTATCCAGGCTTGGCCGCCACAGGACACAGACTGCCCTGTTTATCGACTATCTCAGGGAAAACGACGTGCGGGTGTTCTCAGTAACAGAAAACATCGATACCTCAGATGAAAATGACGATCTGCTGGTCGGCTTCAAGGGTCTTATGAACGACTACTATGCCCGGGACGGCGGCCGCAAGGTACGGACAGGTTACCGGCAAAAACAAAAAGAGGGGCTGATCATGACGCCTCCATTTGGGTATTTTAAGGATAAAAACACCAAAGAGGTTGTCATCATAGAGGAAGCCGCCGAAATTGTAAGATTGATTTTCAAGCTCTATATCGATGGCCACGGGCTGAAAGCCGTTGCCAGAATCCTTAATGAAAGCGGCTGCAAAACCCCTGCCTATTATCAGAAAAAGCTCATTAACAAAAGCGTACCCTGCACATGGCCAAACATCTCTAAGCAGGGAATCTGGATTAACACCACCGTCAAACGTATCCTCAAGGATGAGATTTACACAGGTACCCTTATCAACCATAAGACGGAAACCAACAGCATAAACAAGACTTTTAAGTTTATCCCGGAGGACGAACAATACCGCCATGAAAACTTTGTCCCCCCGATTATCACAAAAGAACTGTGGGAGCAAGCGCAATTCCTACTTGCCGACAGGCCGGAAAGAAATGTGCGCAGCAAACCGGGACAGAAAATCCATCGCTATACAGGCCTTATCCGATGTGAATGCGGCAGCCTGCTTACCGCCAAAAAAAGAAGATGGAAAGAAACGGTACGGGTCGAATACTTATGCAACGCATACCATCGTTACGGCAGGGAATACTGCTCCGCACACCGAATCCGCGAGGAATCGCTTGACAATTTAATATACGATGAGCTTGCATCCATCAAGTGGATGGCACAGGAAAACTGGCGCAATATCGAACGGCAGGTCAGGGATTGGGCGGCGCAAGAGGGAAATGTTGAGCGGCAAATTTCCAGATTAAGCGATAAAATCACGATTATGGAAACCGAAATCGAGCAGATTTTAATGGAACGCATCCAAGATAAATCCAACGCCGAACGTTACAGCAGGATGCTGGACAAACGCGAACTGGAAATCTCCGGGGCGCGGGAACAAATAGACAGTTACCGCAATATGGATGTTACGGTTCAAAAGCGCAAGGCTGAAATAAAGCAGAATATCGAATTGATGGATGAAATCATAGCAAACGGCGGCATCAGCGACACCCACCTTCGGATGCTGATTGACAAGATATATGTCGCCGAAAAAGAGGGCAAGTTGGAAATTGAGATTTGCCTTAAAGCCGACTTTATACAGCATTATGACGAATATAACGAACTGGGCGAGCTGGATGAAAGATATGGCGACTTAGGGTTTGCGGCTGCAAAATATAACCGTGTGATGTTTGCAAAAGGTATGCCTCTAACAAAAAGCGAAGCAGTCTAACCGCTATGATTAGGCTGCTTATTCGGCAAAACGGCTATTCAAGTATGCCGCAGCCGCCTCATAAAAAGTCTTCGCTGCTTCAACCTGTGTCTGAGTTTCAGTTTTGTCGGCTACATAAAAATCATCATAATCGCTGGCGTTGCGTATCATACTTGCCTGCGTTACAATCTTTGAATACCGCTTGTCAAATAGATTAGTTGCCACATAATACTGATTGAAATAGCCGATCAATGTGGAGTGCCTCTTAAAATCCTTCCCTTCCAGCGCAAGGATTGCTCTGATTGAATGAAAAATAGAGTAATAGGCCCTGTTGTTCGCCGCCTTGAAATGACCGTTCTCAAACAGATTTAATGCGGCTTCATAATCCTCTAAAGAGGTGCATAGCCGATGCTTTGCTAAATCAATCCGCTCTTGCTCAAGCACTTATCCGCACCCCCTCGGATAGTACATTCTTAAAAAATCCGGAAGCGTCTTTATATCTTTCAAAAATTTCCACGCTTTGAAGAATAGGGGAAATGAGCAAATTGTGTTCCCAACCCAATTCAAAAGCTATATCAGCAATAATGTCCCAATGCTCTTTTTGCTGATCCTGCGGCACATTGACAAGCACCATGACGTCAACATCCGAGCCGTCCTCATAATCGCCTCGGGCAAAGGAGCCATACAATATGACAGCCTCAAGCTTGTCACCGAGCAGGGCTTTAACCCTTGATGCATATTCAGTGACGACAGCTTCTACTTCTCGCTTTGTTTTCATGCCACCCCTCCTTAAACAAAAACCCCCTATGCAGATTTATCATCGCACATAAGAGATTTTATCATGCGGCTAAGAGGACTTGAACCTCCACCGGGTAACCCCGACTAGAACCTGAATCTAGCGCGTCTGCCGATTCCGCCATAGCCGCTTGTAACAAACGCATTATAACACAACACCGGCGGCGTGTCAACATAAATTATCCGGCATTTCCTTGACAAACCCGCCGCTTCCCATTATAATAGAAAAAACATCGAAAAAGGCTGTGACGGGAAGGAGTACGCCCGCGTTTCCATTATAGAGAGAGGATAGCGCGCCGATAACTGCGCGCGGTGGAAATTCCTCATGGGGCAGGGCGGAAGGTCGTCTCCGAGCCGCGGGTTCAAGGGCGCTGCGCGTTTATGCTTTTACGCGCCGCCATACAGGCCTTGCCGGGCGCCGCCCGTTAAAGCGGCAGGGCGCGGATCGTTTGCGCCCGTTTAAGTGCGCGTACAATCCGTGCGCGAATTAAGGTGGTACCGCGGAGTAAATGATCACAGACTTCGCCCTTTTTTAGGGCGGGGCTTTATTTTTTCAGAAAAGAGGCCAACCTATGAAAAAAGAACTGCCAAAACAATACGACCCAAAAGCAGTGGAGGATCGGCTGTACAAATTCTGGACGGACGGCGGGTTCTTCCGCGCCGCGCCAAACCCTGACAAAAAGCCGTACTGCATCATGATGCCGCCGCCTAATATAACAGGGCAGCTTCACATGGGGCACGCTTTGGTTTCTACGCTGCAGGATATCTTCATCCGCTGGCGCAGGATGCAGGGCTACGAAGCACTGTGGATGCCCGGTACCGACCACGCGTCCATCGCCACGGAAATGCGCATCGTACAAGCTATGCGCGAGGAGGGCGTCACCAAGGCAGATATCGGCCGCGAAGGCTTTTTAAAGCGCGCCTGGGACTGGAACGACAAATACGGCGGGATGATAGTTGATCAGCTCAAGCGCCTGGGCTGCTCCTGTGACTGGGACCGCATCCGCTTTACGCTTGACGAGGGCTGCTCCCGCGCGGTCGTGGAGGTGTTCAACCGCCTTTACGAAAAGGGGCTTATCTACCGCGGCGAGCGCATTATCAACTGGTGCCCGAAATGCCTTACCTCCATCTCCGACGCCGAAGTCGAATACGAGGAAAGGGACGGCAGCTTTTGGCATATCCGCTATCCGGTGAAAGGCGAGGGCATCTCCCTCGTGGTTGCGACAACCCGCCCTGAAACCATGCTGGGCGATACTGCCGTAGCTGTGCATCCCGACGATAGCCGCTACAGGCATCTAATCGGCAAAACCGTAATCCTGCCCCTAACCGGCAGGGAGATACCAATCATCGCCGACGAATATGTCGAGATGGATTTCGGCACAGGCGTTGTAAAGATCACGCCCGCGCACGACCCCAACGACTTCGATGTCGGGGCGCGCCATAGCCTGCCGCTGATAAGCGTCATGAACGAGGACGCCTCAATCAACGAAAACGGCGGGAAGTACGCCGGCATGGACCGCTACGATGCCAGAAAGGCCGTTGTCGAGGATTTACAGGCGCAGGGGCTTTTGGATAAAACCGAAGCCCATGTCCACAATATCGGCACCTGCCACCGCTGCCATTCTATAATTGAACCGCGCGCCAGCCTGCAATGGTTCGTGAAAATGCAGCCGCTTGCTAAGCCCGCGATCGAAGCCGTCAAAAACAGGGAAACCGTGTTCGTCCCCGAACGCTTCGCGAAAATCTACAATAACTGGATGGAAAATGTCCGCGACTGGTGCATCTCGCGCCAGCTTTGGTGGGGGCACAGAATCCCCGCGTGGTACTGCGAGGACTGCGGCGAAATCACAGTGGCAAGGGAAGAGCCTGTGTCCTGCGCCTGCGGCTGTAAAAACCTGCGGCAGGACGGGGACACGCTGGACACCTGGTTTTCCTCCGCGCTTTGGCCGTTTTCCACCTTGGGCTGGCCGGAAAAAACCCCGGAGCTTGAATACTTCTACCCTACAAGCACGCTGGTCACGGCTTATGACATCATCTTTTTCTGGGTCGCAAGGATGATCTTTTCCGGCGTGGACCAAATGGGCAAAGCGCCCTTTGACACTGTATTCATCCATGGGCTTGTCCGCGCGGCGGACGGCAGCAAGATGTCCAAATCCGCTGGGAACGGCATCGACCCGCTCGATGTCATAGACCGGTACGGCGCGGATGCCCTGCGTTTTGCCATAGTAACAGGGAATTCCCCGGGGAATGATATGCGCTATTCCGACGAAAAAACCAAAGCCAGCCGCAATTTCGCAAACAAGCTCTGGAACGCGGCGCGGTATGTGCTAATGAACCTCGGCGAAGATGAAATCCCCGCTTCCCTGCCGGACAATTTAACAATCGAGGACAAATGGGTACTGGCGAAATACAACCGCCTGATCGGCGAGGTTACACTGAACCTTGACAGGTTCGAGCTTGGCGTCGCCGCGGGCAAGCTCTACGATTTTATCTGGGACATCCTCTGCGACTGGTATATCGAGCTTACAAAATCCCGCATCGCGGCAGGCGGCGCGCAGGCCGCAAACGCCCGCGCTGTGCTGGTTTATGTGCTTGGCGGCACGCTAAAACTTTTGCACCCATTCATGCCGTATATCACGGAGGAAATATGGCGCGCCCTGCCCCACAGCGGTGAGAGCGTCATGATATCGGATTGGCCTGTACAGTCCGCCCGGTTAGATTTTGCCCGGGAGGAATCGCAGTTCAACATGGTCGTAGACGCGATACGCGCGGTCCGCGCCCGCCGCGCCGAGATGAACGTCCCGCCGTCTAAAAAGGCAAAGCTCTGGGTCGAAACACAGCATACCGGCGTATTCGCGCAGGGGGCGCCGTTTTTGGCGCGGCTGGCGGGCGCGAGCGAGGTCGAGATTGTCACGGAGTGTACGCTTGAGGGCGCGGTGCAAACGGCAACGGACGCGGCAAGGCTCTTCATCCCGCTCGACCAGCTAGTCGATATGGATGCCGAAAAAACGCGCCTTGAAAAAGAGCTTGCCGCCGCGCAAAAAGAAGTGGATTTCCTGTCCGCCAAGCTGGAAAATGAAAGCTTTGTGTCACGCGCCCCCGCAAATGTAGTGGATGCCCAGCGCGCAAATTTGCGCAAGGCGCTCGATAAGCTTGATAATATCAAAGGGAGCATAAAGAAGCTGAGTTCTTAGCGCAAACACAAGTTTCGCAGTTTGCGTAGTGCGCGAAACGTGCAGATTTTAGGATATAGGTTTGAGGTTTTAGGAAAAGTACGGAGCTAGTTAATAATCCTTTGCCCCCTTCGCTGGGCTAGACGGAGGCAGCCTTGGATAGGGTCGGGTTAT
>Ga0099364_10006457_pt1 | contig 17075 bp, 3 predicted proteins | sample TergutTh196P3_FD_73070 | JGI IMG/M metagenome (GOLD analysis project Ga0099364, IMG submission 73070) | Microcerotermes parvus P3 segment gut microbial communities from Pointe-Noire, Republic of the Congo - Th196 P3 | ecosystem: Host-associated > Arthropoda: Insects > Digestive system > Gut ... | reverse complement strand
TAGCTTGAAATATGGTGGATTTGAAATGATAAAGTCGAAATCCTGTTTTACTTCAGAAAAATTAAAGTTTGATAGATTAAGACAATTATTATTTTCGATGATAAAATCATTATTATAAATACTATATTGAAGCGATATATCCCTGTTTGAAAGCCAGTTCTTTAGATATAACATCGATTTTTCGGTCAGAGTTATCAGTTTTGTGTCTGTTTCATAAACTGTCAAATTGATTGTTTTAAGACAAGGGTTTTGCTCGACAAGATTTTCTATCAAGGAACAAGACAGTATAATGGTTCCACATCCTGGGTCTAAAATATCAATTTCCCTTTTATCTGATAGAGCTAATCCACCCATAAATTTAGCGATGTTTAAAGGTGTAAAAAATTGCCCTTTATTTTTTTTGGTGGAGGATGTGACAGTAGAAGCGTAAGAGATACCTAATCTGTCTGCATAACTGCTTGGTTTCTCGTAAGCTAGCTTACTAAAATGATTATCTTTATAAAAAGAATATTCAGGCTTGTTTCGAATCGTTTCAGCACCATGATTTATTCCTGAAACACTTTCCAAGTCTACAGTCATATTAATTTTCAAACTTACTCCAAACTACACAGTCTATACTGCTTATTTTTTCTAATGGACAAATTTTATCAACTAGTGTTTTTTTGTCAAGACCTTTTTTTAAATATAATTTTCTAATTTTTTTTCCGTTCCCCCAATGGATAATTCATAATTCATAATTCTTAATTCAATATGTGTTCATGCGGGTTTCAAAGGTTACCCAAAGGGAGATGGTGGGAGTATCTCCGAGATATTGCCACCAGCCTCCTTTCTGTATCCTTTGAAACCTGCTTGTATCAAGGGTTTATTCGGGAATGATTTGAGCTTCAAAAATTTCTTTATTCGATACATTTTCGAGATATCCTCTTTTAATCCATTCGCTTAAAGTGTTTCCAAAGACATCACTCAGCTTTTTGATGTCAGAAATTTGATTTTTGTCCTTTGCGAGAGCCTTATAAAATACATTTCTACAACTGAAAGAAATTCTATCATTTCTGCTTTTTTGAAAGGCTATTTTTGCGTATCTGCGGCAATCATCTTTGAAATCATCTGGCAAACTCAACCAGAGCTTATTTACTCTTAAACCATTTTGAGCAAAATCGATGTGGTGTTTTTTGATTTCTCTTTGTCCATGATGTCTTGTGTGATAGTTACCAGTTTTTTTATTAGTAACCTGTTCAAAAGTGCCACAGAAACTTTTTCCTGATTTGTTTTTGATATGATTTGCCAAATCACATTTTTTGTGGCAATGGTGGACTTGTCGGCAAAACTCTCTTACTTTCTCGCAGACACATAAGTATTCGCATTGTTTTACTTTCTTTTTGGTTTTTTTGGGTGGCATGTATTACCTCACTCTTAAAATGTAGCTCGAACTTTCAGTTCGATAGTCGTCAGCTTGAAAGCTAACGATACAATTAAAATGTAGCTCGAACTTTCAGTTCGATAGTCGTCAGCTTGAAAGCTAACGATACAATTAAAATGTAGCTCGGACTTTCAGTTCGATAGTCGTCAGCTAGAAAGCTAACGATACAATTAAAATGTAGCTCGAACTTTCAGTTCGATAGTCGTCAGCTAGAAAGCTAACGATACAATTTTAAAGAACAAGAAATATATTATTTCTATTTTGTCAAAAGAAAACTTGCCTTATGAGGCTTTGGATGAATTATTCTTTTTCAACTGACATCAAATGTATCAGTCATGATAAAAACAAAATAAAAAAGAGTTGACAAAAATCATTTATTGAAAAATATTGTATTCAAATACAATAAAAGGAGTAAAAGGTCATGAAAAGTATTGATAATTACGCAAAAACTTTTGAAGAAGTCTGGGCTGCAATGGATAGAGCAGACCAACAAATGGAAGAGACCAAGAAAATAGTTGCAGAAACAAGCAGAAAAGTTGCTGAACTCACTGCAAGTATTCAAGAAACTAGAAAAGAGGTAGGTGGATTGGGGAATAGTTATGGAATGTATGCCGAGTCGTATTTTTTAGAGTCTTTAAAAAAGACCAAGAAATTTGGTGGTATTAGCTACAAATTTGTAGATGATGATTTAAAAAACTCTATTGTGTTGCCAAACGGAGAACAAGTCATAGGACAGTATGATATTGTAATGCATAATGGCGACACCATAGTCATCATTGAAGTAAAAAGCAAAGTGCAAAAAAAGGATGTGATAGATTTGATCGAGAGGAAATTAGACGAATTTAAAATGTTGTTTCCACATTATGCTGACAAAAAGTTTCATTTAGGTGTGGCAGGCTTTTCTTTTGACAAAAATGCAGAAGAGGAAGCAATGAATAGAGGCGTGGGAATTTTGAAGCTGGCAGGCGAAAATGTAGAAATACAGGATGGACATTTGATAGTGTATTGAAAAAGCAGAAATAAGAATGCAGAATGCAGAAATCTTATTTCTGTATTCTGCATTTTTTTTGTAGGGAACGCCTTTAGCCGTTCCGAATTCTGCATTTTTTTTGTAGGGAACGCCTTTAGCCGTTCCGAATTCTGCATTTTTTTTGTAGGGAACGCCTTTAGCCGTTCCGAATTCTGCATTTTTTATAGGGAACGCCTTTAGCCGTTCCGTTATGAATCATTGAATCAATTTTCGGAACGGATAAATCCGTTCCCTACAAATCAAATTACCACCACCATGGTTTGACCTTTTAATATCCAATAAAATTTATGTCAAAATCCCCAGTAATAATTGTCAAAAAAACATATTCTATTTTTTGACAATAATTATTGCGCTTTTTTTTGAAAATCACCGTTTTTATGACAATAATTATTGCGCTTTTTTTTGAAAACTCAAAAAAAAGAGAGAGCTTTATTCCGAATTCCGAACTCCAATTTTAATTACACCCATTTTGGTCTCATCTTTTTTCATTGACATTTTACACTCCAATTTTTTCTTTGACTTTTAGATTATAAATCATGTGGAGTTTTTATGTCTGTAAACAAGCTCATTTTAGGTGATAACCTAGAAATCCTTAGAGAGATGGAGTCAGAGACCGTCGACCTAATTTATCTTGACCCACCTTTCTTTAGCAATAGAAACTACGAAGTAATCTGGGGAGACAGAGGGGAAGTCCGCTCTTTCCAAGACAGATGGGCTGGTGGTGTCGAAAACTACATCGCCTGGCTAAAAGAAAGAGTCATTGAGATGTATCGGGTCTTAAAATTTTCAGGCTCGCTATACCTACACTGTGACTGGCACGCAAACGCCTATATCAGAGTCCATATACTCGATGCTATCTTTGGATATGGGTGCTTTGTAAACGAAATTGTGTGGAAAAGAACATCCACACATAATGATACGAAACAAGGTTCAAAACATTATGGTAGAGTAATAGATACTATTTTCTATTATGTAAAAGACTCAAAACAAGGTCTGTTTAATCCCCAGTATGAAAGATACACTAGTGATTACATAGCCACCACATACCATAGAATTGATGATGATGGTAGAAGATTTAAAGCTTCTGATATGTCCGCTGCAAAGCCTGGTGGTAACACAAAATATCAATGGAAAGGTAACTATCCTCCAAAAGGTAGATTTTGGGCTTATTCAAAAGAAAATATGGAACAATATGAGGCAGATGGAAGGATTTTTTATTCAAAGACAGGTAAACCTTATTTAAAGCACTACCTTGATGAAATGCCAGGAGTTAGTGTTGATAATCTGTGGACTAATTGTGTTTATCGTAATAAAAAAGAGCGCATCGGTTACCCAACCCAAAAACCTGAAGCCCTTTTAGAGCGTATCATTAAAGCCTCGAGCAATGAGGACGATCTTGTTCTTGACCCATTTTTAGGTGGTGGCACTACAATAGCAGTAGCCAATCGTCTTGGTCGCAGGTGGATTGGTATCGACCAGTCTGTAGCAGCAATCAAAGTGTCTGATATGCGTCTCAAAAAGCAGGCTATACCTTATGCTCCACCTTTTATTCAGCAGCTCCATAAATATGATTATGACACTATGCGTTACTCTGATGCCTTTGAGTTTGAGACTTTTATTATAGAAAAGTTTGGTGGCAGACCCAATATTACTCAAAGGTCTGATTTTGGTATCGATGGCAAGACTCTCGACAATACACCGATACAAGTAAAAAGAAGTGATAGTGTAGGTCGCAATGTCATTGACAATTTCAAGTCTGCTGTCCAAAGAGCTGATAGAAGGCTTTCAGAGAGATTGATGGCTGAAAATAAGCCTATCGGATATATAATCGCTTTTTCTTTTAATAGAGGTGCTGTAGAAGAAGTTGCTCGTTTGAAAAATCAAGATAATATTATTATAGAGCTTAAAAAAGTAGAGGACATCATCCCACTTGGACGCAAGCCATCTATTAGACTTTCAGTCAATCTTTTGTCAAAAAACGATGATGGCTCATGCCTTGTAGAGTTTGAGGCATCTGCTGATAGTAGTGGTGGTATAGAGTTTTTCTCCTGGGACTTTGATTATATAGAGGGCAGCTTCAATCCTTTTATCTGGAGGGATTTCGCTGGCAAACAAACACGCCCTTTTTCACCAGGAGAGTATTTTATAGCTGTCCGTGTTTTTGACTCTCATGGACTCGAAAACATAGAGTCCATAAAATTAAGAGTTAATGGTGATTTGACTACGGTTCCCTGTAACTAAATTTGTAGGGAACGCCTTTAGTCGTTCCGTATCAATTGTAGGGAACGCCTTTAGTCGTTCCGTTTTGTCATTTAAACCATTTTTTTTTGGAACGGATAAATGCGCTGTTTACAAAACCAATTCTATTTTTGTGTTATTGCCCATTAAACCTTTTTAACCAGCTATGCATGAAAATGTAACTCGAACTTTCTAGTTCGAGAATCATCGTCAACTGGAAAGTTGACACTACCTTGTTTTCGTGCTATAGAACTGAAATCCACCCCTGTTATCCCCCCTCACCTCACACACAGCGAGCTGTGTGTGAGGTGAGGGGGGCGGGTGTATCGTCTTTTCTATTAAGAGATAACAACTTCGTTGTATTTTAAGGAAAGATTTATTGATTTTATTTTCCAATTCTATTTTTGTGTTACGACAAAAAAAAGAGGGAGCATCAGCTCCCTCTCTTTCATTCATCCAACTCTGATACAGAGTTGCTTCATCCTTCATAGCAACGGTTGGGAAGCCGTTGCTACGGTATTATTTCAAGAGTGTCATTCTTCTCATTTGCGAGAAGCCTTCCATTCTCATGATGTATAGATACATACCACTTGAGACTTCGTGTCCGTTATCGTCTCGACCGTTCCAAGAGACTGAGTGTTCCCCAGCGTCTTTGTAGGAGTCGACGAGTGTCCTGATTTTTTGACCACGGATATTGTAAACCTCAATGACCACATTACCAGCAGTAGCGACATTGTAGTCAATTGTAGTATCTGGGTTAAATGGGTTTGGATAGTTTCCGAGTAGCTCGTTTGCGACTGGTGGGTCGACAGGATCATCTACTGAGACATAAACTTCTACAGTAACGGCAGCCGCAGGTGAATCGCCACCCCAATAGACGGTAGTAACATGATAAGTGTGTGTACCGTTTGGCACTTTTTCGTCTATATACATCGGATCTGTAATGATACCAGAGATGTCATCACCATTTCGAGTAACTCTAAAGCCGCGATAGTTATTATCGGGACCGACCCAATTTAGCACGACATTGTTTCCACCGAGGATGTTGTAAGTGAGCTGTGTAGGTGGGAGCATATTTTCAACAGGTCTGAGCGTAACAATGTTTGTCGGAGTAGAGACACCCTCTGGGTCAGCATAAAGAGCTACGATATAGTAGGTGTATTCGGTATAGTTTTCAACATCAGTGTCAGTGTAAGTCGTGGTGTTAAATGGAATGATGTTTGGCATAGCTGCGGTATTCTTGTAGATTTTGTAGCCGAGTAGGACACCATGATTTTGAGCTTCAGGAGCGACCCAAGTCAGAGTAATGACTGCATCGCCTGCTGAACCATTGAGCTGAGTAGGTGGAGTAAATTTAGGAACATGGACAGAGGTTTTGACTTCTATAGAAACGCCCACAGGGTTTGAATAAAGAGCAGAAACTCCGTATTCATAAATCCTATCGACAGGTATCTCGACATCAGTATAAGTGTGGATACCTACGGAGGAAGTTCCGATGACAGCACCATCTCTTGTAACTCTATAAGAAGTGATGAGTCCGTGTTCTTGTGGCTCAGGTGCAGTCCAGGTCAGGACTACGCGACCGTCGTTGTTTATATGACCTTGTAGATTGGTGATAGGAGTAAATCTTGGGACGACTACAGGGTTTGAGTAGACAGCGATAGAAAGCAGGTCTTCACTTAGCTCACCAAAGGTGTATTCAACCTGGACAGAATAAATGTATTCTGAGTCTGGAGTAACATTTCCATCAAGGAAGCTATTTATAGTTCCAGCAGCAGCACCTATAGGCTCAGTAACATCATTTCTATAGATGAGTATCTGGGTGATTACTCCATAATTTTGTGATTGTGGAGCAGTCCAGGTGATATTGACGAGACCAGTTTCGTTTACATAGCTTGCTACGACATTGCTTACAGGGTTTGTGCGTGGTAGGAAGATATCGTTTGCAACAGCAGTAGATTCACCCCACAACTGACCGTCTGGGTCGTTGTATTGGACAACGGCTTGGTATTCGTAATACATGTCAATGTGGACATCACCATCAAGGAATGTCAGGTTTGGTGCGAGTGCGATACCTATTGTGTCGTTGTTTCTGATGATTCTGTAGCCTCTGACAGTGCCATAAGTTTGAGTAGCAGGCAATGTCCAGCTCAGGACTATTTCACCGTTGTTATTTATATTGATGTTTAGGACAGTGAGCGGAGTAAATTTTGGCACGATGACATTGTTTGACTGAACTTCATCTGATGTATAGCTTTCACCCTGACCGACATAGAGGACCTGAACGGTATAGTAGTATTGTGTATCAATGACGACATTTTGGTCTGTAAATGTATTTGTGCCAGTAGGAGTGGTTCCTATAGGTGTAGGGTTACCATCTCTCCTGATGATAAACTGGTGGATAGGAGTAAGCTCAAGGTCTTGAGGAGCCAACCAAGTCATATTAACAAATCCTGTATCGTGGTTGTAGGTAGCGACAAGGTTTGTAACAGGAGCATAATAGTGAACTGCTATAGTAACTTCGCGTGGATCAGACTCACCACTATCATACATAGCAGTAACGCCATAAGTGTATTGGACATCGATTTGAGTATTAATATCTCTAAATGTCAGAGCATCGAGAGGAGTAACAGTCAGTCTGATGCCATCACGATAAACATGATAGCCGAGATGAGCACGACCACCTTCTTCATTACTTTCTCTGCCTCTTTCGGTTTGTCTTGTTGCAAGAGTTTCAGCAGGAGGAGTCCAATTGAGGACGACATGAAGTCCATCGAGTGTAGCAGTGAGGCTACCTGGCATGAGGATATTGTCTTCTGGACGAGCTGTAACGATATTTGAAGGCTCGGAGTTACCATCAAAGTCAGGGAAGTCTAAGAAAGTATACATAGCGACTACATAGTAGGTATAGTTCACAGCGTTGTTGAGACCTTCATCGAGATAGTCAAGAGCAGTAGCAGGTAGCTCAGCAATTTCTACAGCATCGCGATAGACTTTGTAGCCTTCAACTTCACCATGATTTTGAGCAACTGGTGGTAACCAAGTCAAAGGCACGAAAGCATCGTGTCCACTTTCAGCAGTCAATTCTAATGGTGGGTTGTAAACAGGCACGAGGAGTGTAGCTGTAACGAGGATAGACTGACCTGAGATATCGCCACCCCAATATGTGCGGACATTGTATTCATAGACAGCATCGACAGGCATATTTTGGTCGAGATATGTAGTAGCTGTAGGTGGCAGTAGTTGTAAGACTTGAGTTCCCCGTAGCACTTCAATACCTGTGAGTGTTCCGTAGTTTTGCTCTGTTGGTGAAGTCCAGTTCAATCTATTGCTTGCACCCTCACGGAGAGCGACAAGGTCAAGGATAGGACCAAACATTGGGACGATGATTGAGTCTGAAACAGGGAAAGAAGTGATGCTTGGTGAAAGGACAGCTACGACATCGTATTCATACATAGTGTCAAGCTCAAGACCTTCATCAAGGTATTGTAGAGTAGAAGATTCACCTATCAAGACATCATCACGATAAATCATAAAGGTAGTAGAGCGTGAAGTTCTATTTCTCATTTCACCTCTTTCCTCTCCCCCTCTTGAGTTTAGAGGGAAAGTCCAGCTAACGAGGACATTGATACTATCTACGACAGTCAGCTCAAGGTTTTGAGGAATAGCACTTGCGCCTGGTGTAACAGTGATAGTTTCACTTGGTAGTGATTCACCATCGATGTCTCCACCCCAGACAGCTACGACATAATAAGTGTAGGTAACATCGTTTGTGAGACCAGTATTCAAGTAGAGAAGTGCAGTGGTTTCAAAGACCATTGCACCATTTCTAAATACTTTGTAGCCTACTACTTCACCGTAGTTTTGAGGCTCTGGTGCAGACCATCTCACTTCTGCTACTGCATTACCTACTCTTGCAATCAAGTCCATAGGTGGATTGTATTGAGGTAGGATGACTTCGAGAGTAGCAGGTTGTGATTCTTTTTCAGTGTCCTCAAAGAAATCATATACAGCTTTAACATCGTATTTGTATTTGGTATCGATAGTAAGTCCCAAATCTGAGTATGTTAATGTAGTGGGTGTGAGAAGTGTCGTATTGAGTAGGACATCATCACGATAAACACGATAGCCGATAGTAGTGCCGATATTTTGAGGAGCAGGTGCAGTCCAGGTCAGTGTTACATCAATTTCATTTGAGATTGTAGCAATGAGATTTGTTACAGGTGTAAACCTTGGCACAAAGACTTGCTCTTCAAGCTCTACAGCAGTGGAGTATAATACAGGGTTTCTATAAGCTACTACCACAGAATACATGAGATATGCATCTGTAGGAGCTTCATTGTCTTCATAATAGAGTGTAGTAACTTCACCTATCAGGATGCCATTTCTGGACACTTGATAATAAGGTCTGATGCCTTCGAGTGTCAGTATCGGAGCAGTCCAAGCAAGACGGACATAGCTTTCGTCTACATCGGTTACTTCGAGGTTGGTGATAGGATTGACACCGAGAGCAGAGTCTATTGAGACATTGTCGAGGTGGATGATGTTGTCTGTGTTGAGGATTGTAGATTCTGCATAGAAAGCGAGTTTGAAATTCATTTCATTCAAATGACCAGTATGGTAGGAAGTCATTGCTATATTTACTCTTTCACCATTTCGAGGAACATCATTAAGCACTCTATCTGAGCCTTGATTGTCCCAAACTGCCATCTGAGTCCAGTTTACTCCGTTGTCATCAGAAATCAAGACGATAAACTTATCATCTATACCGTTTGGCTGAGCAGAACCAGTCCGAGAGGTAAAAGCTAAATCAAATGCCAGATAGAAGAAATCAGGAAGCGTAATACCACTTACATCCATCACTATATTTGGGCTAACGAGCCAGTTATGGACATTATTTCCGAGTAGGTTTACACGAGCTGACTGACCATTTTGATGTGTTGGATTGTTTGCAAAAGTGCCAAGATGCCAAGCAGCATTATCTGTCCAAGTGCCAGTGAAAGGAGTCAGAGTAGAGTTTAAAGCACCTGTAAACCTTGTCCAGTGTATTGGAGCTGGTAGGGAGAAGTTTTCAACAAATGGAGTGATTATAGTATCATCCACAGATTGACCAGACAGTGGTACTCTATATTCAATACCAGATTCATCTGTGATTACAATTTCAGCTGTCTTTATACCGAGTGTGAGTGGAGTAAATGCCACATCGAAAGTCAGAATTACTTCTGGGTTATCTGAAATAACGATAGGTAAAACTATAATAATACCAGTAGGGTAAACAATAGAGAAATAGTCACTATCAGGACCAACAATTTCAATAGATTCAATGACAAGAGGGATATGGCTCTGATTACTGATGACAAAGGTTTGAGTAGCAGTCAATCCGATACCAACAAGACCGAAGTCATGCTCGCTAGGTGTTACAACACATACAGGAGCGATAAAATCACTTTCAATTTTGAAATCATCTAATCTCAAGAATCCAGTGTTTGTATTGTTGTAATGTCTGATAGCTATATAAATCTCTTCACCCTCAAAGGCAGTGAGATCAAAGAGTCCTTGTGTCCATTCGTCAGAGTTAATAGTTTTTATTTCCTCTATTGTAAAGTCGGTAGGAGCTACACCAGTAGTAGAAACCATGATGGAGTAGGACTGATTTGAGCTACTAGCAACATAATAAGAGAGCATATAGCCTTGGATTGCTGATCCTTCTGGGATGGCGAGCTTTGGTGAAATGAGCCAATGGTCAGTAGTCGCACCTGCGGATGTGCTTTGCATAAAGGCAGCACCTGTGTTTGCTTGCTGCACATTGACTATTCTTTCCCAGCCTTGATTACGATTTCTCCAGCCGCTCTGGATAGCAGTTTCAAAACTATCTACAAAGGGGTAATCTTCAATGACAAGGTCGATGTCAGTGATATTTTGGCTCAATATGGCAGGTGGGGATTCACCACCATCTGTGTAAACAGCGGTTACGCCGAAAGTATATTGACCAGCATTCATGACTTCTACTGTATAGTTCAAGCTTTCAGTAGAGCTGACAAAATTGTTATTTAGATAGATATTGTAGTGTTCAAATGCACGCTCATTTCCTCTATCAGAAGTATCATCTTCATGTTGTGCTATAGCAAAGCTGTTTCTGCCATTATTGAGCGTGATGAGCTCTGGACTATCTATTATGTATCTATCAGGGTCAATTGGTCCGAGAGTAATTGCACTACCACTAGGAGTAGTAGCAAAAGCTCTGATAAAAGTGTTTGCAGAGCCATTTGGAGTAGAGATATTGTAATACTGACCGACTGTTCCCCAAGCGTAACCTTGTATGGTGATTAAGTCACCAAATCCTACAAGTCCAGGTCCTCCGTCTCTACATACTGGGAATGTGCCACCAACATGAGTTATCTCAAAACCAATCCAAAGCTCATCGGTACTTGTTATTGGTACAGGAGTATTCAAGGTGTAGTCTCTCCAGCCTCCTGTAGTATTTGAACCGAGAAGTTGTCTATGAATTTCCGTGCCAGGATTTATAGGGGTTATTGTGCCACCTGTCCAGATTACTACTGTCCAGATTGCAGCAGGGTCGTTTGTTCTAAAGCCGACTTGTGAAATGACACCGCCAACGACACCCATATCCAAGAGCATTGCTGGTGTATATCTATGAGCTATTGACATAAAGGTAGTTGTGCCTGTTCCACCAAGACCACCTACATAGACTTCATCATTGTGGTTGAACCAGCCCTCGTTGATACCAGGCTCAGACCAATTCAATCTAATCTCACTAAAGTTTTGAGAGATACTGAGATTACGAGGCTGCAATAAAACCTCTCCTGTAGGTGTTACAGATACTACATTTGATGGGTCTGATTCTTGATTTGGTATAGTAGTAGCATAGACAGCACGAACATCAAAGGAGTAAGTAACATCATTTGTCAATCCAGTCGCAGTAAAAGCTGTGCCTGTTACTATGTCTGAGACAGGCTCTCCATTTCGATAGATGCGGTATCCGTTTATTGAGATACCAGGTGATACTGGTGCTACCCAGGATAGATCAGCTTTACCACTGCCTGCAGTCGCGGTCAATCCTGTAGGTGCATTGAGACCTAATTTTAGTAAAATTGACACAGGGTCTGATTCACCAAGAGTATAAAGCACTGTAACTTCATAAAGATAAGCATCCACAGTAAGGTTTGTATCTGTATATGTAGTAGCAGTAATAGGTGTAGGAGTCATCAAAACTTTGTTTCTATAGACATTGAAACCACTATAGCTGCGTTCAAAGATGTGAGAGTTACGACCAGCAAATGTATGTGGAGAAGATTCAGCAATAGTAATATTACTTGTTTCTCTACTATAGGTTGGTGGAGGAACATCAATGTGAGTGCTACTTCTTTCAAGGGCAATAGTTCCTGAGGCAGTTTCTGCAAAGCCTTTTATACACCAGTTGTAACCAGGTATACCTACATTACCGAGATTAGTCCAGGCATTTGTACCCCATTGTATTAAAGCTCCAAAATTAGTAATTTCAGGACCGTTATCACGAACTAATGGGTAGCCACCAGTTGTAACAGCTCTATAACCTATCCACATTTCCTGATTTGATGGTATCAAGACAGGAGTGGTGAGCTCATAATCTAGCCAAGTATTTATGGCAAGGTTTGTGCCGAGAGGTTGTTGATGGACAACAGTACCAGGTGTAAATGTAGTTCCAACTAAACTTCCGCCAGTCCAGACCATCAAGGTATATGTTGCATTTGCTTGCCCTACCATGATAGCTAGTCTTGTTAAATCTTTACCAGCTAATCCCATAGCATTGAGCTGCTCTACAGAAAATCTTTGAGCAGCGAGAAGATCTGCGGCTGCATCGGCTCCTAAGCCTACACCACCTACTGTAGAATCATCTTGAGTATGAGTAAACCAGCCCATTTCGGGTGCTTCCCAAGTCAAAGTAGCAGTAGTGCCTACTAAAGTAGCTTCAAATTCTACTGGTGGATGGTAATATTCTCCTACTGGAGTAACAGTAACCATATTTGAAGGAACAGATTCTCCCTCTAGGAAAATAGCCGTAACATGATAGGTAAATTGCATAGTATGCAAAAGGTCTCTATCTCTATAGGTCATTTCGGTGATTACATCGGTGATAGCTGTGCCACCACGATAGACTTTGTAGCCTAAAGGTGTTAAATCAGCAGGAGCTTCCCATGTTAAATCCACCAAGCCAAATCCTGTCGTAGCTGCCAGATTTTGTGGAGGTGGTAGATATGGAGCGACGGTAATAGAGACATCGTCTATCCTGAGCATAAACCAATCTGGACTGGTATGATGTCTAAAGGCGAGATATATATCCTGACCAGCGTAGTCGTTTAGGTCTATTGTCTTTAGAGTATATGCAGAGGAGCTTAGTGTTTCTGTGAGTAGGGCAGTAAAGCTCGCTGGAGAGGTATCTGTTGTGGAAATTAGTAGTGAATAATTCTCTTCAAAATAAGTTGGGTCAAGACCAGCGACTACATAGCTCAGAGAGATTAAATCGCTTGACGCTTCTGGTAGAGACAATTTTGGAGTGATAAGCCAGTTGTCTGGAGTGATAGCACCAAAGCCATTTCTAAAGGACTCACTTGCGGCATTGAAACCACCAGTGTTTGCTATGAAACCTCTATTCCAGTTGAAACCGAGAGGATTGTTTGTAAATGAAGTCCATCCTCTTGGTGGGAAAAGAGCACCCTCAAAGCCTTCATACCATGGGTATTCAGCTATAGAGATTTCTTCTTTTTCACGGATGACGACATTGTCAAGGTGGAGGTAATTATCAGAGCCAGTGAGAGGAACTGCAAAGAAAGCTACTCTGATAGTTCCGCTATAAGCAGATAAATCAAGAGAAATACTTTCACCATAGTTTGGTATTCTATTGTAATATCTTTGCGCACCTACAGCCGCATTTTCAGCCCATTCGGCAAGGATATTGTCTACAGACCATTGGTTGTTTCCAGATACAAGAACAATAAATCTCGCATTTCTTTGACCTTCGGCTGGTGTACCGTTGTTGTTGTAATTTGTCAAAGCTACATCAAAATTGAGGACTTTTTCACCAGGTGTGGCATCAAGATTGAATTCTGGCGTGATAAGCCAACCATGTTGTGATGACCAGACTTCAATATAAGCTGCATTTCCATTTGGGTGACCTGTAGTATTGGCATAAGCAGTTGAGGCAAACCAGTTACCAGTATTATTTGCACCGAGAACAGCGTTTCCAGTAGCGGGTAGCTGTCCACTATGTCTTGTCCATCCGCCTGCGGGTGGCCAAGGTGTAGTAGTAGTAAACTGGTGAATAAATGGAAATTCTTGTATTCTATTGTCTATAGCAGTTCCAGAGAGAGCAAGGTTAAATTCTCTCATGTCGCCATAAGATAAATTGAGAGTAGCATTTTTTAGTCCACCAGAATGAGGTGTAAATTGGATAGTGAAGACAAAAGGCTCATCTGTATTTTCAAGATAGATAGGGAAACCATTTTCAGCTCTTTCAAACTCTTGTCTACCGTTTGAAATACTTCTGCTTTCGCCGTTTGTCATTTCCAGACGAATACTTTGGTCAATCTGAGTCATACTTCTGCCATCAGCACTACGAAGATTTTCAAAAGGTAGATTGATAGCAAAATGGGTATTGTCCTCGCCAATTATATCTATGCTATTAATGACAAGTGTGCCTGTACCAGTGTTTGAGATAGAGAAATTACGAGGAGTTGAGACAGCTGGTATTGTGATAGTGCCAAAGTTTTGAGCAGTGCTTGGAGTAATGCTCAAGACAGCATCTTCAGCGGTAACAGTCAGAGTAGACATACCGAGTATGATGTCATCTTGACCAAAGAAGAAGATGTTTGCAGAAAGCTCACCAGCGTGTTTTGGATGGAATATGAATTCCATATCATAAGTTTCCATAAAGTCGAGGGTGATGTCTGTCAGAGACATTTCAGCATCGTATATCAAATAGTCTTCATAAGGGTCAACTATCAATATTTGGCTGAGATAAAGTCCATCAGCACCTACATTTCTGATTTTGAGAGTTTGAGGTGCTGAGTCTGTAAATACACTGACATTTCCGAAATGCAAGTTCTCATGTGAAACATGGAATACTGGTTCGGTAGATTTTTGATGTATTTCGACATCATCCATAAAGATAGGAATGAGCTGTGTGCCACCGTGACCGTGTTTAAAGACGAGGCGATTAGCTTCGGCTTCTTCCATGCTAAAGAAGAATTGCTGGTAGGTATTGGTCAGGTAGAAACGGTCAAGCTCGACAAAGCTATTGTGATCTTCGACATCTGAAAGCGTTCCAACTAAGATAGCGACATCATTGACATTAGCATTTGTTCTCGCTCTAAATGAAACATAAGTATCATTGATGTTTTCTATGATAGGAGTATAAGTAAGGGCATAAGAGTCTGGGTCGTTTCCATTGACAAGAAGTCTCAAAAAGTTTGGTGGACTATATGGGACAGTCGAGAGTATATCTACGAGAGGAGGTAATGTAGGTGTAATAGGCAATCCACCAGCAAAGCTTCCCCAGCCGAGAGGTAGCTCAAGACTATCATCAAAACCCTCTATATGTGGAAACTCTGTGATAGTAGCATCTGTGCTTTGTCCTGAAAGTGGGATTGTATTGATGGCTCTACCTGATTCTAGATCAGTGAGGACAAGGAATGCTCTTTTGACACCTTCGGTTAATGGTTTGAAACTTACAGAAAGAGTTAATTCTTCTCCAAAACCTACTACTTTTGGTGTTACAACATCAGCTGCATTGCGGATGACAAAGTCTTCGGCATTAGCACCTATTATCTCAATACTTGAGATGACAAGTCCGTCGTAGCCGAGATTTTTTACTACAAAATCCTGTGTAGAGACATCGTGGATTGCAACATAACCAAAGTCTTTTTGAGTAGGATTGATAGTAAACACAGGGTCAAGGCTTTCAAACTCAAGCTGAATACGGATGTTTGGGTGGGAGGCTGGAGTTGTCCAGGCTGCAGGTAAAGTGTTGTTGATAATGCCTGCAATATATGGTGATGGATTTGTGTCTGACCTTGCAATCATTGACCTGTTGTTACCAGCAGTTGGAGTTCCAAAAAACATACCAGCAGAGCCAGTTCCAGACCATGAGCCTTGTTTATGAACAGCGATGACGAGGTTGTAATTATTGTCATAACTAAAAGGAGTAGTGAGCTGTATTTCTATCCAGCCTGCACCAGCAGTTTCAGTAACCATGCCAGCATAAACAAGAGAAAGACTTGTCGTAGGTATCCAGTTTGTAGCTGCTGTAGATGGGAAATTTGTCCTATCAGTGTGTCCCATATAGACTTCCCAGTTTCTCCAGTTTAGACCAGTATTTGCACCATTCCAATGGTAATAAATCTTGGTGATTTGGTTTGAAGCACCTATTTCGCTGGCATAATAGATAGTCTGTGAATAGCTATTGTTGTAGTATTGCTCTACTGGTGGTGTAACAAGAGTAGTGCCAGTGCCAATTTCTATGGTTTGTATAGGCTCAGGTGGCGTAAAATTGATAGAGACATTAGGGATATTTGAGTTTAGAACTCCAGCTGGTAAATCAGCTGGGTCATAGTTTGCACCATCTCTACGAACCCACAAGGTTCTATTACTTCCAGCAGGTGAATTTCGCCACATATTGTTTGTCCAATAGCTTGCAGGTGGGTTATTTCTATGCGTCATAACGACAAGGCTGCCTGTACCGTCGTAAGCATAAGGGGTATCAAGGGTAACGGTAATGTCGGCTAATCCTGAAACATTAACTGGTAGAGTTCCCTCAAAGACGAGAGTAAAATGCTCAAAAGGCAGCCAGTCTGTAGTGCTATCAAAGACAGCTTTATCGACAGTAGCGAGCCAGACGCGGTGGAGGATGTTATCTGGGACGAGACCAGTGCCTTGGAATTCATAAGTGAGGTCAGTGATGAGACCATCTCTATTAATTTCCTCTGGTAGATATATCGACTGTGCTACACCTGTGTAGTAATAGTATTGGAAAGGAAAATCCATAGAGCCAGTAGTAGAGGCAGGGTTTCCGATATAGACAGACTCTCCAGGGAATTTCTTGATAGCATTTGAGGGGACACCAGGTGAAAGGTTATCATCTGTAAAGACAGATTTGACTATATAGCGGTAATTAACCTTTTCTTGAGCAGCATCCCAGCTATTGTCATAAATATTTCTGGATGTGTAGTTTAAAGCTATTGTAGTCCAGAGGCTTTCGTTACCAAGCTGTGATTCGAGAGCACGGTAGATATTGTAGCTTTCAAAGACGCGAAAGGAGGATAGACCTTGCTCATCTAATGATAAACGATTGTTTATAGGATCATAGAGAGCCACAGGCAGGATATAGTCTGC
>Ga0099364_10006456_pt1 | contig 17076 bp, 11 predicted proteins | sample TergutTh196P3_FD_73070 | JGI IMG/M metagenome (GOLD analysis project Ga0099364, IMG submission 73070) | Microcerotermes parvus P3 segment gut microbial communities from Pointe-Noire, Republic of the Congo - Th196 P3 | ecosystem: Host-associated > Arthropoda: Insects > Digestive system > Gut ... | reverse complement strand
TCATCGTTTCAATGAAGAATCTGGCAACACGGTGATTTTCCATCAACTTCTTGAAAACAATATCGTATATGGGATTGGCAATGATATAATGGTCACCCGACACGCTCGCATCCAGCGCCTTTGCAGCTTCGTTCAAACCTGCTTCCGCAGGCGTTGCATCGCTGCACATTTGGTCTATATGTCTGTCTTGCGCTTTCATTATACTTTATCTTATTTCGATTTATACATTTAGTTTGATTATTTTTTCTACTTCTTCGTGGGTTAAACCGGTTATTTTTATTATCATTTCAATCGGAACGCCTTCTTTTTTGGCGTTAAGGACTGTATCAATGTTCTTTTGGGCGAGGGCTTGAGCTTGGTCGGCGATGGCTTGAGCTTGGTCGGCTATAGCTTGGTCTTTGTCGGCTATAGTTTGGTCTTTTTGTATAATTGCGAGTTCTTTTTGGGCAAGCTCGAGCTTAAATTGTTCAATTTTTTTTATATTTCTGAAAAAATTTTCTAAAAGTTCGTTTGAGCGCCATTCTACCTCAATCTCTTTCCGCATTTCGGGGCTGGCGCCAACAATCTGAAGTATCTCTACCATCTTGCGAATGTCTGGAATGTCTTCAATGTCTTTATTGTAGTTTTTTAAAATCCGTTTTTCATCACGAAAATCGTTCTGTTCGAACACGCTTAACATTTTTTCTAACCGATTGCCACATTTTCCTTCAATACGCCTTAACTGAACTACATAACTGTCGTGGGTCAAACATTCTATAAAATCAGATTTAACCTCCAATTCCCTTTTGCCAAGCACATCCTTGTACCGGCGACTCACGTGAATGACTACTGCTTCGGCTTCCTGCAAATTGTAACCAAGTAGATAGATAGTTATGATAGGCAAACGTTTCTTTACCTGCTTGCCGTCAATCTCAACTATATCTTCACGTTGGTACTTCTCGCCAAGATACTCACGAAAACGTTTTATGCAATCAGCATTTTTTGCCTTTTGTATTTCTATCAATACTTTTTTGTGTCCATCCGGAGTTCGTATGGTAGCTACAAAATCGTAGCGTATTATCGACAGAACACCCTCAATCTTGGCTAATTGCTCCGGGGTCAACTCCTTGCCATCAACGGTAGACGGTATCTTATAGTAAGTACTGTCCTGCGCTGCTACTGTCACATTTTCAACAGGTTGCTCTATCATCGTTTCAATGAAGAATCTGGCAACACGGTGATTTTCCATCAACTTCTTGAAAACAATATCGTATATGGGATTGGCAATGATATAATGGTCACCCGACACGCTCGCATCCAGCGCCTTTGCAGCCTCGTTCGAACCCGCTTCCGCAGGCGTTGCATAGCTGCACATTTGGTCTATATGTCTGTCTTGCGCTTTCATTTCGATGATTATTTTAGAGTTCACATACATTCATCTTCTGCAAAACTATAACGGCGCAAAGGTAATAATATTTTTTGCAAAATATTATTTTTTGCAAAAAAAGTTGATATTTTTTTTATCGCTCATTTTGATAAGTGAGAAAAAGCATCTGAATAAATTACCGCATCGTTAACCCAAATATTGGCATCGGGTCTTGGATTTAGCCAGTTAAACGTAACGGTGTATTTTCCCTTTGGCAGTTGATACTTCCATGTCAAATCATGCCGTCTAATTCTACTTTCGGCAGGCAATTTTGCTGTTTCCATCAGTTCGCCGTTAATGAATACTTCCAATTCGGCGATGTATGAAGCGTCTCTGCAGTTCACTCCGCCTCTCATTGCAAATCCTATCCCTTCAAATTCGAGTTTGGGATTTTGTGTTACGTTTTGTCTTATTCTAACTCTGTCAACAGGGTAATGCCCTGCAAATGCTTGTTCAAAACGAACAGATACCGGCTCTTGACACTTAATTGTGACAAAGTCTCCTTGAGTATTTCCGCCTCCGCGTTCTATCATTTGAAGCGCTTGCTGGTAACTCATCCGGTATACTTTGTTGAGCGAAATATTCGTGTATACAAAATCTATATCTTCAACCTCTTTCAAAGGAATCATCCATTTTTCGGGTATATTGCTGTAGCCCAACATTGTGCCAAGTATACCGGCTGCTGTAGCCGGATTGCAGTCCGAGTCGTTTCCTGCTCTTGTTGCTACGTCTAATGTTTTGAAAAAATCGCCTTGTCCATACAGCAGTCCAAGAATAACGTGAGTAGAATTAATCAAGGCGTCTATGTTGAATGGCAGGAAAACTCCATGCGGACAACCAATATCCTGTCCCCATTTTCTTTCAAGTTCAAACCATGTTCTTTTCCAATCGTTCGGAAATTCCCTGTGCCATCTAATAACATCGCTCATAGCCTGATAGAATGTGCTTTTTTTAGGAATTGTTTCCAGCGCTTTTTCTACTATGAACTCTATGTCGTCAGAAATAAATGCGAGCGTATACATTGCTGCAACGTACACTCCTCCGTACCATCCATTTCCATAGTTCATAATATGCCCAATTTTATCTGCAATTTCGGTAGCCGAGTTAGGCATTCCGGGCGCCATAAGTCCTGCGAAGTCGGCTTCAATCTGAAAATCTATATCGTCTGCGCACGGGTTGTTGAGCCAATGCCCCGAAGCTGGCGGCATGATTCCGTTCAAGATATTGTAGCGCGCAACCTGATTGGCGTGCCATAATGGATATGGAGCATTTGCAAAAGCCATTGCAAATGAATCAACATGCGCGTCGAGCCCCAGCCGGTCAAATACTTCCACAAAGGTTAAGTCCATGTATACATCGTCAAACAAGCCGGGAAACTCGTCAAACCACCATTTGATATAGTTGTCGTGCCAAGGTATTGGAACGTAGTCGTGTATCATGCCGCTGTTGTATACAAACTCGGTGGGTCCGCCATAAGCCGTCCCTATCGTTTGTCCAGCCCATCCACCTTTTATTTTGTCTAAAAGCGTTTCCTTGCTAATTGTTAACTCTGCCGGAATGTAGCTTTCTTTTTGTTTACATGCCGCAAAGAAAAGACAACAAATAGCTGATATTGTTACTATTAATGATTTCATTTTAGCTGATTTTTATTATTTTTATTAAATTATTTTTCAATTTTGTCCTGCAAGAATGATGCATGCCAATCCTGCAATAAAGAAACAGAACATTGCGGCAAGCAATCTGTCTACATCTTTGCTGCTACCCTTAAATTCCTTCCAAATAAATACTCCCCACATTGCCGCCACCATAGTAGCTCCCTGCCCTAATCCGTATGAAATGGCAGCTCCCGCTTTTCCGGCAGCAATAAGACTGAATGCGTTGCCTAATCCCCATATCAATCCTCCGAGTATTCCAACCGAGTGTGTTTTCAAACTTCCCCTGAAATATTCTCCAATGTTTGTCGGCTCGCCCTGTACAGGATTTTTCATAGCAATTGTATTGAAAATAAAATTGCTTAAGAAAATACCCACAGCAAATACAAACATTGCGGTATACGGGGTCATCATCCCTGCTGCCGGAGATATGAAGTTGTCCAAATCCATCGAAGCGGCAACAAAACGATAGAAAAATGACATCAAAAGCCCTGCTACTAAAGCCAATACTATGCCTTTAGTAGAAAGTTTGCCCTGAATCCCGAACGACATTTTTTTGTAGGCAATAGCATTCGAAATGATTGCTACAACAACCAATCCTACTCCGAGAAACAGTAAAACGGGGTCGCCCTTTGCCGAGGCAAGATAATTAATTAATACTCCTAATACCAGCGCTAACCCAATGCCAACGGGAAAAGCAACCGCAAGTCCCGAAACGGCTATTGATGCGGACAGTAGAATGTTAGCGGCGTTGAAAACAAATCCTCCCAGCAACGCGCTGCCTATGTTTCCTATGTCCGCTTGCATAAGGTCAGGGATAAAACTACGTCCTTGACTGCCTATACTGCCTAATGTGAAGGCTGAGATAAGCGAAAAAATGAGAATTCCTGTTACATAATCCCAATAAAATAGCTCAAAACGCCATGATTTTGCAGCTAATTTTTGCGTGTTGCCCCAAGAGCCCCAGCAAAGCATCGTTACTATGCAGAATATTACTGCTAATGTATAACTGTTGACTATAAACATTTTTTTTTAGTGTATAAATTGTTTTTAAATTATTATTGTTCGTTATTTGTTTTTTAAAAATTCCATTACTTCGGCGTTATCCGGTATTGAAGGTTGCGCTCCCATTTTAGTGACGCAAATAGCGGCTGCTGCCGATGCAAACCTTAGAGCTTGGCTCCATTTCATGCCGCGTGTTAATCCGGCGGCAAGGGCTCCGCAAAATGTATCTCCGGCTGCGGTAGTGTCTACTGCCTTAACCGGAAATGCAGGAACAGTAATAAATTCCTGCGCACTCTTCAATATGCAGCCATTTTTTCCTAAAGTAAGCACAATCGTTGTCGCGCCTGATGCCAGCAGTTTATTAACTATTGCTTCTTTACCAAGAACGTCTATTTTAGCGCCAGAGACTGTTTCGGCTTCAGTTTCGTTAACTACCAAAATATCTACCATATTGAGTAATTCCTCGTCTAATCGACACGCGGGAGCTACATTGAGCATGACGGTTTTGCGATGTTCGCGGGCAAGTTTGCAAGCCGCTTTGACCGTGTCATACGGTATTTCCATCTGCATAACTAACATTTCGCAATCGGCAATTGCAGATGACATATTATTAATGTATAACGGCTCCAACCTGTTGTTTGCGCCCGGCGTAACAACAATGCAGTTTTCGCCGTTTTCGTCAACCAAAATGATTGCCGTACCCGATGGCGCATCGTCGACGATAACAGCCAACGAAACGTCTAATCCAAGCTCTTTGAAGTATTTAAGCGCGTTCTGACCGTTAGCGTCGTTCCCAAGGCATGTCACAAATTTTACCTCTCCTCCCAAACGATGAGCGGCTACCGCCTGATTGGCGCCCTTGCCTCCCATCACCTGTAGAAACGAGGCGCCGGAAATAGTTTCGCCCACTGCCGGAAAATTTTTCACGGTAGTTATCAAATCGGTGTTTGAACTGCCTATTACTAATATTTTACTCATAAACTTTAATTTTTTAAGCAAAAATTTTAACAAAAATTTCAGGCTGCAAAGAAATAAAAAAAAAATTAAATAAACAAACGTTTGTGCATTTTTTTTAATTTTTTTTTAATTTTTTTTTGTAAATTTGCGCGATTTTTTATTCAAAAAGTTATGACAGTTCAAAAGACTAATATTAATGATATTGCTGTAATGACCGGCTTGTCTATCTCAACTGTTTCGCGTGTGCTAAACGGCAAATCAGAGCAGTTCAGGATTGGGAAAAAATCGCAGCAAAAAGTGCACGAGGCAGCAAAAAAGCTCAATTACGTGCCTAATCAGCTCGCCGTGAATTTTCGAACCGGTAAAGGAAATACTATTGCGTTGGTTGTTCCCTCGTTGAACAATCCGTTTTTTGCAGATATAACCAGCAACATAAACGCTGAAATACGTAAATACGGCTATACCACGATGATAAGCGAAAGCGATGAGAACATGGAGGTCGAAAAAACAGTTTTACAGCAAATGCTTGCTATGAACGTTGCCGGTCTGATAATAGCGCCGTCTAACAACAAACCAACGCAAATAAAGCAAATTTACGAACAAGGGCTTCCGGTAATATGCATCGACAGGTATTTCGAGGGCTTAGACATTCCTTTCGTATCTACCGACAACTACGAAGGCGCATACATTGCCACCAAACATCTGATAGAAAACGGACACAAAAGTATAACCTGCATACAGGGAATTCAACATTCAATGCCTAACAAACTGCGGGTAAAAGGATTTACAGACGCGATGACGGAAGCCGGATTAGATTCTTACACGGTTATTGGCGATGATTTCAGCCTGCAAAACGGATATTTGGAAACACGATTACTGCTTCACCATCAAAAAAATATACCAACGGCAATTTTTGCGCTAAGTAACACTATAGCATTAGGTTGCATAAAAGCGTTGAAGGAAATGAACATAAATATTCCTGAAGATATTTCTCTAATCACTTTTGACGACCATCCTTACCTCGAATATTTAGAAACGCCATTGTCTTGTATTGCTCAGCCTGTCAACGATTTAAGCAAAATAGCAGTCAAGTTTCTTTTTTCACAAATCAATAAAGAAGAACGAAACAACACTCAACAGATACTTTTGAAACCACAGATAAAATTTAAAAATTCAGTGAAACGTCATTGATGATACAAAAGAAATAAAAATGAAATGAAATGAACAAACGGTTGTACGTTTTTATAATTTTTTCAAAAAAAAGCATTTTTTTCACTTTCTTGTCCCCATTTTTCGTTTCTAAATTGTCTTATAGGTGGATATGTTTTTTATATTTTACTATTTTCTTTAGTGTGAATACTTCATAAAACGCCTTCAACGCACAGCAAACGTCAACAGGCTGTTTGCCGCATAGTTAAAAACAGTTACAAACCCGATGGCAACTAATTTTGCTGCATAGAAATTGATTTTTATTACAGAGTGCAAATCTTTCTTTTCTTTGATGCAATAAGTCCTTCATTTCTTGCTTTAAAATCTCAGAATCGCGCCAAACATAGGTTCTAAAATGAGCGTAAACGCCGAAACTTAACGCATACACAGAAAAACCAACAGCAATAATCTTCCAATATTTCCATTTTTGCGCAACAATATTCCAAAACAGCCATGCAAGCAAAAAACACACGCCAATTGATGACATGTAGGCGTATCTGTCAGCAATTACAGCAAAACGCGATAAAGAAATGATATGCAGCGTAACAGCAATATGCACGGTGAAGAATGCAATTCCGAAAAATACCCATTTATTTTTCCAAAAACTCCAATAAACTCCAATAATAGTAACAATTGCAATAGGATAAAGCCAGAGAATCGCAGGCAACGGCTCGCCGGGTTGACTGGGAAAAGGGTATAAATATGACAGTTTGACAGGAAATATACATTTAACCAAGTATTCAAAAAACGAATAACAAGCATACACAAAACGCTGAATGACCGTATAAGACGCTTTATCAGCAAAGGGGTCGCCTTGCGAAAATATTGTTACAATGCCGAAAAACAGCGCAAGCGCAAAAAACGGAATTTTCTCTAACCAAACTCTCTTACAATGCAAATCGCGCCCAAGCACATAATCAAGCAACAGCAAGCATACAGGCAAAGTAACAGCCTGCTCTTTGCCGCCAAACGAAATGATAAAAAATAATAATGCGAGAAAATATAATTTTGGCTTGTAAGCATCTGTATACAGCAAGTAGCAAAGTAAAGCTATCAAATAGAACATCGCGTAAATGATAATTTTTGATGCGCTAATCCATGCAACTGATTCCACATTGAACGGGTGTACTGCTACCAATAGCGCAGTTATGAAGGCTACAGCGTTTGTTTTGACGCTTTCAACCTTGCATCGTGTTAGCAATAGCTTGATAAACGAGTATACTAACAACACATTAGCCGTATGCACCAACAGGCTGCCAGCATGAAACCAAAAAGCATTATAACCAAATAAGGCATAGATAGTTACATAAAAAAGCTGATTGACAGGCGCGTACTGACCTCTGTAAAACTCAGTGACAATAGCCCAAACATTCTGAAATGTGAAGCCTCGTTCGGTATAGTGGTTTATGACTACCCAGTGGTCGTCCCAGCGATAAAGAAAATCGTTGCTCAAGATGGGAAAATAGACTAAAATGCAACAAACTACAAGCAACAAAACCGAAAAATATTTATTTTTTATCATCAAAAATCAATTTTTAAAAAATTTCTGCAAAGAAAAGCAAAAAAACAAAAAATGTAAAAAATATTTGGTTTATATTTTTTTTTGTTCTAATTTTGCCGCATAATTCTAAACTTAAAATAATATTTATGAAAAATATTAGATATTATGTTGGCGCTATATTTCTGTTCAGTCTTTTATCAGCCGCCTTCATAGGCTGTAATCCTGGAATAGAGAGGCGCGACTATTCTGATCCTGCTTTTCGTGTGGACATTACGGTAGAACTTGACATGATAGCAGTAGACCCTATCATGCCTAATTTCATAATAGACATGGAGTATTATCAAGGCAAGTTAGTGATGATGTACTGGTTGGATAATGAATTTATTCATTTATTTGATGCTGAAACCGGTGAAAAATTAGGCAGCGCACTACCTGAAGGAAGAGGTACCGGGGAAATGATATTCCCTAGTTGTATTCGTTTGAACAGACTTGACGGAACATTCACAACATTTGATAAATCTACTCGTCAATTATATTCGGGACAAATCGACTCTCTTTTCAAAGGGGTACCAATTTCCAGAATAAACGAAGACTTCAGTACAGCATCCCGTGTTTATTATCTCTCGCAAGGCTACTTCAAATTTTTACCTCCTATCCATAGTGCACCAGAGCGTAGGTACGTAATGGTAAAGTGGGATGGCGAGGAGGTAAAATATGAAGGCTATCCACACGATGATTTTCGCTTGATGCATGCCTCATTTGCACCGCACAATATCGGATTTTCAAAAGATGAAACAAAAATGGTCGCGGCGGGTACTTATGGGATGATTTTGGAAATTTTCAATATTGAAAAGGGTATTAACAATACTCATACCCGCTATTTTTGGCAAACATTCGAAAACATTGAGACCGGCAGACCAGATTCTGAAAAAAGTGGTATTGGCATTGTTGATTTTTACTGTACGGACAAATACATCTATGCAATTGTTGGAGAGCCAAATACTGATAAACGGTATGAAAATATTGTTATATTCGATTGGAAAGGCAATCCTTTGAAGATACTTCGCACTAATCACTATCGGCTAAATAGAATTTGCCTTGACGATGAAGAACATTATTTGTACGTAGTTGGAGAAAGAATTGACGGGATTCAATTTATAGGAAGATTAGATTTGACAAAAATACTTTAGGCTCTACGGAAAAACAATCATGATAGCGAGGTGCGGTATTTTTAGCGTTATTTTTGTGTTCTTTTCCATCCTCTTTGCAGATGCACAGGCAGTTATTGAGGGTATTGTATGCGACAAAATCACAAAGATGCCTGTAACTGGCGTGTACGTTGTTCTCGATGGTACAACAAACCACGGCATAACAGATGCATCGGGAAGATTTGAATTGAAAATGGAGGCTAAATCCAATACAAAAATAGCTCTGTATCACTCATCCTATACCGGTCTTTTTGTAGATAATATATTGGAAATGCCTGACACTCTGTTTCTTGAGGAAAACATAAATGTTATTTCTGAGTTAGCTATAACTGCAAACCGTAACAGAAGGGAAAAAATTGTCGAACGAACTGTAATTATGGAGTTTATAATAGAAGATGATTCAATCAGCCACTTAAAATTGATTCGCAGTAGCGGTTACGCATCAATTGACGCCATAGCTCTACATTTCACGGTTGTTATTATCGAGAAAGAACATCTAGCTCGAGGAGTACTTATCAGAGCAAAATCTAAGACGCGTTTTGATAGAAATTATTGTCCTAATTGCTCATTAGGTGCTAAGGGTGGCAGGACTCGCTATCGGATAATCAGATAATAAATTTTGAAGCAACATGAAAATCACATGGCTAAAATGTATATTGATTTTACTGACGTTGAACAGTTGCAAGCGTAGTGAAAATTTTGGGCTGACAAATACAAACGATTGCTTGTTGATGGAACAGATTGTTCTGTCATCAATTGTTTACAACTCTCTTTATTCAATATCCGACACTATAAAAACCCCAATGCTCATTTACAGGTACTCGGACAGTATGTGCAAGGGTTGCGTATTTGAGGATTTGGAAAAATGGTTACTCATCCCTAACATTTGCCTATTTTAAGGAAGTTGAAAAGCTATTGCATAGTATAGAAGATTGACGCAACGTGTAATGTCGATCGAAGAGATGCTTGCAGTTTTTATTGTGGTTAGCTTTCAGTTTTTAGAATATTCTGCAATTTCACAAACCTATGTATACAAGCGCTTTGCAAAAAATCAACAAAAAAAAGTGAAAAAAAATTGAACTTTTTTCACTTTCTTGTCCCCATTTTTCGTTTCTAAATCGTCTTATAGGTGGATAACATTCACTATCACAGCAATCAATAGAGCAAAAACGAAAGAAAGAATTACACAAATTATTCTGAATGTGTTTACTTTAAATTATATATGAATAAAACAGGATTGTCTTCGTCTTTCAGTTCTTGGTCTATTTGAGATAACCGCTGTAGCATTGTTGGTAACATTGATACGTTGGAAGACCAATTGTGTTTATAAAGCAGTTTGAAAAAATAGGCTTCAAACCAATTTATTATTTTATTATCCGATGCTATTTTGATCCTACAAGCTATATCATCAAAAAAATTATGATTACAACTTTCGCAAAAGGTAACAATATTGTCATTTTTGTTAAAAATAAACAAATTTTCGTTACCACCCACATGATAAGTGTACAAAAATAAATATTTATCTGTTTCAAATATTCTGTTAATGCCTAAAACTTTTCCTGCTCGGTTTTCTGTGAGTACCGCAACAGGATTATTTGAATTATAGACTGCTTTTTCATTCATAAAATCTATTGCATATATAGGTGATACATTGTCGTCGGGTAGTAATGCATATATTTCGTCAATACCTGAATAAATTACCGAGAAACCTTCACTATGCACTGCGTATCTCGGTCCATTAATCCCCAAACTAAGCGGTACGTCCTCAAAAGGCAAATAACTTTCAATTTTTTCTGACAAAGGGTCGTATGAAAATAAGCGATAGTTGCCAACTTCTGTTTCGCTCCAATCGTTAACGTAGTATATTTTGTTATTATAATTAAAAATATCATTAGCCCATATTTTATCCAATAATTTTGTTTCTCGAATAAATTTACCAGTGATACAATATTCCAATTGTTTGTATGACAAATTATCTACAATAAAAATGGTTGAATCCAATACAGTTGAAGCTGTAATAGATAAATATTCTCCAGGCCCGCGCCCATATGCATTAACCTTGCTAATAAAATTTCCTGACATGTCGAATCTAAATACAGATTTTGCCATATCATCGGTTATATATATGTAATTATTGCTGATTTCCAATTTATCAATTTCCCCGATTAGACTATTTTGTGTTGTTTCTAACTTTACAACATGAAATAAAGTGTCAATGATTTCTGTAAAATCACATTTCTCAGCGCTATGAATATCAATTTGTATAACTCCCAAATCCAATAGCATTTTTGAAGAACGATCCGAGCAACTAATTGTGGCAACACTCAAGATGGCTATGAAACACGCCGCGCAGGTTAAAATCCCTGCTAAAACGCGAAATCTACTAATCATATCAAAAAAATTAAATACGTTACATTAATAAAAAAGTTAAATTAAAATTCACGTCAAAGATACGAACATTTTTTTTAACTGCAAAATTTTTTTCAAAAAAACTGCATTTTTTTTATTTTTTTCACTTTCTTGTCCCCATTTTTCGTTTCTAAATCGTCTTATAGGTAGATATGTTTTAGTATTACAGTCCAGTTGTTATATTTTCCGGTTATGTCAGTCAATTGTCTGAATGGAAGCAAAAAAAAGCCCAGCATTTTTGCTGAGCTAATTTGTTTATTAAATGATAACGCTTACGGAGTGAAATTGACCATACGATATTCGCTTTGTCCGCCTTCGACTGTATTGTTCGCTGCTGAAACTTTATAAAAGTTGTTTCCTGCAAGCGGATTAGCATCGGTAAAGTTTGTGCTGTTGTTCGATGTTGCACCAATAGCTGTATATTCTCCCAAAGCCGAACTGCTTCGATAAATAATGTAACTCAAAGCCCCGCTAACATTACCCCAAGAAACATTGACCGAAGAGCCGCTTTGCGAAGCGCTTATGGTTGAGGGTGTACCGAGAAACGTATAAGGAACCAAAACGCTTGTGTTTTCCCCTGTATCACTCAAAGCCACAATACGATATGAGCGATTCGTTCCGGCAGCGCCAGCGCCCGGAGTATTATGTGTAAAGCTTGTTGTATTTGTCGTGCCAATTTCTGTACCTGACGAGCCTACAACGTGAAAAACTCTATATCCCGTTGCGCCTGTTACTGCATCCCACGTAATTGTCATTGATGAGCCGTTTTGTGAAGCAACTATATTTGTTGGCGCATCAAGAAATGTTATAGAAAAATATTCGCTTAGTTCGCTTTCGCCGGCAATATTGACGGCTGATACCTTGAAATAACTAGTACCGGCAGGCGCATAATTTTGTAAAATCATAGTACCATAAATACCTATAAAAGAATATGTTCCTTCAGCGGAACTGCTACGATAAAGTCTATAATGATAATTTTGTGGTACGCCTGCAAATAAAAAATAATATCCGTCATTTAATTGTTCAACTCTTAAATTAGTAGGAGGATTTGGCAGCGAAACATAGTTTATAGACACAGCGCTACTTTGAACACTTTCGCCTGTAGCGCCAATTGCTACAACTTGATATGAGTTGTTTCCTTCAAGCGGATTAGTGTCGGTAAAACTTGTGACATTCGACTCGCCTATTGCAGTGAATATACCTGTGTTTGTACTGCTGCGATATACTCTAAAACTTGTTGCACCTGTTACCACAGCCCACGAAACTTCAATTGTTTGGCTACTCTGTGTTGTGGTTAGATTTGTTGGAGCAGACAGATGTGTAAGTGTGGCAATAGCGCTCAAAGCGCTTTCAGCGGTTACACCCCCGATAGTGTTAACAGCAGTTACACTGTAATAATTTTGTCCTGTCAGCGGACTATTGTCTGTATAACTTGTGCCTCCTGCTCCGCTTATTTGAGAAAACAAGGTGCTACCGCTTCTTCGATAAACTCTGTAACCACTGGCTCCTGCAACTGCGCTCCACGTAACCACATGTGATGAGCCGCTTTGCGAAACGCTTACATTTGTTGGGACATCAGGTGTCGGCGCAAATACTCGCGACACGACACTGCTTTGGACGCTTTCGCCACCATCGCTGTTAACTGCTGTTACCAAGTAAGAGTTGTTTCCGGCGAGTGGAGCTGGATCGGTAAAACTTCTGGTGGTTAGTTCGCCAATAACTGTAAATGTTCCGGTGGCAGAGCTACTGCGATATACTTTGTAACCGGTAGCGTTTGTCACAGCATTCCATGTCACAACAATTGTTTGACCGCTTAGTGATGTGGCTACATTTGTTGGTGCGGCAAGTCGTGTGGTAACTGAAGCGGTGTTGCTCTGCCATGAAGAACCTTGGCTATGAACTGTTGTTACCCGGTAAAAACTACTACTTAATGGACTGTCGTCTGTAAAGCTTGTGCCGTTTACTGTTCCTATAATAGAATAAGTTCCTGAAGTAGTGCTGCTCCGAAAAATACGATAGTTAGTAGCCCCCGTTACAGCGTTCCAAGAAATTACATTTGAGGAACCGTTTTGCATAGCTTCTATTGTAGGGGGACCGAGAAACTCAACAGAAATGTATTCACTCATTTCGCTTTCGCCAGCAAGGTTGACAGATGATACCTTATAATAGCCCTGAATTGATGCTCTATAATTCCTATCTGTTGTGCTGCCATGCAAATTATACGTTCCAGTAGCCGAACTGCTCCTATAAACTCTATAGCTGCCTTGACCGATAGTAAATGCATGACTCCAATTAAGATAAAAGTAACTTCCTTCTTGTATACCAAATAAGTTTGATGGCACATCAGGTAATTGAATGAAATTACGTGACACAACAATGCTTGGAACGCTTTCTCCTCCTATGCTAATTGCTGTTACCCGATAATAATTCATAATCGAAAGAGGGTCGGGGTCGGTAAAATTGATGTTGTTTGTTTCGCCTATTTCTGTGAATGTTCCTGTAGCCGAATTGCTTCGATAAACTTTATATCCCGTAGCTCCGGCTACAGCATTCCACCACACCGTTATAGACAATTCATTTTGAGTTTGTGTTGCATTTACGCCTGTTGGAGCAACAATGCGGGCAATAGAAACTCTTGCGCTTCGACCTTCCCCTAAATCATTTACTGTTGCAATCTGATAAAAATTGATTCCAGTATTCGATGGGTTAGCGTCAATGAAAAAGGTATCTACCGGTGTACCCATTGAAGTATACGATCTTGCATCTTCTGTATCGGACGAACTTCTGTAAACTCTGTAATTTGTAGCCTCGGCAACAGGACTCCATGTAATTAAATTTGATGTTCCAATTTGCGTAACTTCTATATTTGTAGGTATAGGTATAAAAGTTCCCATGATATAGGCACTTTGTCCACTTTCAACATTACCATCAACAGATGAAACTCTGTAAAAATTGTTTCCAACAAGCGGGCTGCTGTCGGCAAAACTGCGTGCTTCGGTGGAAGTAGCGCTTGTATTCGCTTCTAAGCCGCTGGTTTCGCCAATCGCAGTATACTCTCCTAAAGCCGAATTGCTGCGATAAACAATGTAGACGTTTGAATAAACAGGAGTGTAGAAGCTGCTGCTTGCTAGCCTCACTCTGTTCCACCTGACAACAACTGTTGAAACGTTTTGTGACGCGCTTAAGTTTGAAGGAGCGTTAAGAAAATCAATTGAAGCCCAAGAAGATGCATCACTTTCGCCTCTGTGATTAACTGCTGTCACTTGATATCTTCTAGAAGACGTGCCATTAGGAATGGTTACATCTGTAAAACTTGTGCCGGTTGTTGTTCCAATTTGGTCACGGCTACGAGATTCAATATAAATATTATAAGTCACTGCATCGTTGACTTGATTCCACGAAACTATAACCGTCGAGCCATCTTGTGTCAATGTTATACCAGTAGGTGTATCAGGTTTATTACTGTCTTTAGAGCAAGCCACAAAAAAACACAAACATGCAAAAACCATTGCTGTTAGTATAACTAATTGTGTGATTGTGTATTTCATTTTGTAAAAAATTTAAAAATTAATAAAAATTAATTGAATTTAAAGGCTAATCCAGCCGAAAGTCTCAAAAAGTTCCAATCGTTGCCAATTTTGAACTTCAATATTGAGTTAAAATACAAATTGTCAGAGAGCTTTATGTCGAAACCGCCACCTAAGTTGAAGCAAATTTCAGAGTCTGATTCGCTCTGATCGCCTATTATTGTCTTGAGGTCGTTTCTAATGCCCACAATCCCCACTCCAGCCAACGGGAATAGCGAAATTCGTTCTGATGGTAGAAACATGTAATGCCAATTTAAGCTTAAATTCCACATCGTCATTTCCATTTCTGCTATTCCTGCCATCTCTTCCTTTGTGGGTCGGAAATAGGTGAATGTTGCTTCCATCCGGTAATTCTTGTTTAGATTTGCCGTCAGCGCAGCTCCAAGCCCCCAATTTGGAAAAATTGGGCCATTCCCTACCCCATGTGTACCATTAATGCCTAAAGCAACTCCTCTGTTTTGTTGGTTGCCTCGTTCGTCATTTGCGTTTGCATCTGCGGTAACAGGATTAATAAGCTCTCGAGTACCATTTTCGTAGTTGATAGCAAAAATTTCGCTTCTTGCTACCACTATAGTGGGACCGTCGAGGTTTTCAAACCTTTTGTACTTGATTTCCGTAGCGCTAATTTCTGATACTCTCGCTCTGATTTCATCACCGTTTCTCAAGGTGATTATATCTTGAGCGTTTGCAGAAAAAACGCTCGCTATCAATATCGAAAAATACGCTAAATACCTTTTTTTAAAATACTGAAACATAACTACTTTTGTTACTTTTGTTTAAAAATTGTTAATAATAATATAAAAATAAGAACTACATCTCAACCACAAAAACAAAAAGCGCGAAACTTTATATTGTCTCCCGCTATTAGTGGTATCTGGCGTAACCTTCGTAAACAAAGAAATCATATCAAGTTCACGCTCAACGCGCGAACACTCAACTCCCCTTCTTTGTTTACTATTGTCCAATTGCCAGATTTTCTAATAGCAAAGAATAAAGCCAATGTGCTTTTCCAAAAAAACCTCATACCGCACTCTTTAGCGCGCACTTACATCTCATGCGCAGCCAAAAATTCGCTTTATGATTGAGCCGCAAAGTTAGCAATTTTTTTTCAAATGCAAATTTTTTTTGATTTTTTTTTGTATTTATTTTTACAAAAATTATTTGAACCGATATTTTATCATTGTCACTGTATCTACCTTCTTTCCTCAAGACTTTGTCTTATATACTCTCCGACATGCTCTTGTCCGTATTTATCTGAAATATTTATAATACTTTGCAGCAATTCAACGTTCATGTCTGAGTTTTGTTTAATAGATTCGAAAAAAATTTGTGGCAAAGAAAAAAAATATCCTGTTTCGTCTATTAACATATCTGCAAAGCCTGTCAGTACGTCATTTGCCTTATCTGTCATTAGCGACTTATACATTGCTTCAGCCTGAAACAACGAATAAAAGTCGTATTGTACTTTTGAGGCGGGGAACAGTTCGAGCGCTCTGAGGAGTACTTCAGCGGCTTGTTGCGTTTTTTCTTCGTCGAGCAACTGCATTGCAAGTCGCGTATACGTATGTCGCGCCCGTACCACCGAGAGTGTTCGCAAATGATGGCTGTCTAACCATACATCGGGATTATTGACGCCTTCCCATCTGAAAATGTTCATTAGTCGGTCGTAAAGGCTTTCGGAATCAATGCGACCAACGTCTAAAATATTGTTGGCGGGCGTCTTTATTGGTACTAATCTATAAGTCAATCCTTCCAATTGAAGATAATCGTCAAGACCTGCTGTGCCGCCGTGCATACATGAAGTCCAGTAAATGGGACGTTCCCAGTTGTTTGCTGCAATAATTTCGAGTACCATCCATTCGCTTTTTGTCAATGTAGATGCAGAAATACGAAAAAACAACGAATCGACCATCAAATCGGCGTCTTCGGGTTTTACGGTTCCGTTGGCAACAACTTTTTGCCTGTCTACCGGTATGGAAAAATTGCGCGTCATAATAAAATTTATTTCCATGTTGGGTGTTATTAGCAGTTTTGTATTTGGGTCGTCGCTGTTGATAAAATCGAGCGCATAACGCAAGGGTACAGTATCCTGATAATAGTTAAGAACGTACACAAAATCACGCGTTCCGCCTATGTATTTCTC
>Ga0099364_10006455_pt1 | contig 17078 bp, 12 predicted proteins | sample TergutTh196P3_FD_73070 | JGI IMG/M metagenome (GOLD analysis project Ga0099364, IMG submission 73070) | Microcerotermes parvus P3 segment gut microbial communities from Pointe-Noire, Republic of the Congo - Th196 P3 | ecosystem: Host-associated > Arthropoda: Insects > Digestive system > Gut ... | reverse complement strand
AATGGAATGATAAGGTATAAGAGCAATTTTCTCTCGGTCAAAGCAACCCAGAAACGGCGGCGGTGTAATTTTGTCGAAAGTTCGTGCCTTGCCGATAGTTAAAATCAACTGCGTGAGCATTGTACAAACGTCGGCAACACCGGCTTTTGCTTCTGCCCAGAGTAAATACGGCTGTCGGTCGTCTGCCGTCTGATGTCTCGCTGCCGCGACCGTAAAGTCTATGTTTTCAATGATTTCGGTGCAATCGAAGAGTCCGAAATAGTCCCTTGCGACTCTGTTTTTGAGAGTTTCTTCTTGCGTTTTGGGATATTTCATGGACGAACTTCATTGGCATTGCGTCTGATTTTCGTCTCAGTATTGTACTAGGAATTGAGGTAAAAATCAAGTCGAGCGTCGGTGAGGGCGATTTTTCGCAAGATTTGCCTCCGCTCATTGATGTTTTGGCAAGCATCGCATAAATCCGTTGGGCTTCATTCAAAAACCGTTCCATCAAAGTTATTGCGTGTTGCATTGTTTCCGGCGCGATTTTTGTTTGTGGATCTATTATTGATCCTATGTTAAAAAAATTGGGATACACTGACGCACATATCGTTCCAGAAAAAACTATCCAAATTCAAGTCGGCAGCAAGAAGCAGACCACATCATATTTTGCTGACTACGCACTGAAAATCGACAACTGTTAGGAGTGCGTCATCGAAGCAAAAGCCCCCGGAAAAAGTATCGTCGAAACTTCACTCATTGAGCAAGCGTTTTCTTACGCCTCGCATTGGGAAATTACGAAGTGATTATTTCGCTCTATGCAACGGGCTTCCAACTCTTGCCCTGACCATAAAATCGGATAGAATCGTTTTTGGCTTGTAAGCCGTAAATCGACAACCATGAATCAACTATTCTACGGCGACAATCTGGAGGTTTTACAACAGCACATCGGCGATGAGACCGTTGACTTGTGCTACGTCGATCCGCCGTTCAACAGCAATCGAAACTATAACCAAATTTACAACAACATTGGCAGGGACGACATTGCGCAGTCGCAGGCTTTTGTCGATACTTGGAACTGGGGAGAACGGGCAGAATTGCAACTCGACATGCTCCGCAAGGAGCCGCAATACACACGAAGATTGGTCGATACGATTCTCGGACTCGAAAAAGTTCTCGGCAAAGGCGCGATGCTTGCCTATCTTGTCGGCATGGCAATCCGATTTGTGGAAATCTGGCGGGTGTTGAAACCGACGGGAAGTTTTTACGTTCACTGCGATCCGACCGCCTCGCATTATCTCAAAATAATACTCGACGCTATTTTCTGCGATAAAGGGGGCGACTTTCGGAATGAAATCGTCTGGTGTTATAAATCTCGTCCGCAACCAAAACGATACTTCGGTAAGAAACATGATGTCATTTTATTCTACACAAAAAGCGATAGATATACATTTAATTGGAATGTAATCGCTCGACCATTATCGGAACAAACTGTGAAAAAATACCGGTTAGTTGACGAAAACGGCAGACGCTATCGCTTGCAAGGACGCGGTATCACGGGCAGTCCGATCCGCTCCGCAAAGGATGTTGAACAAAAATGGGAAATCACCAACCCAGAACTCGTTGTGCGAGACTATCTGGACGAAAAGATAGGGGTTGCCCAAGAAGATTGGTGGTTAATCGACATTGTCAATCAACATGCCAAAGAACGACTGGGCTACAATACACAAAAACCGTTATCCCTGTTAGAACGTATCATCAAAGCCTCGTCCAACGAAGGGGACGTAGTACTCGATGCTTTCTGCGGTTGCGGAACAACGCTCGATGCCGCTCACTCGCTCAATCGAAAGTGGATAGGCATCGATATTACGTCCAATGCTGTCCTGCTGATTATCAAGCGTCTCGTTGACCGGTACGGCAAAGATATTTTGGACAGTGCGACCATTTCCGGTATTCCGCGTGATATAGAAGCGGCAAGAGCATTGGCAAACAAAAAAGATGACAGACTTCGGAAAGAATTTGAAAAGTGGGCGATTCTTACGTACACGGACAGTCGAGCCAAAATCAATGATAAGAAAGGTTCAGACAGAGGAATTGATGGCATTGCTTATGTTTTCGGTAACAGCAGAGTGATTTTTTCGGTGAAGTCGGGTAGCGTATCCGTAAAAGATATTAGGGATTTGCGTGGTGTATTGGAACGTGAAGAAGCGGCGGCGGGTGTGTTGTTGACATTGGAAGAGCCGACGAAGCCGATGGTGCAAGAGGCGGCGGCTTCGGGATATATGGACGATATTCCCAATCCTGCCGGTATGAAAATGCCTCGTCAAACGCCGAAGTTACAGATTGTAACCATCCAAGAATTGCTTGATGGTGCGAGAATGAATTTGCCGTTAACCGAGGCGGTGGTTAAATCGGCAGAGCGGCAAAAAGGTAAAAACAAAAATCGGAAAATTAAATTTGAAGAGTAAGGACTAAACTTTTGCAAATTTGCATTTGGCACTTATATTTCGGGCATCAAACGAATTTTTTTCTTCTGGAAAAACTTCCTAGCCCTTGAGCATCGTCTAAGCCGAGACGACGAAATATCCGTTCCAATATCTTCGCACCCCGCACGCCCAACTGCAAACCAACCTCCAACTGCTCCACTAAACTAACCTGCCCCACTCCTGACGGGCAGTATTTTTTGACCGACATCCGCCACCGGTTGTTAATCGGTGGCGAATCGGCTACATTGTGGCGGAACGACAGTTTTTTACGGGGACTTTGGCAAAAGCATGGGCTACCGAAAAAATTGTTATAATTCTCGGTGGTTATTGCATTATGCCAATCCGTTTGCGGTATAATCGTAATCCCTAATTGAAAAGGAGACTCTAATGCCCCAAGACCAAGATTCTACAACGAGACGAGACTTTCTCAAAACGAGTGCAACGGCGGGAGCGGTGCTCACCGGACTTGCGCTCGCCCCTAATGTCCATGCGCAAGGCAAGGAGGAAATCAAAATCGGCATGCTCGGCAGCGGCGGACGCTGCGGCGGTGCCGCCATCGAAGCAATGAATGCCGATCCCAGCGTCAAACTGGTCGCCATGTCCGATGTATTCGAAAGCCGAGTCAAAAACAAACTCACCGCACTAAAACAAGCAAAGCCGGAGCAAGTCCAATGTTCCGAAGAACACTGCTTTTGGGACCTCGATGCCTACAAAAAGGTGATCGAATTGAGCGATGTCGTACTGATTGCCTGTGCATCGAATTTTCATCCCTTATACACCGAGGCGGCTATTCAGGCGGGCAAGCACGTCTTCGTCGAAAAGCCGCACGCCATTGACCCGCGGGGCGTCCGAAGAGTCGAAGCCGCCTGCCGACTGGCAAAGGAAAAGGGACTCTCCGTCATGTCAGGACTGCAAAGCCGTTGGTCGTTGGCGTGGCAGGATACCATGAAACGGATTCACGACGGCGAAATCGGCGAAATTGTAGCGATGCAGTCGATGTTCCTGCGTCCGCCGTACGGTCTCGTTGCCCGCCGCCCCGGTATTTCCGAAGTGCAATATCAGTTCAGCAACTGGTATCATTTCTGCTGGCTTTCCGGCGACGATGTAACGCAATCACTGGTGCATAACGTTGACCGAATGACCTGGGCAATGCAGGGAGAGCTGCCCGACTGGGCGTTTGCTACGGCAGGACGAAGCGGCTCCTTCGGCGAAGTCTATGGCGACATGTTCGATCACGCCTCCGTTGTGTACGAATACAAAAACGGTGCGAGACTCTATGCAATGTGCCGGACGACGCACAACTGCTATAATAATTCGAGCGACATTATTATGGGGTCGAAGGCGACCTGTTTTCTGGATCAGAACCGATTTGTCAAACGTAACGGCGAGGAGATTCACCGTTATAGCGGACCGGGCAACAATCCTTACCAAACGGAACAGGATGAACTCATCAAGGCGGTGAAGACTGGTGTGCCGGTCAACTGCGGTGATTTTATGGGCAGCAGTACGATGGTAGCCGTTTTGGGACAAATTGTGGCGTATCAGGGCAATGCGGTGAAGTATGACGAGGCGTACAATGCCGATTTTATTTTCGGCGGAGTCAAGCCGGAAGACATTACGATGGACATGGAGCCGCCGACGTTACCAGACGCGACGGGCAACTATCCGATTCCGCTGCCGGGACAAACGCGGTTCATCGTGTAATCGTTAATCGTGTAGTTGTTGATGTTAGGCTTTCACCCGGCAGGAAAAATTTCACAGAGCCCAGAGCGGTAGCGCCGGGAACAAAAAAAATTCTATACTGTAGACGGCATGAAATTGGACTTGCGTTCCTTGCGTACTTTGCGGTTAAATCTTTTTTTACCGCAAAGAATACGCAGGGAACACTAAGGAAAAGACCAGTTTCATACTTTTTACCATATGCTTACCATGAACGTTAAGATCTGCGGTATTACATCACCGGAAACGGCACTCGCCTGCTTTGAAGCCGGCGCGGATATGATCGGTCTCGTCTATTATCCGCCGAGTCCTCGGCACGTCGACGTGCCGAAAATGATTGAGATTCTTGATGCAATTCAACCATATCACTGCCGTTGCGTTCTGGTCGTTGTCGATCATTTACCTAGCGAATCTGTTTTGCCGAAGTTCTCTTTTATTCAATCCTACGGCAGCGTGCAGCATGATGTTTCGATCCCTCAAATGCGAGTCGTAAAAATTTTCGACACATTCGAGCAGCTCCTTAAATCGCCGCTGATAACGGAGAATTATTACGTCCTGGAAATGTCAAAAGGGCTTCTGCCCGGCGGAAATGGCACCGCTTGGGATTGGTCGATTGCCAAACCGTTTTGCGAACGCTATCCAACGCTCATAGCTGGAGGCGTTACGCCGGAGAATGCCAGCGAGATTGTTAGGCAAACGAGCCCTTACGGTCTCGACGTTTCCAGCGGTGTAGAGTCTGCGCCGGGAATTAAGGATATGGATAAAGTCAAACGGTTGATTGAGAATGTACGGACAACATTGAATGTCTAGGAAAATAGGTGTTCGACACGGCAATAACTTGCTTTTGGGGAACCTCTATACTGCCGACGGGTAGAAATTGGACGTTTTGCCTTGTGAAATCTTTGTGTCCCTTGTGCTCTTTGTGGTTAAAATAAAGGATCAACCACAAAGGATACAAAGGATACAAAGGACACAAAGAACACAAAGAACACAAAGAACACAAAGAACACAAAGAACACAAAGAACACAAAGAACACAAAGAACACAAAGAACACAAAGAACACAAAGAACACAAAGAACACAAAGAACACAAAGAACACAAAGATTCACAAAGAAGAATAACGTCCATTCTCACACCGTCGGCAGTATAATAATACAAAGAATGTGGCGAAGGAGACGGCGACGTTGTTATTTACGTCAACACCCTGCCGGCTTGATACACAAGCACCGCCAAACCAAACGCCAATACATTCGTATAAAGAATCGCCGCCAACATATATTTAACGTGTCCCGTCTCACGCCATATCATCACACACGTCGCCAAACAAGGACTGTATAACATTACGAATAACAACATCGCAAACGCCTTCCATGGCGACCAACCGTCTTCGGTGCGTAAGCACTCTGCAAGCGGAGCCGCTAAAATTTCGTTGCGATCCGCAAGCGGAGCGGCTAACGATTCGACTTCCTCTGCTGCCTCCTGCCTCCTGCCTCCTGCCGCCTCTTCTACTTCGTACATCGTGATCATCGAACTGACGATAACCTCCTTTGCCGCAAAGCCGCCAATCAACGCAACGTTGTCCCGCCAATCGAAACCAGCATACTGCGATATAGGCTCAAATGTTTTTCCAAGCCGCGCAGCATAGGAGTCAGCAGACGGCAGACGGCAGACGGCAGCAGAATCTTCTGCTGTCTGCTGTCTGCCGTCTGCCGTCTTTCCAGCAGGATAGTACATCAACGCCCAAAGAATCACATTGACGACCAAAATAATCGTACCCGCCCGCTTGATAAACCACCAACTCTGCAACCCAGCCGTGCGGAACACATCACGTAACATCGGCACCTGATACGTCGGCAATTCAATCAAGAGCGGCGAAGGCGTACCCTTTACGAAAAACTTGCCCAGTAACAAAGCGGCAAGCATCGCACACGACCACGAAATCAAGATAATCGCCAGCAACATGAACTCTCGATACGCCGAAAAAAAAGCGGCAATGAGCAGCGCATAGACCGGTACCTTCGCACCACAATTCATCAGCGGTAAAATCATAATCGTCAAAAGCCGTTCCCGTTGCTCCCGCATCGTCCGCGTTGCCATCACTGCAGGCACCGCACAGCCGCCGACGATTCCGCCCGCCAAAAGCATCGGTACGATACTGTGTCCGTGCAAACCGAAGAGTCGCATCAGACGATCCAACACGACTACCACGCGTGCCATATAGCCGGTCTGTTCCAAAGCGGCAATCAACACGAATATGAAAAAGATGACCGGTACGAAAACAATCACTCCGCCGACTCCCGCAATGACTCCATCATAGAGTAATGAACGAAAATCTCCGTCAGGCAAAGCGAACCAAGTATCGAGCCAATGGGGAATCCAAATGGCGAAAAGGGAATCGAGTGCGCCGATGGGTGTTTGCCATTCAAAGGTTCTCCCTTCGCTCATCCAGGGAAACCAATTCCAGCCGTCGGCAAGATTGAAGGCAAGCGAAAACATCGCTACGAGAATGGCGGCGACGCAAAACAGTCCGCCGATGGGATGACACAGGATTTTGTCTGCTCTGTCGGAGCGGCGGCGCGGTCGAGTGGAGCGGTACACAACATCCTTTTCGATTTGTTCGGCATACTCATTCCGCCTGGACGCAATGATTTTCTGGAGAGAATCGTTAGCGGTTTCGCTTGCGAAACGCTCGCTAAACCGTTCAATCTTCTGCAAGCACGTTTGCAACAGTTCTTCCCAGCCCGGCTCGTGAAGATGGTGCTGAATAATCCGCCGTGCTTCTCTTGCATTTTCGAGTAGTTTTAGGGCGAGCCAGCGTGTCGGAAAGTCTTGGGCAATCGGCGTTTTTTGGGCGAGAACGGCATCGATTTCGGCGATGAGCGGTTCGATGTTGCCGTAGTCGATTTTCCAATCGGGTGTCGCTTCGTGGTTGTGTTTTTGTCCAACGGCAAGGATTTGATGCCGCAGAGATTCGAGACCCTGACGAGAATTTGTTAACGCTGAATCAGCAGAGCCCGGAGCGGCAGCTCCGGTACGAACACGAAAATGCCGGAGCTTCCGCTCCGGGCTCTGTGAACAAGAAGAACAACCTTGTTGACCGCACCGCGCCACCGTCGGCACGACGGGTACGCCGAGGGCTTTTTCCAACTTGGCGACATCGATTTGAAATCCGCGCCGCTCGGCGATGTCCATCATGTTGAGACAAACGACGAGCGGAACTTGCAATTCCCGAAGTTGAAACGCAAGATAAAGATGCCGACGCAGATTGGCAGCGTCGATGACGAGTACGACGACTTCGGGACGTTCAAGCAGCAAAAAATCGCGGGTGACTCGTTCTTCTTGCGAGTAAGAAGTGAGACTGTATGTGCCGGGCAGATCGACGACTTCGATACGTCGTTTTCCTTCGTGATAGTGTCCCGACTTTTTGCTGACGGTAACGCCCGGATAGTTCGCGACGGTTTGGTGCAGACCGGTCAAGTAATTGAACACGGTGGACTTTCCCGAATTGGGTTGTCCTACTAACGCAACCAGGATGTCGTCGTGTTCGTGCATGGAAAGGTTAGCCGCCCCGCCTGCGGAGCGCATACCCCAATAGAATACCAGATACGAAAAAAAACGGTAGGTACAGGAGCGAGTGGAGTGTATAAATGGGTGTGTCAAATAAAGTGGGTGCGTCGTAGCGAGCGGGGGGCGTTAGCCCCTCGTTGAGGTACGAAGCGTGTCGGACATCCATCGGGGGGCTAACACCCCCCGCTCGCTTTCTCTCTTGCCCACTCGCTTGCGCAATTCTGGAAATACCCACAAATTTTTTACACACCCTGTATAAATGTATAAAGGGTCTAACACGCCCTACTTCGGTCTATCCACTTGGAAATTGAACGTCCGATTCGACGAATTAACATCGAACTCCAGACCAGAGTTTACGGAACTGGCAAACTTCGAATTGATCAGCGGAGTTACGGTTTCCGTCAAGTTATCCCCCTCGCCAATCGTGACACGCTCGAAAGCATCGGCGACATAGACACGATACTTGCCCGGCGGAACACCGTCGTCCGTTCCCGTCGAACTGAGTTTGTAAGTCCCATCGGCTTGAAGAGTCCCTCGTGTCTCAAAGGAGTCCGTCGTAAAATAAACCGTCCCGACAGTCAACGGCGAGTCGTCGTCGGAAAAAGTTACCTTTCCGCCGACCTTAATCTGGTTTCCGCACCCCGCTGCGCAAAGAAACGCCAGCAAGAGCAATAAATTGAATCCGTAATGTATCTGTTTCATGATTTTCCTTTCTAGGGGTTAAAGTGTACAGCAGAGCTGCAATCGCAAGATTGCGCAACTTCGGCGCAATCTAAAGATTGCGGCTCTGCAATTTTGTTCTACTGTTAAAAAACCTACGGAATCGCAACGGAGAATCCATCGTTGACTGCGGCGAGGCACGCAAGGATTCTATTCGGCGTTGTCCTGCTGAAACTGCGAACCGCTCCGTCGCCGAGTGTAAAATGAGCAACGCCCGGATGCCAACTGCCGAAACCGCCGTCATTGACATGGATACCGTTTCTGCCTTCATCAGGGCGGCGAATAGGATTGACCTCGGACCAAGCGTCAGGGTTATCATCGCTACCGGTACGTCCCCGGCGGACATATCGCGACATAGCAGCACCTCGAGCCAACCCCGTAGTTGCCCAATAGGCACAATCATGATAATAACGTCCGTCGTCTCCATTGTCAGGGTTATTGGTGCCAGAGCGGCTGCAATTTCCCAATGCACCCGTCGGTATGTGCTTCTCCCCTATGATTATCTGATTGGAGGTCCCGTCGGCAAAATAAGCAAACGAATCACGCGGCATCCAAAAGTTTTCAGGGGAGTTCGCACCAGTACCGGAGGTAGTTTGCAACTGGGCAAGACGAAACGGACCTATCATTCTAGCCACATGGTCAGCGTTTCGAGGGTTAAATATGTCCCAAACGTTGCCAGTACTGGAGTTATCTACGGTAAGTACAATGGCGTAGTCGGTTAACGGACCGGGCATACTTCCCCAACCTTGATCATCCCCCATACCAGTGTCGCTTGTCTGGGTCGATGTAGGATTCATCGCATTCCTAACACTACGGCGAGTGGGACAAATATAGCCGGAGATCGCTGCACCTGTTCGGAAAGAGGCAAGTTGGTCAGGAGTCAGTTCTTCCTGGTCGGTTGTGCCGTTCCAAAAACCTGTGCCGAACCATCTGTCGAATCGCCTTCTTTCCACGACGCTATAGAGGGCTTGTTGTTCGATGTAGGGCCATAGCAGGACGAAAAAACCAGGTCGCCTGGTGTCTCCGGCGTTGAGACCGCCGATGCCTGACGGAACGAGTCCGTTGTGGGTATCGTGGAAGTTGTGTACAGCGAGTCCCATTTGTTTCAGGTGATTACTGCACTGCATTCGCCTTGCGGCTTCGCGTGCGGCTTGCACGGCGGGCAGGAGGAGTGCGATGAGCATTCCGATGATGGCGATGACGACGAGGAGTTCGACGAGGGTGAACCCTCGTTTTAGCGGTCGAACTTGTTCGGCACCGGTGTTGCGCCACACGAGTGCGGTCGCTAAAAGATTCGCTGCGGCTAAATTGTCTAAATTGCCCCCCCCCCCCAAGTTAACATTTTGTTTGTCATAAAAGTCTCCTGATTGTTAGGAAAACGGAAAACTACCTCTCCGTGCAACTTTCATTATAACATGCTGGGAAAGAAATGTCAACCGGAAACCTCTAAAAATCAAATTTTGGGGGTGTGTAAAAACAAAGTGAGCGCAGCTCGCGGGGGGCATTAGCCCCCCGCTCGCTTGCGCAATGTTCCAATGACCAACTAAGTTTTTACACACCCTACTGCAACCTATCTTGCAAAAACCTCCTTAATCGGTTATATTTCAGGCGATGTTCACGTTTCTCCGATTGCGGTATTCAGATCAGCAGACATTGGCGGCGGTGTTGACACTTTTTGCCGCGGTGCTCTTTTGGCAAACGGTAACGGAAAAACGAGGAACGCCTGAACCCAAACAATACCAATTTCGTATAGACATCAACACGGCAACACTCGGAGAATTGCAAACCCTGCCCGGCATCGGTCCAACACTCGCTGAAAGCGTCATTCAGTATCGTAACCAATATGCTCCGATCCAAGATTTTGACGAAATCTTGAACGTCAAAGGCATCGGCGAAAAAAGGCACAACGCCATAAAACCCTACTTCGCAGAATAAAAACAATGGAAAGCATTATAGCGGTCATTTTTGCGATCATTATGATCGTTGCGCATATCATCAAAAGCATCAGAGAGGCTGCGGAAGTTGCCAGACAACAGCAACGTCACCAACCGCCGCCGGCTAATGCGGAAGACGAACTGATTATCATCACTCGTCCGAAACAGGGTAAGCAATCACAATCAAAGGCACAGCCCAAGCCGGTCAAACAACAACGTCCCGCCCCTCGACGGGAGTTAAGGGATACGTCCTTTGGAGACAATTTTGACGATGCGTTGAGTTTTTCTAACACTGCCCAACCTAAGCGGCAGGCATTGAGCAGAAAATTGGCTCCGCAAGGAGAAGGAGAACGTTTTGGAGTCGATCCCGGCACACTGGATACAGCGAATATCATTTCTCCGACGATTGATCCAACGGTGAAGCCGGAATTGGAAAGCATTACGGGAATCTACGAAGAGGGTGCGCAGTTTTCGGATGGAGTAAAATCTGCAATAACCTTGAACATTGCCGATTATTTTGCGAAACCGGAAGGCGTCGTTCATGCAGTCGTTTTTGCCGAAATCCTTAACCGACCCGCCTGGCGGGAATCGCAGTCGTTCACGGAGCTGCATTCGTAAGATCGCTTAGCCGTCCCACAAGCGAGGCAGATAACAGCACTTTTTGTCTGTTCAGACCTTGTAACTTTCCCTCTTTTTCGTTAGACTCTTCTCTATGGTAAGAGTCGCGACCCTTAAACCTGCCGATAAAAAGTCTGCCGATCAAGAGGTGCAAAAACCGATGCCCCGCTATGCACCGCAGGACTTGACACTGGAAGAGGATCGCATCCTCCGTCCACAGAGAATGTCCGAAATGATTGGACAACGCGAAGTATTCAATCGACTCGAAATTTCTATCAGAGCAGCACAAAAACGCAAAGAACCGCTAGGGCATATTCTCCTCGACGGTCCGCCCGGCTTGGGCAAAACAACCTTCGCGACCTGTATTCCCCGGGAACTCGGTGTGTCGATGCAACTGACCAACGGAGCAATACTCAAAGCACCAAAGGACATTATGCCCTATTTGACCAACGCCGAAGAAGGTTCTGTAATCTTTATCGACGAAATTCACCGAATGCAAAAGACTGTCGAAGAGTTTCTTTATCCGGCGATGGAAGACTTTCGTATAGATTACGTGATCGGCGAAGGCGTGGGTGCTAAAACAATGAATTTACCGCTTCGGCATTTCACGCTCATCGGAGCAACGACCCGCACCGGCTTGATTTCCGCACCGCTCCGGGATAGGTTTCAGATTCGTGAGCATCTCGATTTTTACACGGTCGAAGAGTTGGCGGTCATTGTGCGCCGCAGTGCCGGGAAATTGAATATCAAAATCGAAGACGATGCCGCCTACGAAATTGCGTACCGCAGCCGAGGAACGCCGCGATTGGCAAACAACCGACTCCGCTGGGTCAGGGATTACGCCGATGCCAAAGCAAACGGCGTTATCACGCTTGTCGTTGCGATGGAGGCATTAGAAATGCAGGGCGTTGACCGGCTGGGACTCGATCCGCAAGACAAGCGGTATTTGGAGGCGATCCTTCGTATACACGGCGGCGGTCCAGTGGGATTGGAGTCGATTGCACATACGCTCAATCTGGAGCCGGATACCTTGTCCGACGAAGTAGAACCGTTTTTGCTCCGAAGCGAACTGTTGATTCGTATGCCTAAAGGACGGTGTCTGACCGAAAAAGGGTTTCGGCATTTGGGAGCGGAACCGAAAAATAATTTGAATCCAGACACACAGTTGTTCGATTGAAAAGGACAGATGCGGAGGAATCCCTTGTCAGAGTCCCCAAACAGGGTACACTTAACATATGGTACACCTCACCGTCTCAAGCAAAAAAGAATTGCGGGAATTATGCCGACGATTAAAGTCGGCAGAGGCAATCGCCTACGATACCGAATTTATCTCCGAAGGGAGATATCAGCCGGAGTTGTGCCTCGTTCAAATCAACGCTCACGGTCTTCTAGCACTGATAGATCCGTTCGCCGTTCCCGACCTGACGCCGCTTTGGGAACTCTTTTGCGATGGAAAACGGGAAATCATTGTCCACGCCTGCCGAAGCGAAATGGAGTTTTGCTATCGGAGCATCGGACGTCTGCCGTCGAAATTGTTCGATGTACAGGTCGCCGCCGGTTTTGCCGGAAACGATTATCCGGCAGGATTCGGTTCACTCCTACAGCACTTTTTGCGGGTGTCGCTGCGGAAATCAGAAACGCGGACGGCTTGGAATCAGCGTCCCCTCACACCCCTCCAAATTGAGTATGCTCTGGACGATGTCCGGCATCTCGAAGCACTACGCAATGCCGTTAAAAAGCAGCTTGACGAACAGGAACGTTTAGATTGGTACTACGAAGAGATCGAAAACGTCAAGCAAAATTTACAGTCCTATTTTGAAACTCCGAAGTGGCAGTCGCTGCCGAAAATCTCGGGACTGTCGCCGCGCGAGTTGGCGATTCTCCGGGAACTTTGGTTGTGGAGGGACGGTTTGGCACGGCAGAAAAACATTCCAGCAACGAGAATGCTCCGTGATGACTTGTTGGTCGAACTTTCTCGGCGGAGGACAAGCGAGGTAAAAAGAATCGCCGCGGTACGCGGAATGCAGCGGCAAGACTTGACCCGGATTCTGCCCGACATCGTCATTGCAATTACCCGGGGGTTGTCGTTGCCGGACGAAGAGTTACCCGTCCTGCCACTGCGAATGTCCTATCCGCAGTACACAGTGTTGTCGCAAATTCTGTCCGCCGTTCTCGGTTCGATTTGCAAACAGAACGGAATAGCGACGTCTCTTGTCGGCAGTCCAAATGATATTCGGGAACTGATTGCTTCAGAACTCGGAACGTTACCGGAGTCAGTTACGCCGCGTTTGGTTACGGGTTGGCGTAGTAAGTTGATAGGCACGTCGCTCTTCGACCTCTTACACGGACGCAAGACATTGCATATCAATCACAGTGCAGAAGATGAGCCGCTCATCGTGCGGTAGGGAATCTCCGGTACTGCCGCACCGGGCTCTGTTTGTTTTTTTGATAAATTTTTACCGCCAGCCATATAGCCGCGTTGCAATTCACATAAGGCTTTTGCCGAAAAGTAATATACCTCAAAAAGGAGCCGAAGTTATTTTTTCTTTGCGTTCCTTGCGTACTTTGCGGTTAAAAAGGGGATTTAACCGCAAAGTACGCAAAGGATTGCTCAAACGAAATAAAGGGTATATGTGTTTCGGGTAAAAGCCTAAGTGTTTACACACCCATACATCAGTGCCCTAAAACACTTCCTCTATTCGCTGGATGATCTCTGTGCGGATTTGTTCTGCACAGGTTCGATAAGTGTCCAACGTCTCCCCTTTCGGTTCAGGAATATCGCCGCCGTTTTTGCGTAACACACAGAGTCGGGAATCAACATTATGCCACTTCGATAAAATCCTTTCCCTATGCTTCCGTGTCATTGTGAAAATATAGTCGGCAAAGCGGACATGCGTTTCATTCAACAGTAAAGAGCGATGATTGTCCGACTCAATACCGTATTCGCTTAATACTTCAACCGTCTTTGCCGTCGCCGGCTGCCCTTCGGTTGCAGACACCCCGGCAGACATAACAACTATCCCGCGATGATCCAACGCATCTGCCGTACAATAAAAACGTTCTGCCAATATCTGTTCACAAAGGTATTCTGCCATTGGACTCCGGCAAGTATTACCAGTGCCTACAAAGAGAAACATCAACGCCGCCAATCGTCGGATTGTCTCCGATTTGAGAGCCCCTTCCCGAAGGATTACGTAATCATTGTTGTCAACCTTAACAATCGTGGAAGGCTTTGCCGATGAAAGGGGACCTTCGTTGACGAGAATATCAATTCCGTCGCCGAGGTCGGCAATGATTTGTTCGACGCTGGTACTTTCACCGTATCCAGACTTGTTTGCACTGGTTAATATGATGGGTTCGTTCAATTCTCCCAATACGGGCAGGAGCAACGGATGGTTGGGTACACGGCAACAGACGGTCGTTTGCTGTGCTGTTGTTTGCTGTGTAACGGTTCGTAGTATCGTCGGCGGCAATCTCCAAAGCGGACTTTCGGGCGGCAGATTAAGCACTAGACTCACGGGACCAGGCAGGCAGCGTCTTGCCAATCTCTGGGCGAGAGGGCTCATGTCAGTGCAGACATATTCAATGGCATCTGCACTGGAAAAAGCTAATGCAAAGGGGTGATGATCGTTTCGACCTTTGAGTTCGACCAATTTGTTGACTGCTCGGCTATTGAGCTGGACGGCGAGTCCATAGACTGTTTCTGTCGGTACGACAACGACGCCTCCCGACAGCAAAACATCGACGGTCTTGCAAACGGCTTCGTTCCAATCACAGTTCGAAAGACGCAGATTGATTTGTTCAAATGACATACGTCAGGTTTGTTCCCCCGCAGACGACTACTGCACAATATACTTTAATGTCGACAGAGCCGCAATCGTCAATGAGTCAGCCGACCCGCCTGCGGCAGTGTCAAAATAAAGTGGGTGCAGCGAGCGGGGGGCATTAGCCCCCCGTTGGGGTACGAAGCGTGTTGGACATCCATCGGGGGGCTAATGCCCCCCGCTCGCTTTCTCACTTGCCCGCTCGCTTGCGCAATGTTGAAAAGACACCCACTAATTTTTTCCAATCGTTCACGTATCCGTGTTTGATTTAGACAATTTGGTGAAACTAGGCAAACATAAGGTAGGTTGCCGACTGGGAAGTGTGTTCGACAAAAATAAGCATTTCCTGCCTCCCGTCGGCTACCGCCGGTATGACGGTTTCCGAACAAATCTACTGTTTAATCCGCACTGCCTTGCCGACGTCAATGGTAACGTCATTCGCTCCTTTCGTAACTTCGATTTCGTGAGGCGTTTGAGACGACGAGTAAATCGCCTCGACCAAAGCGTACTGGGTAAGTGTTTCAGAGGCACTTCGATGAGACCATGCCTCATATTCTGGTGAATCAACTGGCGGCTGCGGTCCCAATTTACTGGGTTCGGTCTCGAATTTTTCTACGGTAATCCGATATTTTCCGGCGGCGGCACCTGCGTATTGTGCATTCGTCATCATCCGGGCAACACCGCCGGCATCGGTAGTTCCACTGGGTGTCCACGCATTGCCGACAGCAGAGTCAGAATTGACCATACGCACCGACGCTCCTTCTAAGGCGACACCATCTTGCGTTACCGTAATGTTGCACGGAAACAACGGCGGCATATCCGCTGGACGATCAGAACAGCCAACGAGCAAAACGGCGAGTAATAACAAAGGAAGCGATAATGTATATTTTGTCATAGTTTAGTGAAATGGTTGAGTGAAATGTTGCCGCAATTTTTAGATTGCGTAAGAGTCTCGCAATCTTACGATTGCGGCTCTATCAATTACAGTGAAGTGCTCTCCTTACCGTTGACCGATGCCATTGCTCCCCAAACGCCCCAGGGAGAACGCCCCGACCAATTTTGGTTGGGATTATTAACACCGGCACGCAACGTGTCATAATCTGCTTGCGACATCGTTTTGGCAGGTCCGCTGTCAACGCTGTCAGAAATGAAACGTCCAGAAGCATCCACCATCGTAACATTCGTCCCTCCCGGATGATAACTGCCCGCATTGGTCATAGGATGATCATCCGGTTGACTTTGAGCCCTCCCACAAGTTGCCGAATTCGGCGGTAGAGCGGCAACGAATCCGGTGGCTTGCACACGTCCACTGACAAAAGAACCCCCTACGATGCGTGTAGCAGAAGTTGACCAACATGTTGCGGTATATTCCTGCCCGACGCGCATCCCAAAGCACCTGGATGGGGCAGCCTCTGCATTAGCGTCGAGAAAAGCGATATTGTCTTTAACCGACCCCCTAGGACCGGAAGTAACGCTGAGGACGCCCGCCCTTGTGAGTGTACGTTCCGCAAGCATTAGTGTGTTACTGGTGCCATCTTCTACACCGCCGAAACCGAATTCGCCGCCAGAATCGCCCCGCCGCATAATTCCACGTCTGCCGGTGTGAATAGAACCGCCCGTGAAAAAATCTCCATGATTGAACCCATAGGTGGTACGCCCAGCATTGCTGCCTTCTCTCTTCCTGTTTGGCTCTGAGGGACAAGCAAATGTGGCGACATCATGGCGAAAATTTCCGTCGGTGCCTGAGTTCGCATCCGCCCCCAATCCGCTGCCTGATGGAAAAAACGCGGCGTGAAGGGTATCATACAGTGCCGTTTGCTCAGTAAAAGAGAGTAGCACAACGAGCGGACCGATGTTACTCCTGCGAAAATTATTGTTTTCCGTGTTACTGGGAAAAGAGTCCATCCAACCTTGGTACACGGTGAGTCCCAGAATGCGCTGCACAGTGGAATTGGGAAACTGGTTATGCGTGTCGTGGCAGTTGTGCATGGCAATCGCAATTTGCCTGATGTTGTTTACGCATTGCGAGCGTCTAGCGGCTTCTCGTGCGGCTTGCACGGCGGGCAGGAGGAGTGCGACGAGCATGCCGATGATGGCGATGACGACGAGGAGTTCGACGAGGGTGAAACCTTTTAGCGGTTTCACTTGTGAAACGCCGCTGCGCCGCACAAGTGCGGTCGCCAAAAGGGATGTTGCGGCTGAATTGCCTAAATTGCCGCCCCCCCCCCCC
>Ga0099364_10006454_pt1 | contig 17082 bp, 14 predicted proteins | sample TergutTh196P3_FD_73070 | JGI IMG/M metagenome (GOLD analysis project Ga0099364, IMG submission 73070) | Microcerotermes parvus P3 segment gut microbial communities from Pointe-Noire, Republic of the Congo - Th196 P3 | ecosystem: Host-associated > Arthropoda: Insects > Digestive system > Gut ... | reverse complement strand
TACTGACAAAAGAGCGTGGAGTTGACATCGCCGTTGCAGAGGCTTACGTCAAGCAAAAACTAAAAAATAGTGGAATATTTTTTTCAAGGTACAAAACCAACCGCCTATCAGTTTCAGACAGGCGGTTTTTTGATGCTATGCGCCGGAAGCAAATCCCGTCACATTCCATGTTATTTCCATGTGGTCATTCGGGAACACATGGATTTTGTCTACGAGCATATCTACAATCTCCTGTTCCGTGGTGGTATCGCTCAACACGCTTTTAGCTATGGCGGAGGTTTTCTGGCTGGCTTCGATTGCAGATACGGATTGCTTACATAACGAAAGTTGCTTGTTGAGCCATTCAATCTGCTCTGCGCAATCTGTTTTGAGTGATTGGTGGGTCTGTCGGTCGATTTGCCCTGTGACAAACTGCTCATAAAAGGATTGCCGTTGCTCAACGAGGGCTTTTATCCGTTTCTCATAGTCGGCAATCTGCTGTGCGCTCCCGCTGGTTTTGTGGAGGTCAGATAAATCCGTGGTGTTCAGAATAACCTCCGCTTGTTTCCTAATAATCTCCAACACAGCTTCTTCTAATTCTGAGGCAACAACCTTGAACTTATGACATAAACTGTCGGGGTCTGAGGCAGTAAAGTAACAGCTAAACACTTGGTTGTTCATTCGTTCATAACTCATGGCATGACCGCAGCAACCACAAAGCACTCTCCCTCGCAGCAGGTATTCTCTAATCTGGACGCTTTTTCTGCTACGGCTAAGATTTCGGACTGCCTCAAACATTTCATTGCTAATTATAGCCGGGTACACGTCAGGAATGAGTACCCATTCTTTTTTGGGCGTATAACGCGTCTTGCCTGTGTAGGGGTCTCTCTGTGTTTTTCCTGTGACACAAACCCCTGCGTATTGTATGTTCCTCAAAATGTCACGAACCATCTTCGCTGACCATTTACATTTAGGCGCAAAAACCTCACCCCTTGCCTTTCTAATATGCTCGTGCGGAGTGGGAACTTGCATAGAAACAAGCCTGTCGCAAATCATTTTGGTAGGAATCCCGTCCGTAGCCATCTTGTAAATCGTTCTTATTACCTCTGCCGCAGTTGTGTCTACCTCGTATACACCATCTTGGTTTTTCACAAATCCGTATGAACGATTATGTGGCAATGCCTCACCGCTCAGTATGAAAGAAGGTTGAGATTCACATTCTACCTCCATTGTTTGCGTGGAAAACCATTCTGGCGGCTTTCTGCCGAGCAAACTCTGTACCTCTGCAAAGCACTCTTTACTCACAATGGGCGGGTGGCTGTCAGGAATCATAATCCACTCACTCTTGTCAGGTCTTATTACCTTTTGTGAAACCACCACATCCTGCCTTTCCTTTCCGGCAATATATGTGCCGATGTATTGCTCGTTTGTGAGGATATGGGTAATATTGCGGGTAGACCATAGACAAGCGGGGGTAATGTCATTACCACGCTTTAATTTCAAGTATTCTCCCGGTGTGGGATAGCTTGATTCAAACATCCTATTGCGGATTTCCGATACAGGCGTTCCTTCCAATGCCAAATCGTAAATCTCGCGGACGATTGCTGCCGCCTCATCATCATGCTCCCATGTCCCCGCAGCATTTTTGCGGTAGCCATATACAGCATTAGCAACAATATACTTGCCGTTGACCATTTTAGTGTGCTTTGCGCTTTTTACTTTCTTGGAAAGGTCATGGCTGTAGTATTCGTGAATAACAAACTTGAACGCCACATCAATGCCGCCTGTATCGCCTTTATAATCATCGCTGTCAAAAGGTTCGCTTATTGCGATAAATCTCACGTTGTACAGAGGAAAGACCTGCTCAATATAGTAGCCGCTTTCCAAAGCGTTCCTCGAAAACCTTGAAAAATCCTTTACCACAATGCAGTTCACCCTGCCGCTCCGCACCAAGTCCAGCATTTCTTGCAGAGCCGGACGCTCCATGTTCGTGCCGGTGTAGCCGTTATCTACAAATTCAATCACCGTAGCATTGGGGATTTCCAGTTCGTCTATGTGCGCATCCAGAATCATGTGCTGATGGGGGATGCTAAGGCTTTCGGTTATGCCATCGTCCAAGGAAAGGCGAATGTACTTGGCGATGATGTAATCGTTGGACACAGTGGAAACCGCAGTCTTTGGGTTATCCTGTTTGTTCTGTGCTGTCATACTCATTTTTGTTCGTCTCCTTCCGCGTCCACGGAAGTGCTTGAAACCAAGCCGACCGCAAACTTGAAATGTACTTCGATATGTTTGTCCTCGAAAACAAGGATTCTTTCAACAAGCCTGTCCAGACTCTCGGCAGTCAAATCATCAATGTGCCGTATCCCAAGAAGATGAGTGGCGGCGTTGGCGGTTGCCGATTCCAGTGCTGTCTGCTCAACCATAATGTTCCTCAAATCCTTTTCCTTGGCGGTCAACTCGATGATTTTAGCCTCATAGCCTGTTTTTAACTCCCTGTATTCGTCCTGCGTGATGTCTTGGGTCATAAGGCTTTCGTAAAGAGTTTTGATTAGGTGATTGCTTCTATTGATTTCAGCTTGCAGTTCCCGCAGTGAGGCTTTGTATGCGGACTGCTGTTCGGAGCGCCGGGTCTGGTTGACGCCATTACCTTCGATTCCCATTACCTCGGTTTGCTTACCCAGCAGTTCCATCAAAGCACCTTTCAACTCTTTTTCGTTGATGCTAACAGGAACACAGTCATCTTTTGAATAGACGCTACGAGTAGAGCAAGCAAAGCGGTAGTTATCCTCTTTCTTTCCGCTTCTACGTCGCTTGAGAGCGTAACCGCAATGCCCGCAAAATACTTTGCGCAAAAAGATGTTTTCGTTGAATGAGGTTCGATTTCTGGTTGGCGAATCTGTCCACAACGCCTGTACTCTATCAAAGAGGTCACGGCTCACAATACCCTCGTGCGTATCTTCAACGATTATCCACTCAGATTTGGGTACGGATTTTTGGACATTACCAGAAGCCTTGAATTTACCCTGCACCATGTCACCGCAATATACCCTATTGTTTAGGATTGCGTAGATGGCGCTCTTATTCCAACGATAATGTTTGCCCTCAATGTCTTTGTCGGTAGCAAGTCCGATGGAGTGGAAGTATCGCTTGGGGGGCAGTATGCCGCTTGTGTTCAACTTGGTTATTATATCTGAAACGCTCTTGCGCTCTGCCGCCATTTCAAACATATCCCGAACAATGCCGGAAGCGTATTGGTCTACCACAAGTTTATGGCGGTCGTTTTCGCTTTTGAAATAGCCGTATGGAGCGATACGCCCATTGAATTTGCCATTTAGGGCGTTCATATGCTTGGTCTGCCTTACTTTACGCCCGGTTTCCAAGGCGTAGGCTTCATTTATCATGTTCTTCAAGCTAATCATCACGCCGCCGCTCCTTGGGTCGGCTGAATCGTAGTTGTCGGTCACAGCAATGTAGCGTATGCCTTTGGTGGGGAAGTATTTTTCGATGTAAAACCCTGTGTCAATCGCATTTCTCCCAAGGCGCGAGAGGTCTTTGGTGATGCAGCAGTTGATTTTGCCGCTCTCCATATCGGCAATCATTCGGGTAAAGTCCGGGCGGTCAAAGTATTGTCCGCTCAGACCGTTATCAATGTAGATTTCAGCAAGTTCAAGGTCGGTGTGTTCCTCGATATAGGCATTGACGATGGCTTGCTGGTTTTCGATGGAATTGCCTTTTTGCTTCCTGTCCTCAACGGACATCCGCACATAAGCGCCGACACGGAATGATGGCGTACCGACTGCAACGGCGGCGATAGTGTCATCTGCGTTCTTTCTGCTTTTACGAGCCATTATGCCGCATCCCCTTTCAGTTCGCCCAATGAACCCTCAACGAGAGCAAGAGTGTTCTTGTATTCAGCTTCATAGTTGAATGTAATGTTCAGTTCCGTCTTGCCGTTGACATGGATGCTTTGGATGAGGCAGATTACCGCACGGCGGTCAATGGTCTGGATGTTCTCAAAAGCCTTGAAATGCTCCATCCACGCCATACGCTCATGTTTGAGGGATAAGATGTCCTCAATCTCCGCTCTCAGGCGTATGTTGGCTTTGGTCAGAATCTCAGCGTCCTCGGCATACTTGGCTTTGAGGGATTTGTATTCCTCTTTGCTCAAATCGCCGCCAATCATGGTTTCATACAAGCCCGCCTTAAACTCCCGGATTTTGGAAAGCCGGATGTCGTTCTCCTTTAGCTGCGCCGTGAGGTTGCTTGCCATTTCCTTTGCCATTCGGTCAGCGTCCATAAGTGCCAAGAGCCGCTCCAGTTCAGCTATATTGGACACATGGACTCTGGTGCTGTCCAATACGCAGACAAGCAAATCCTGTTCCTTGACCATCACGGACTCGCCGCAGCCGTTCTTCTTCCCTGTGGGGCAGAAGTAGTAGAAATACTTAATGCCCTTGTAGGGTACGGTCTTGCGGGTCATGCGGTTTCCGCAGCATCCGCAGATGAGGATACCCGAAAACGTGTACACCTTGTCGTTCTTCGGTGACGTTCGGGTATCAAGGCGGAGGATTTTCTGCGCCAAGTCGAAACGGCTCTTGCTGACGATTGGCTCGTGGGCGTTCTCTGTCCTGTGCCATTCATCTTCGGGCTTGGTTTGACGCTCTTTCAATTTATAGTTGGGCGTACTGACCTTGCCCTGTGTCAACGTGCCTGTATAGGTTTCGTCATTCAAGATGCGGAAGATAGCCGTGGCAGACCACTTCGCCCCATCGCTGTCGGCGAAGCCGCCCTTGGCATGGGGCAAGCCCCGGTCTTTCTTGTATTCCAACGGAGAGAGAATCCCACGCTCGTTGAGCATATTGGCGATGCGGTCTGCGCTGTGACCGTCCAGCTTCAACTGGAATATCTCCCTAACAACGCTGGCGGGGTACTCGTCAACCACAAGCTGGTTGCGGTTATCTTCGTCACGGATATAGCCGTAGACAGGGCAAGCCCCGACAAAATCGCCGTTTTTGCGTTTTATGGCGAGGGCTGAACGCACCTTTATGGATATATCCCGGCAATAGGCATCGTTGAGGATGGATTTCAGGGAAACGGATAAATCATCGCCGCTGTCATTGAGCGTGTCGATGTTGTCGTTAATCGCTATAAACCTCACGCCGTAGGCGGGGAGAATCCGGCGCAGGTAGCGCCCTGTTTCAATCCACTCCCTTCCAAAACGCGAGAGGTCTTTCGTAATCACGCAGTTCACGTTGCCCTGCTCGATTTCGTCCATCATTTCCTTGAACGAAGGGCGGTCAAAGAGTATGCCCGACCACCCATCGTCAACCTTTTCCCCGACAACCTCTATGTCGGGGTGTCTGCTCAGAAACTCGTCAATGAGTTTCCGCTGGTTTCCCACGCTGTCGCTCTCGTGACCGCCGTTCTCATCGGCGTGTGACAGGCGAATGTATTTAATCGCCTTGTATTGAATCTCTTGCATTTGTGCAGCCTCCTTAATTTTCACTTTCCCGAAAATCAAGGATTAGGGGCTGGCTCAATCTTTTTCCAATATGATTGTGGCGCATCCCCTGTGGGAAAGTCAACTCTGTCATCGCTTCCGTCAGCTAATCATCTGCAACAAGCAGTCCTCCAACGTCAGTCCGTTGTCAGCGTACTTGACCGTGACGGTGAACTTGCCACATTTGAATTTGTATGGGTTCTTGATTTGCCGGACGAACTCCGCTATCCGTGCTTCCCTCGGCAGGGTTCTGTCTACCGATACCGTGCGGATGTCCACCAATATATCTGGTGTTGTCGGAGTGGTTCTCACTTCATCGCCTCCTTCAATAAAAATGACCTTTTCCCAAGTTGGGAAAAGGCTGCTTGATTGGTGCTTCATTAAAACCTCAAGAATACGCAGGGCGTGTCCGTTCGGGCGGTTGCCCTGCGCATGGTTTGAAACCTCAATGCGTCTACCATTTTATGGCGTTCCGAAGATGCCAAAGGTTAAGCCTTGCCTGACCTTGCAGAAGTCGCAAGTTTCCAAGTGTTCCTGCCAGCCCTTTTTGACGAGGACGTAGCCGCTCTCCCTGAAACCGTTTTCACAGCGATGGCAGAGGGTCAATGTCATCATTTCTCCTTTTGGGGAGCGGCGCTTCTCGATGCCGACACAGACCAACAGGGCGGAATCAATCTCGGCTTGCTCGTTGCCGCCGATACGCCCTATGTACCCGGTCAGGCGGGAGCGGTCTATCGTCCGTATCTGCTCCACCAGTGCCAGCGATTCGGAATCAAGACCGCTTGACTGCGGGAGCAGCACATGGGTAGGCATTGCTTTCTTGTTGAGGTTGCGGGTTATCGGTACGACAACCACGGTCGGGCTGTGCGTGTTCCCAGCGTTGTTTTGAACAACCAACACTGGGCGGTTATCGCCCTGCTCAGAACCAACGGTCGGATTAAGATTTGCGTAGAACATATCGCCACGCATGATTTGTCTGCTGTTCATATGGTTATCTCCATTCGATGTATTGATATGGTGCGTAAGATATAAAGCGTCGGGCTGGGTGACGATTATCACCACCCATCCCGATGGCTTCGATTTTCGTTCATGCCAAATGTGCGGTTATCACACGTTTGGTTTCATATCTGCCGCATTTGCCACGCGCCCCCGGCAGTAGGAATAACCCAAACCACTTCTGGTCGAAGTGTCATAGTGCCAGCCTGTCCGGCATTTGTATGATGCCGGATAAGGTTCGCAACTCTCCCCATGCTGATGGCGAGCCGTCCCTTTCTGTGAAGATAGCCAGACGGAAGTATCATTGTGTCCTTCTGCGGGTCATCGCGCCAAGCCGTACCATTAGGCTTGTTCAAGGCATTGCGGTTATCGCAGTCAACATGATTGCTCATGCTGACTATGGCGGCGCAGCCTTTTTCGCTTCCCCTCATCGGGTCGCAGTCGGAATGTATTTGGGTTATTGTGTATGACCGCCGTAGGGCGCGGTATTTGTCAAAGAGCATCTCGGAGGAAAATGTCCTCCTATAAGGCGTGAAAAAAAGCGCAGTTTGAGAGGTTATTTTTTAGAGGTTTTCAAAAATTTATTGATTTTTTTCGCTGCCCATTCAAGCGAATCCATAACTGTCCGCTGTTCTACTCCGTCTTTTACAGCGATTTGACGGGTAGTTAGCCCATCAACGTGATACATCAGATACCGCCGCCGCTGTGTATCGGTCAGTATGTCCAATGCGCTGGCGGCAAGAGATTTCTGTTTTGCGTACAAAGCTCTCTGTTCCTCACGCTCGATGTAGTCATCTTCCATAGAGGAGATGGAGAGGATTGCGGTTTCTTCCTCGAACAGCTTGTCTAATGGGGTATTTTTCCAAGTCTGGCGGTAATCTCGCCTGTCCGTTTCGTAGTAGTCCTCGTCTGACAGGGTTTTGAGCGCCACAAAGTCGGCGGCGGTCTTGCCGGGGTTTTCCCGAAGATAATCCTCAACGGTGACTTCCACGGTCTGGTCGGCGAAGCGGTATACAATCCCGTCAGCTTTCTTGTTGATTGCGTAATCGCTTTCTGTGTAGTTTTTCATGGCTTCCCTCCTGTTTTTGGGAAGCCTGTACTGCCGATATAAAAAACGGCAGTCGAGGATTCCCGATTTGGGTTTCCTCTGAACTGCCGTCAAAGCGGTCTATCAGATTGCTTTTCAGTTACTATGCTGCTTCTTTTAAGTGGATTACTTCATACGAACCGTCTGATTTGCGAATGATGTGCGTATCGCAGCCCTTTTGACGAATTATGATAGTATCCGTCTGCTCATCCAGTTTGGCTATTAGCCGTCCATCGACATTTCGTATTTCTCGCATGGAACTCACCTCCTATCGGCTGTGTTTTTGCGAACGTAAAAATAATGTTGATTTCCACGGTGCATTATGATAAACTGTTCTTGCTTGGAAGTTAAAACTACTTACCGTGCATCTCTAAGTTTCAATGGTCATTGATTAACGGCTCTGTAACTATCACTCCAAGCAATTTCATTATAATTTGGCTATGTTTTTCGCTCCGTACATACGCGAACACTTGCGAACATTTGCGAACAAAGAGAAAGGGGGGATTCCATGACCGTGACATTTTCAGACATTGCTAATCTGCTCTATCCATATTGTGGGGAAGGAATGACAAACTCTGATTTTGTCCTTGAACTCATTGACCATTTCATGGAAGAACCCGCTGATGGAGATGCTTCCGGGGATTACAATCCCCTCAGAGGGCTTGTGTCGCGAACCCTTGAGAATTATTACAACGGAAGCCGCCCCATTGGACAAAAAAATGCAAGTAGAATACTGCGCCATACGGATAAAGAACGATTCGAGGCGTTTGTAGAAGAATCGTCCGGCGATGCACTTGACGCAATCGCTAATGCACTTATGGACAAGGGCATTGAAGCGACAGCGCTTGATGTTTCTGCTAAATGCGCTGAATTGATTGAAAACGCAATTCTTCTGTGCAGCACTGGAAATAGAACTGTGAAAAAGGAATCTACAACGATGGAAGATGCGTCCGAGTCAACACCAGCTTCATCGAATAGTCGTTTTAAGCCGCTCAAAACAATAACACCGCCAGACGAAGTGGCAGAGTACGAATTATTGTATATAAGCAAATTGATGGCAGCTTATGGTGAGGCGGAAGGCATTGCAGACTTTTCTAAAGAAATGATGAAACAACATGACAGAAAATATGGGGAGCATTACAAGCGCCAACGGAAGGACTTTTATGCGGCTGAGAGTGTGAGGCAAGGAACACGAGAAACATACGGCGATACAGACCCTGACCAATTTGAAGTGTTAAAAGAGGAAACCTATGATGGTGTAATTGAGGTATGGGAACAAGAACACCAGAATGGATATATCAGGCTAAATGCAGTATTGGCTCAGGCAGCAGTAATACGAATTGACCGTTGTTGGCTCTGCCGTGATACTGATTGGATTGGGAACAGTCAAAAAAAGGGTATATGTCATATCCTTGCAAATGATGACACGATAAAAAGGTGGGTTAATGCGGATGAATAGTGTTTTTAACTCCGCTTTTGAAATATCGTTGCGTGTATTACTCGTTCTTATCGCTGATGATAAGCCCAAAACAATAGACATGATTTCTGCTATGGACTTTATATCTACATATGGGGGAGCGTTTGGTATCGCAGAATCAAATCTACATGGCGAGAACTATTATAAATTTGGCGAGTTTTCCGCTCGGCGCGCTGTAGTGAAGAAAGCAATCGTTATCCTCATTCAAAGAGATATGGTAGATATTTACCAGAGGAACGATGGTTATTATTTCCACATAAATGATGTGGGGGAGGTTTTTTGCAAATCGTTTAAAAGCGATTATGCCGCTGAATATGCAAAAACCGCCAAAGCAGCTTCGGCATATATAGGCGATAAGACCGAGAGAGAAATTATAAAAGAGATACTGTCCCGGTCAACTGTAGATTTGCGTGGAGGATATGATGAATAGTTTTGTTATCAAAAAAATAATCGCCAAAGGCGATAATGTACTTGAATCTTCCATATGCTTTGAAGAAGGTCTGAACATTGTGTGTGGCCCTTCTAATACTGGAAAGAGTTATATCTTCTATTGCATTGATTATTTGTTTGGTAGCAGCACAAAGCCTTTTGATGAATCAACAGGTTATGACACAATCATCATGGAAGTCGAAACCAAAGAAGGCAATTTGATTCGGCTTGAACGCCAACTTGGGAAAAACTCTGTAAATGTCATAAGCCATTCCCCCGAAATTGAGAGCGGTAAATATAGTACAGGTCGTGGAAACCAAAAACTGAGCGACCTTTGGTTATCTCTGATAGGTATAAAAGATGAATACAAAATCATCAAAAATCAATATTATCAACCTCAAACGCTAACATGGCGGACATTCTTACATTCCATTATGATTAACGATGACGATGTTTCGCAAAGGGAGTCCATTCTGGCAAAAGCAGGATATTACGAAAGAACATCATCCCTAACTGCGTTACTTTTTCTTATGGGCGGCAAAGATTATGGCGAATTTTCGACCCAAGATACGCCTGAAGTAAAGAAAGCAAGAAAAAAGGCAAAAAGTGACTACATAAATGAAAAGCTACAGGAGTTGTCAGAACAACATGGAAGAATCGCAGATTCAATGATACCTTTAGAGGGCATCAACATAGAATCGGAAATGCAAAGGGTTATTGACCGCATCACAGAAACCGAGAATGAAATAATTGATGCTACAAATAGAAGTCGCAAACTACTTGAGCAAATCTATGACATAAGTGCAAGGCTTGAAGAAGGTCGCTTTTTACATGACCGATATATAGCGCTTGATAGCCAGTATCAATCGGATATTAAGCGATTACAATTTATCAACGATGGCGGGATGTTATTATTGAACAGTCCTATTGTTACACGGTGTCCAGTCTGCGATAGCGAACTAACCGAAGATGGGGAAGCACACCAACATGATACCAAAGAAGAAATCACGATAATCAACGCTAAACTGATAGACCTCCGGGAAGTAATTGACGAGGTTTCTGACGATAAAGAACATCTTGAAAAGCGGCTTGTTGAGTTGAGAGCAGAGAACGAGGATGTTTTGGCTGTAATTCGCAACAAGTTAGAGCCGCAAGCGGCGGAACTAAAGGAAAGGCTTAACGAGTATCGTGTCGTTGTGCAAATGAGGCACGAAATGACTGTTATCAAAGCATTATCCGTTGGTATGAACGCTGATTTAGGTTCAATAGAGCAAGATGAAGAATCAGAATTACGGTTTAAGCCAAAGGAGCATTTTAGTAGCGAATTTATTGAAACAATGGGTGAATATCTTTCAGAAATGCTTGAAAACAGCAAGTTTGAAAGATTCCTTACTGCGCGATTCTCTTTAGATAGTTTTGATGTAGTAACAAATGGTAGGAGGAAAGAAACAGAGGGCTCAGGGTTCAGAGCATTTCTAAATACAGTTCTGGCATTTTCATTCATGCGCTATCTTGCAAATCACGGAAAGTACGCCCCCAAGTTGTTGGTAATCGACTCCCCCATATTGTCACTTAAAGAAAGAGATGGAGAAGAAGCAACTGACAGCATGAAAGCGTCCTTGTTCCGATATTTCCTAAAAAACCAGCAATATGGACAAATCATTCTTCTGGAAAACGATATTCCTGAGATTGACTACGACAACGCTAACGTGATTGAGTTCACTATGGATGATAGCGATGGACGATATGGCTTTTTACTTAGCGTTCGCAACTAATAGGAGGTTGGCATGATTATCAGTTATAACAAATTATGGAAGCTGTTGATTGACAAAAAAATGAATAAACGTGACTTAAAACGTGTTTCCGGCGTTAGCACAGCATCCATCGCCAAGTTAAGCAAAGGCGAAAACATAACCACTGATGTTCTGCTAAAGATATGTACAGCATTAGATGTCGGCATCAACGACATAATGGAAACCGTTGCAGATGAAGAATGATAGTCAATCTTATTGAAATATACATCGAAGCATTAACTTCAAAGGAGAATTGTGAACAATGGCATATTTTTACGATATACTCGAAGATGTGTTAAAGGCAGATGACCGTTTTTATTCTGACGAGGGAGTTCTGCTCAGAAACAAAGTCTATGAAACTGCTATGAATATGGACGCAAGGCTGATTCGCTTGCTCCTGACCAATACCGAAACAAAAGCACAATTTTTCACAGAGATAGACGGCGTACTTGTATTTGATAAAGTTGGTTTTGGCTGGATGATAAACAATCGTCAGTTTCTACCTGACAGCTATACCAGTTTCAAAAACCGCATTGGTCTTATTGATAGCAGAGGCGATATGATTTCCACTTCTGATTCCGTTGTCCTTGCCTTTCCGTACAAAGATTGTGTTCTCGAAGGAGGGCAAACAAAAGATGACCAAAAGCGTGACGAGGTTTTCTATAACACTACGCTTGCTCCCGATGAAATTGACAGATTGCTATACCCAAAGGTTTTTGTTGGAGCGCGACGGTATACTCAGGATGGTGCTGATGAGGATATAGAGTTTTTGCCCAACGATAATCTGATTATAAAGGGAAATAATTTGCTTGCCATTTCGTCATTGCAGAGGATATTTGAGAACAGCATAAAGTGCATCTATATTGATGTTCCTTACAATACAGGAAATGACAGTTTTGGGTACAACGACCGTTTTAACCATAGCACATGGCTTACATTCATGAAAAACCGATTAGAGATTGCTCACAAGCTATTGTCACGGCAGGGAACAATAGCTATTTCCGTTGATAACTACGAATTAGCTTATTTGTTGGTGCTGCTTGATGAAATTTTCGGCAAAGAAAATCGCAAGAACATAATTACCGTAAAGCGCGGTTCTGTTACCGGGGCTAAAGTGATAAATCCGGGTGTTGTGAATATCGTGGAGTACGTTGTTCTGTATTCAAAAAACAGCGAATCATGGAAGCCAAACAGGGTATATAGCGCAAAAGGATATGATGACAGATATAACAACTATATACTGAATTATGAAGATGGCTACGAATCGTGGCAGTTTACGACCGTGCTTCAAGCCCTTGCAGATACATATGGAATAAAAAAGTCTGGATTGAAGCGACATTTTGGCGATACATATGAAAATGTCATAGAAGAATTTGTCTATAAAAATGCTGATAGAATTGTCCGTTTGGCAGTCCGAACTGATGCAGATTTTGGGCAAGATGCGTTGCCAACTAAAAGGGATTCAGAAAAGAATCCCGACAAAGTGTTTCTTTATAAGCGTGATAATGCAAAGGACTTATACTTGAAGGGTGGTCAAGTCTTACTTTTCGCAGAAGATAGAATGATGCTTATTGATGGTGCAATGACATTTTCAGAACCTATTTCTGATATATGGGATGACGTTTTGCCCAATGACTTACATAATGAGGGCGGCGTTGAATTGCGGAAAGGCAAAAAACCTGAAAAGCTACTCCACAGGATTATTGAACTATGCACAAACGCTGGAGATATTGTCGTTGATTTCTTTGCCGGCTCCGGCACAACAGGCGCTGTCGCACATAAAATGGACAGGCGATATATCCTATGCGAGCAGATGGACTATATCGAAACGACTACGGTACAGCGACTTTGTAATGTGATAAACGGTGAATCTCGCGGTGTTTCAGATGTGACTGACTGGCAAAGCGGCGGTTCTTTTGTGTACTGTGAGTTGGCAAAATGCAATCAGCAATACGTTGATGAGATTTCTTCCGCAGACAATGACGCGGAGTTGTCGGTTTTACTGTCCAAGATAATGAATACAGGATACATCAGCAGCCGGGTCAACCCGACCGATATTGATGCAAATGCGGCAGAGTTTGAGGCTTTATCTTTTTCCGACAAAAAACAGTTACTAATGGATTTGCTTGATATGAATATGCTCTACGTTAATCTCTCCGATATTGACGATGAGGATTATTCAATTAGCGATGCAGACAAAGCGTTCACCCGGAGTTTTTACGGATTGGAGGGCGAATAATGGCGTTTCGTTTTGAAGAAATAGAAAACATCCGTAAATATGCGCCGGATAGCTATAAAGAACTACCTGATGTTATCCCTCAAAACCTCAATCCGAATTTTGTGTTGCGTCCGTATCAAAGCGATGCTTTCCGAAATTTCATTACATTCTTCGAGAATGATAATGTACGCCCAAATCCAACGCAAGTGTTATTCCACATGGCTACTGGGAGCGGAAAAACACTCATCATGGCGGGGCTAATAGTATATCTCTATCAGCGTGGTTATCGTAACTTCCTTTTCTTTGTGAACCTTGACAATATCGTGCAAAAGACAAAGGAGAACTTCCTAAATGCCGCATCCGCAAAATACCTGTTTGCTGATGAAATCGTTATTTTCGGCGAAACGGTAAGAATAAACGAAGTGAGCAACTTTCAAGGTGTAAGCCCGGATGCCATAAACATATGCTTTACAACAACACAAGGGCTTCACTTAGATATGTGGTACGCAAAGGAAAACTCTCCATCATTCGATGATTTTAGTGAACAAAAAACGGTTTTAATAGCCGATGAAGCGCACCACCTAAACGTAGACACTCGGCGCGGCAAAGCAAATAAGGAACAAGAAGCGTCTACAATGAGTTGGGAAACTACTGTAAGGCGGATTTTCTACGCTAACAGAGATAATTTGTTGTTGGAGTTTACAGCGACGTGCGACCTGAAAAACCCTCATATACTGGCAGAATACGAGAATAAGATAATATTCGATTACCCGCTCAGTAAATTTCGGGAAGAAAAATACTCAAAGCAAGTAAAGGCAATTCGTGCAGACATTGACTATATCGACCGTGCGATACAGGCGTTGCTGTTCAGTCAATATCGCCTAAAAGTGTTTCAAGATTATCGCCGTTATGTGAAGCCAGTTGTGCTATTCAAAGCGAAGTCGATTGCAGAGAGCAAGTTATTTCAGCAACAATTCCATGAAATGATAAGGTCACTCAATAGAAGCGATATAGAACGCATATTGGGCAATTCACCGCTTGACGAAGTAAAGCGAATGGCAGATTATTTTGCGTCAAAAGGGGTTAGCTTTGATGAATTGGCACAAGAACTACGCGATGAGTTTAGTGCCGAACGCTGCATTTCAGCAAACGATGACAAGGAAGCAACAGAACGCCAAATTATCCTCAATTCACTTGAAGATATAGATAATCCTTACAGAGCAGTATTTCAAGTAAAGAAACTGGACGAGGGATGGGATGTCCTCAATCTCTTTGATATTGTTCGATTATATGAAACCCGTGACGCTAAAGACGGCAAACCCGGAGCAAGTACCATCGCCGAAGCACAGCTTATTGGACGTGGCGCTCGATATTTTCCATTTGTCATAGATGCTGACGATGAAAAATACAACCGCAAATACGACAACGACATTGATAACCCGCTCCGTATATGCGAGGAACTTTATTATCACTGCCAATATGACAGCCGCTATATTGACGAATTGAACAAGGCTTTAATTGCTACTGGCATTATGCCGGAACGACAAACGGAAGTGCAATATAGGTTGAAAGATGAATTTAGAAATGACGATTTTTATAAATCGGGACTCGTCTTTCAAAACAGGCGTGTCGTTAAAAGCCGCAAAGACGTGAATGAGTTGCTACCGTCAATTCGTGGCAGGGAATATTCTTTTGCGGAGAGGACTGGTAAAACGGTAATTGATACGATGATGAGCGAAATCACCGACTCAAACGTAAAAACATATAAACATAGGCTTTACATCAAAGAGATTGCTGACATAAGCTATTCCGTGGTACATAAAGCCATGCGCCGTATAGATGTTTTTAAGTTTAATATTCTTAGCGGTTACTTCCCCAACCTGAAATCATTACGCGAGTTTATTTTGGATGACGCTTACCTTGGCAAGATTCAAATAGTTATTGAGAGCCGTGATGAGCGTCTTGCAATGTCAGTGCTTCATGAAGCCTGTTACAGCGTTTTAAGCAGAATCGGAAATGAAATCACAGCTATCAGAGAAACGCATGAAGGCACTTTGGATTTTACCGACAAAAGGGTTCGAGAGGTTTTTCGCAACAAGACAAAATACATTACCAATCCTCACGGAGAGGGCGAGGGTATTTCTCAAAACGCTCCTTCTGTCCGACCCGAATGGAGAATAAACCTTGCCGATGCGGACTGGTATGCCTTTGTCGATGATTACGGCACAACGGAGGAAAAACCATTCATAGCATACTTCGCTTCGCGTGTGGATGAGTTAAAAAGAATCTACGAAAAGGTTTATCTTGTCCGAAACGAAAGACAGCTTGTTCTATACTCGTTTGTGGGTGGGGAACGGTTTGAGCCTGACTATTTGCTATTTCTTCAAAAGAGTAACTCAACCGGGTATGAGCAATACCAAATCTTTGTTGAGCCAAAAGGAAGCCATTTGATAACTGGCGATAAGTGGAAAGAGGATTTCCTTTTAGATATTGAGAGCCGGGGGATTCCTATTAAAACATTCATGGACGATAACGAATATCATGTATGGGGTTTTCCATTCTATAACCAAGAACACAGGACAAGCGAGTTTTCAGCCGCATTTGATAAGATTGTAATTGATGATTAAGAAGCTCATTTAATATGTAAATAATAGGGGTTAGTACACTTGAGTTACTTGGAGGTATTATGATATGAGTGACGAGAATAAAAAAGATTTTTGGGAAATTGTTTTTGATGGGGTGCTTGAGAATATAGGCGGCGAACTTAATAAACGTATTAAGGATGCGATTCCGCGTGTTTTCGACTGGCTACAAAAAAACGGTGCTGAGAAATACAGCGAACTCAAATCAACCTATAGAAAAATAAAGATGGAGCAGTTGTCATCACCAAGATACATCAATCAAGACAATGATGTTAAGTTGGATTCTTTGTTGAGAAAACATGAATCATCTGTGAGTAACGATGCTTATGCTGAACATAAAGAACTAATTGAAGCATTAAGTATCGAAATATCTGAGAATTACTCAATGTGGGAATCGTTCTCATTGTTTATTCAGGAGGTTGATTGTCCCCATTGTTATGAAAAGGTAACTGAAAACTGGTTCGATTATGTTCATAACGAATCGTCAAGTGAACGAAATATGGGTACAGAAACAATATATTCGATTGAGTGTGACGAGTACCAATGTCCTAAATGCGGAGAGTTATTCACCGTTAATGGCTATATTGAAGCGTACCCTGACGGTATATATAATCATCACGATTTGAAAACATCGACCATATGAGTTTCGGTGATATGCAATGAGGAGGTGTCTGTATGATTGAAAGATTAGCCTGTAAACTCGGACGGAATGATGAAACACCGAATATTGAATTAGCCAAACACCTCTGTCAAAGCCGTGATACAAGCGGAATCAAGGAAATTGTCGATGGATTCAAAGGCTCAGATAAAGCAGTCGCAAATGACTGTATCAAGGTACTGTATGAAATCGGCGAGAGAAATCCTGAGTTGATATGCGATTATGCGAGTGACTTCATATCCGGGCTTTACTCCAAAAACAACAGATTAGTATGGGGTTGCATGATGGCGCTTGCCAAAA
>Ga0099364_10006453_pt1 | contig 17083 bp, 14 predicted proteins | sample TergutTh196P3_FD_73070 | JGI IMG/M metagenome (GOLD analysis project Ga0099364, IMG submission 73070) | Microcerotermes parvus P3 segment gut microbial communities from Pointe-Noire, Republic of the Congo - Th196 P3 | ecosystem: Host-associated > Arthropoda: Insects > Digestive system > Gut ... | reverse complement strand
TGCCGGATGTAGCCTGGAATTTTCAAATCGGCGGCTACCTGCCCGCCCAAAAGTGGCTCAAAGACCGCAAAGGCCGTATACTTAACTTTGAAGACATCCGCCACTACCAACGCATCATCCTATCCCTCCAATCCACATACCAAATAATGACCGAAATAGAGTTATAACTAATAAAGAAATATTTTGGGGGATATAAGTTTGCGAATCACTAAATTTATACCTACTTTTGCGGCATTAAATTCATAATTCTTTTACTTATGGAAAAACTTAATTTTGAAAAGTTCTCTAAAAGAACGCTCACAGGACTTACTTTAACACTGGCAGGAGCCGGTTTTTTGCAGGCGCAAGGTCAGCGCAAAGCGCCGAATATCCTGTTTATCATGTCGGACGACCATACATCGCAGGCTATCAGTGCGTATGGTGGTTACTTAGGCAAATACATGCCGACGCCCAATCTCGACCGGATAGCGAACGAAGGCGTCAGGATGAACAATTGTTTTGTTACGAACTCCATCAGTACGCCAAGCAGGGCATGTATCATGACTGGACAGTATAGCCAGAAGAACGGCGTCTATACGCTGAGCGATGTTATCGACCGCAACCATCCAACGGTTGCAAAAGAACTGCAAAAGGCCGGTTATCAGACAGCTATCATCGGAAAATGGCATCTCGGAACTGAGCCTGCCGGTTTCGATTATTATAACGTACTGCCCGGACAGGGACGTTACTATAACCCCCAGCTGATTCGTACAGGCGACTGGGATAAAGGTCCCGGCGGACGGCCTCAGACCACCGAATATGGCGGTCATTCCACCGATGTCATCGCCAATGAAGCGATCGGCTTCATGCAGCAGGCTAACGGCGAACAACCATTTTTCTTGATGTGCCATTTCAAGGCGCCCCATCGATCGTGGGAGCCTGCACATCGTTTCATGGACCTGTTGAAAGATGTAGATATCCCCGAACCCGACAACCTGCTTGATACCTACGATAGTAAAGGGCAGTATACCGGGTTACTCCGCATGTCGATGGAGCATATGACCCGGACAGACCTCAAGGGCGAAACGATCCCCGAAAACATGTCGCGCGACGAGATACGCCATTGGGTATTCCAGCGTTATATCAAAGATTACCTCCGATGTGTCGCCGGTATTGATGAAAATGTGGGCAGGATATTAAAATATTTGGATGATAACGGGCTGACTGAAAATACGATTGTCATCTATACCGGCGATCAGGGATTTTTCCTCGGCGAGCATGGCTGGTTCGACAAACGGCTTATCTATGACGAATGTCTACGGATGCCTCTGCTGATACGTTATCCGAAAGAGATCAAACCCGGAACGGTAAACGATGACATCGTGATGAACCTCGACTTTGCGCCCTTATTCCTTGACTATGCCGGAATAGCCACTCCTTCGTACATGCAGGGTGAGAGTTTTCGCGCCAACCTGAGCGGACAGACACCCGCCAACTGGCGCAAATCCATGTACTACCGCTACTGGATGAATAATGACAACGACCATCATGTTACCGCGCATTACGGAATACGGACGGAACGCTACAAATTGGTTTACTACTACGCCCTGCCATTAGGCATTAAAGGCGCTAATGAAAGTACGCTGACGCCCGAATGGGAACTGTACGATTTGCAAAACGACCCTTCGGAGATGCGTAATATCTATAATGACCGTGCTAACCGAAGCCTGATCACCCAACTCAAAAAAGAACTGCTTCAGTTGAAAGAAAAATACGAAGACCAGGACGCCAAATACCCCGAAATGCAAACACTCAATAAGAAGTATTGGTGACTGTAAAATGAACAATGAACAATGAACAATGAATTTCTTTTCATCGTATGAAACAGTTATTCCGTTATTCAATTATTCCGTTATTATTTTTTCGTACGAAACAGTTATGTAATCCAATCACACCCAAGCAATCATGAAAAAAATAATTGTTCATTGTTCATTGTTCATTGTTCATTTTACAGCGTTGCTTCTGATTTCATGCGTAAATAAGGAAAACAGGACAGGACAATGGCAAGTGATTGAACTTGAGCAAAGCCTGCAAAACCTTACCGAACTGAAAGTATCCGATTTCGGGAGAACAATCCGTTACGTACCCCTTGAAACTACTGACGATTGCCTGATAGGCAACGAACCTACATTAAAAGTGCTAAAAAACTTTATTATAGTGGAATCGCAAAGGGAAAAGCAATGTTTGTTGTTTAATAAAAAGGATGGAAGTTTTGTCATTAAAATCGGACATACAGGCCAAGACCCGGCGGCATATACCGATGAATTCGGTTGGATAGACGAAAGTGAAGCGTTTTTATATTTTCAACGCGGGTCGAATCAATTATTAAAATACGATATGAAAGGGAACTTTTGTGGCAAGGTGGAGTTTGCCACCCCTCCCGGAATCGCCTCGTTTTATTTATTATCAGACTCGGAACTAATCGGCTATTACAGCGGACTCAATCAGCAAAACGATTATGCAGTAGGATTTTTCGATAAAGAGGGCGTTTTGCAGGATACAATTCCCTTGCTCATTGAAAGAATTCCTGTTAAATACGATAATATTGAGAGCATCAGTGTGACCAAAGGTAAATACACCTACGGGAGCTGGGGACGGGCAGGCGCTATTCATTTTACTTTTAAGGACGATAAAAAAGCTATTATTGCATCGTATGTGGCAAGACTATGGAGAAATAACGGAAACATACGTTTCAAGGAAGACTTTGTCGACACGATTTATACGATTTCCGACAGGAAACTAATCCCAACGATTGTTTTTGATAATGGTAAATATCATTGGTCTCCACAGGAGATAACAAACAGTCAAAACACGAATGGACGGATTTTCATTGGCGATGTTTACGAAAATGACACCTTCGTTTTCTTTCAATGTGTCAGAGGAATGCATTCCCACGATGTCACTTTATATAACGGGCTGTATCACAAGGAATCAGACAAAACAAAACTTGGCGATAACAGCAAGCCCATTCAGGATGACCTGACCCGATTCATGCCCTTCAAGCCATTATCCATGAGTACAAGCGGCGAATTTGTGTCCTATCTTGAAGCCTTCCACATATTGGATTGGTTGGACGAACATCCCGAAGCAAAAAACAATGAAGCGCTTTCTTTCCTGAAAAACCTTGAAGAAGACATGAATCCGGTTGTCGTACTTATCGAATGAAAGCTACCTATTCCACTAATATGACAATCGGATTCATGTCTGCATCGAATTTCTTCAGAAATGAAAGTTTTTCATTTCTGAAGGCTCTTGGATGTTTTTCCAACCAATCCATCACCTCCCAAGCTTCAACAAGCGATACAAATTCACCGGAAGCACCCATCCCTGAAGGATTGAAAGGAAGGAAATGAGTTAAATCATCTTCAATGGCATCACGCTGTCTGCTAATTTTTATTTCACCGGTTTGCTTATTATACAGGCCATTATACAAAACCTTGTCGTCGGAAAACACGCCCCTTATAAACTGAAAAAAGATAGACTTGTTATTTTCGTATAGATACTCAATAAAAATCCGTTCGTTGGTTTTTTCTTTGCTGTTTATGTCCTTTAATGGCCAATGGTACTTACCGGCATTAAAGACAAACGTCGGAATAAGTTTTCCGGCGGACAATGTATAGATGGTGTCTATAAAATTTTCTTTGAAGCGAATATTATCATTATTTTTCCATAATCTTGCCGAATAAGCGGCATAAATTTGAGATATGCCATCTTTAAAGTCTATTGAGATAAAACCGGAATTAGCCTGGTTTCCACTAAAACCTCCCCCTTTAAATACATTAATTCTGCCTATGCTATTTACTCCATCTTCTTTGGTTTTTATTCTCCTGATAAACGACGGAACTGTATCCTTCAAAACCCCGTCTTTATCAAAAATCCCTAAGGCGGGAAGATTTGCTTGAAATATTTCGTTATAGTAACCGATAATTTCAGTATCCGTAAATAAAAAGTAAGATGGTAATCCTGAAGGAAATTCTATCTTACCACAGAAACGCCCTGACATGTCGTATTTGATTAATTGATCGGGCAGCCTTTTAAAATACAGGAACTCCTCTTTTTCATCTGTCCAGCTAAAAACATCTGAGAAAGCCTGCGGGTCTTGCCCTGTGTGTCCAATCGATGCAACAAAACGGCCATTCTGTTTGTCAAATAATAAACAACTTTTTTGTGCATCTTCTACAACTATATAATTTTTTAACACTTTGGCGACAGGATTTCTACCTACCAAAACCTTATCGGTCGTTTCAAGCGGTACATATCGGACTGTTTTACCGAAATCTGAAACTTTTAGTCGGGTAAGTTTTTGCATGCCGCGTTCAATGTCGATTATTTCCGATTGTATAATGCTGTTATCCTGATTTTTAAGAAACAGCGCCGAAAAGAGAATCGCTAAGATGATTAATATTTTATTCATTTTTTGAACATGGCTATAAAATTTCCTTAGCTTGGGAGGCGTTCACGAAAAGGATGTCGCCTGTTGACTTGAAATCGTTAAAGAAAGCGATGGGGTCGTGTTTGATAAAGTCTTCGTGAAAACCGATGATGGTAAGGCCGGCTTGATAGGACTGTTCTTTTACTGCATGGATAAAGGTATGATTTTCGTCGAGCATGACAAATTCAATGTTGGTAAGTGTTATCGGCAGTCGTCCGGTCGCTATCCGCTGTTTCAATTCTTCTTTTACTTGAACGGCATCTTTTTTCATGCTTGCAATGAATATCTTGATATGGCTTTTTTTCCAGTCGGGATGCGACATAATGATATATCCTAACAGAATCATAAAGTTGGTATTCGTCTCATCGTGTTCGCGTATCCACACATGGATACCGTTTGTTGGCTTGAAGAACTGTTCGGAGATAGCTAAGATGCCGATGTCGAAATTGCCTGCACGCACTAAGTTTACATTGCTGAGGATAGCGCTTAGTTCATCCGGATAACGCTTATCGTATTCAAAGACGACAAAATTATTTTCCATACCCGATATCGAAGGCGTTTGGATTACCTGTGCAATAGCCGTCGTAAAAGACGGTGAAATCATCGTGTCGATGTAAAGCGTACTCCCGCGGTCTTTTGTGTTGCTTATAAGTTGTTTAAGTAATAAGTTCGATTCTTTGCATGTTTGACGGCTGTAATACCCCTCAATCAGGTGAAAATAAGTGCCAAAACCATGTTGATGGCTTATCCATTTCATCAGCTCCATAATTTTTTCGCGTTCAAAAGAGTGGGGAGATACGCAAACAGCCGCCGGCCGCCATTCCTGGTTGTCGTCTTTCTTCAGCTGACTTTTTTGCATGAATACCTGCAATTGTCGGTTCAATTGGAACAATGCTCCTTTGAAAATATTGACCAACCCTTTTTCGTCTTTATTGAAATGTTCGATTAAAAGGTATATAAGCACGATGACAACCGATGCAATGAACGTATTCAACGGACTTATCATAAACATGATCCATACGGAAAGTAAGAACCCTACTAATGATAAATACCATTTGGAGCGAAAACGCGGACGATAGGATGGGGGAGAACCGAAATGGTTGAGGAATGAGCTCAGACATAATGTCCCGTAGGTAATCATAAAAAAGACAGAAATAATACCCGCCACCGTGTTGACATCGCCTAAAAGGATAAAAACAGTGGCTATCACATAAACTACTATGGAAGCATTGCGCGGTTCGTTTGTATCACCGACCCCTTTCCCAAGAAATTGCCTTATACGAGTAGAAGGCAACATATTATCGTTTGCTATTGCTTGCAACGTGCGGGGTGCGACCATCATGGCGCTGAGAGCCGATGTCGATGTTGAGGCCGCTAATCCAATGGGGATAATGACAGCGCCGAAGATAGCTATTCTCGACATAATCAGCTGATTGGTCGCCAAGTCGTCCTGTGAGGCGCAAAGGGCTAACTTCCAGACGACAAAGACATACACAAGAAGCCCTGTCAGCGTTCCGAGTATGGTACCTAAAGGAATTGATTTACTCGGATTGCGCAGGTCGCCGCTAAGCCCGACACCGGCTGTCATACCGGTAAAAGCGGGAAAACAGATGGCGAAGATGATAAAAAACTGGTTTTTATTAGTAAAACCGAAGTTGTTACCGATAATGTAAGTTGGGTCATCTAACTTTTCGATTGGTTTGCCGAAAGCGAATAATAGCAGTGAAATTACAAGTATGGCCGTGACGATATACAACAATTTCATACCCGAACCGGTTCCTTTTTTTAAGATGAAAAAAGATAAAATCACAATGGCCGGGACGCTGATAACCTGTCGGGGAAGCACAAAATTGAAAGCCGAAAGGCACCAGTCAAAGAGAAACTGAAACGATTCGGCAAAGGCGATGGTGTAGAACGCTATACTGATGGTCTGCGAAAGGAACAGGGCTATTCCGATGGTGGAGCCTATTTTCAGCCCGAAAGAGCGTGAGATGATAAAATATTCACCGCCGCCTTCTACGCGTGTGTTGGTCGACAACTCGGAGATAGCCAGCGCAGTAGGTATCGTAATCATGTGCCCTAACAAAATAATACCGATAGCTCCCCAGAAACCGAGCACTCCCGTTGCATATCCGAAGCGCAAAAACAAGATTGCGCCAAGTATCGATGAAATCGCGGTCAGATAGACGGCCGCCGTTCCAAAACTCTTTTTATTTTTAGTCGTTTCTTCCTGTTGCATCGACTTTAAATTAAACAGCGGCAAAGATAGAAATATATTTCAATATATTACTTAATACGAGAATTTTTTTTTATTCGTACCGCTTTAAAGAAGGCTTGGGTACACGGACTCGTCTGCATAGTGCGCCCTGCATGAGCAGCACGCACTTGCGCAAGTGTATTTTTCCAGAGGGTGCAAGTCCCTTATGCGCGGTGTAAAAACCGAAACATTAGCAAGTCGCAAGGTGGTTTACCGTGAGGTATGCACTAAAGGAAGACATGATCGTCCCGCAGGGCCGCAGCGACGAAATATTGGCATAATACGTTAGGGAATTATTTCTTTTGCTCCGTTAGGAGAAAAAGAAAGAAATCAATTAATTGGTATAATTATATAAATATCCCTACCTCTTTCTTTATATGCAACTCTATCACCATTGTACAGAAGTTCCTTTACTCTTTGTGCCATCTTTTCATCATCCGGCTTGTAAGAAGATTCACGGCAGTCTGGACAAATCATTTCTTCAGTGACAAATCTGAAATTTTCATTTTCATTGTACCGTACTTGAGTGAATTCTGCGAACAATTTATCTACCATGTAGGTTAATTTAATTTCTTCGAATGATTCACCTATAAGGTTTGGAATTTTGTATTTAATAATATAGTTATGCTCTGATTTTTGCTTTTTAGTTTCTGTTGAATTGAATGTATCCCATATATCAATATGAATGCATGGATAATCAATAATTCTATATTCAAATATTTTGCCTTCTTTATTTGTAATTAAAATGTTTTCTACCGGATAATTCTTAATAAAAGAAGGTTGGGCGTCGGTTGAACTGATAATTTTACTTCCGTCTTTATTGACGTATTCGATAAAAACCTCTGGATGCCAAAGAATTACTTCTACTATCTCAGATTTGCTGCTACATCCAGATAAAAAGAAAAGCGAAAAAAACATCGAAAATATCTCTTTCATATTCAAATTATTTAAGCATAATAATCTTTTAAAATCAAAAATTTTACTCATAATTTTACTTTTTATATCGTTTATAAATCATGCAAAAGTAATATCAAAAACTTTTCCTATGTTCTTATATATGTTAATAATATATAATATGTTATCTGATTTGCAAATTTTGCAAATTATAAACCTTTTCCGTCGCCCCCCGCAGAGGTCGCCCCCGCAGAGGTGTGAGAGGCTCTCCCTGCCGGTGTTCCCGGCAGGGCAGCCTACTCAATTTCATCAGACTGTCATCGCTCCGTTTGAATGATAACTCATTTTCATCGTCCTTAATGTTTTATCCACTTCAGTGTATGTCCGTTGCTTATTTTTACAAAATACATACCTGATGGCAAAAAACCAACTGCAATGTGTTCCTTTTCGCTTTTCGCTTTGCGAGAAAATAATAATTGACCGCCTACTGTATAAAAATGAAGCGTTTCGTTGCCCTGCAATCCGGTAAAAGAGATAAAGTCGGTCGCAGGATTCGGATAAATGGATATCATAGGCGTTGTCAACAGGTCATTGAGCGCTGTGAAATTTCCATTTCCAATGAAAATAAGGTCGGAAATGGAGCCACTTTGGATAAAATCGCCAATGATCCTGATTCCTTCTGTTAATACTACCTCATTTCCCCCGAATGCTATCAGATTGATTAAACGGCGTACATAACTCAAAGTAACATTAGAAGGACGACCAAACGAATCTAAATGAGTAGTAGCCGAAAAAGAATATGTCGGAGTGTTATAACCAATATTCAGGACAAGTTTAAACCGATATATACTGTTTGCATCGACGTTGACTGTTTTGTCGAAGGTATATCGTCCGTTTTCGACATCGAAATGCAGAAGAAGATCACCCGAAAAACGACCGGTTGTCAGTAGATATTCTTGTTCATAGCGGTCAATTACATCAACATTAAATCCGGATACTGTTACAGTGGTCGCTCCTGTTTCTATTTCGGCTATACTGCCACTTTCGATAAAATAATCTGTTGTTGTCCTGGTTACGATAATGGTGTAAACCGATTCCTTTGCTTCCGGGTTAACGGCGGTTATTTCAAAAATGTTTTCTCCGGTATTCAGATTCTTTTGTCCATCGCCCGAAACCGTTGCACCGCCCACAGGCGTGGCTGTAATTACGATACTTTGAATGCTTTGAGGAACTGTTACTTTATACGAATGAATGTTTGTACTGAATTCCGGAGACAAATTCCCTGTATTTATGGTTAAATTATCAAGAAGATTCAGTTTTCCATCACCAATAGTCCCTCCATCGGCAATAATATCAAAATCTTTCCACACATCCACCGCTTCGTATGCCGCTTTCTTTCCGACAGGGACGTGCAATATAACCGATTTTTTTTCAACATTCCAAAAAATGTAATCGTCGTAAACGACATTAGCCGGATTATCCCATGAAACCGAAATTTCTTCTACTGACGTTTCACATGGGGAGAATGCATATTCAAATATTTCCGTGACAGTGCCGGAAATAACAAGGTATTTTAAACCGCCACATGCGAAGGATTTAGCGCCAATGCTTTTTACACCTTCAGGAATCATAACATAAGCTAATGATTCACAAGAATTGAAAGCGCCTTCGCCAATACTTTCTACTGTATTTCCAATTGATAAATCAGTCAAAGAAGTGTAAGCAAAAGCCGTTTTACCAATCGAAGTAACGCCGTTTTCAATGATTACAGATAAAATCTGTTCTTTGAAATCATACCAGGGAGGGCGTGGCGCTGGGAAATCATAATCAACCATTTTTCCTTGTCCGCTGACGGTAAGTGTTCCATCGCTCAATGTGGCGGATACATTGCTGCCCTCAGCACCGCAATTCCATGTCTGGGCGCGGACGCTCATTGTTGCGGCGCCAAGCAAGACACAGATAATAGATAGGTTAAACTTATTCATAGGTAAAAGAATTATACTTAATTAAAAATTCATAGTAAACCCCACACCCGTTTGCGTAAGTCCGAAGTTTATCTGATAAGGAACCGCCGAGTATCTCCTTTGTCCTGAATTGTATATAGATACCGATTGTTTTATTTTCCCATCAGCGATAAAAGCTAAAATAAATCCGGCTGTTATTGAAGCCCCACCGAGAGCATAAAGAACTGGTATAGGATCTTCATCAGCTATCAAAAGTCCCAGGTTGACTCCTATCATTGCGCCTCCGGCATAGCTTAATCCAAACGCTATCGATCCAAGCTTTCGTCCTTTGTTATAGGTATATAATGCATCGGGGTCTTCCTCCATCACCATTCTTACATCGTTGGGCTTCAGTCTGACGCCGTCTAACCTTACACCATTTCTATAAGTCAACGGGGGTTGGGAGAATGTGGGGGATGTGCGGGATGTATTTGCACGCGAAGGAGTAGACGCCCTAACAAACGTATCTATTTCGCCATTCTGATATTCGATGGAGACGATATCGTTTTTAGGGATCGTGTAGGTTGGTCCGTTTAGATTCGTAAATGACTTGTACTTGACATCATTTACATTCACTTCCGTCACTTTAGCTCTGATTCTTCTTGAATCCTTCGTTATGATAACATCCTGTGCGGAGAGCCAAAAAGACATGGCAGATAAAATTACTGCGGTTACAAAAATTTTCCTTTTCATACTTGTTTCATTTTATGCCCCTTTCGGAGCGGTTGATACTGATTTTAAATTATTTATAATATTTTTTCATAGCTATTCCGCTACAAAGTTACACCTTCTAATGATACCTGTCAATCACCCAAAAGGGTGAAAATTGCAAAAACCGTTGCATTTTCACCCTTTTGGGTGATAAGTTTCGTTTGAAAAAGCGGTACTTTTGCTGACTGAACGTAAATATTAAATAATATAATCATGAAAAAATTACTTTTTATTACTTTATTAGCGCTGGCTACTTTGCCAGTTGCCAGCCAGTCTATTAATCTTGATTCGTTGGTTAATGTGTTGGAAACGCAGAAGTTGACAGTTCAAGAACAATTGCAGTTGTACGAAAAAATATCACTACAGTACATTTATTCAGACCCGGATAAATGTATAATGTATAGTAATCAAGGCTTACGTCTTGCCGAAAAAGAAAAAGACAAAAGGATGATAGCCCGGCTAAGCGTCACATTAGGAAGCGTACTTTTAAGTTTGTCGCCATCCGATTCCGCTTTGATTATCCTCAATCGGGCGCTTGCCTTTTCTAAAGAAACGAATGATAAGGAGAGTGAAGCAAAAGCAGCAGGTAATATCGGTTTGTGGTATCAATATAACAATAAAAAAGAAGAAGCGCTGGACTATTTATTGAAAAGTATGGCTTTGTATGAAAGCATAGAGGATAAAAATAATACCGTTCGATTATTATTAAACATCGCCGGGTTTTATCAAGATATGCAGCAAAATGAATATGGGCTACAATATCTAAAACGCGCGCAAATGTACCTTGAAACAATGGATCATCCTCAATTGAAAATGGCTCTTTATTCTGCATTTGGCGGTTACTATCTTGCTACCCAAGAATTCGATAGCGCGCTGGAAAATTCACTGATTGCGCTTGAATTAAGTCGCCAAAACAAAGTGACTTTATATGAAATCGTTTCTTTACAACTCATAGCAGGAATATATAGCGACGGATTTAATGATTACGAAAATGCGGAGAAATATGCGTTAGAATGTGTAAAAGTAGCGGAATCAACAAGCTATGAAATGTGGATCAAGAATAGTTTGCAGATTTTATCGAAAGTATATGCTGATGCGGGAAAGTATATAGAGGGAAGAGATATTGCATTAAAATTATGGGAAATGGATTCGGTTACAACCCGAATAGCGATCAATTCCGCTTTGATTCTTTCCCAGTGTTACCTGTATTTGGGTGATAAAGAGAAAGCCGGGTACTTCGTGCATTTACTTGACAGTATGCGCATCAAACAATCTGAAGACCTCCTTTTGGAATCTATATCAAACATGGAAATTAAATACGAAACCGAGAAAAAAGAAAATCGAATCATTACTTTCCGGGTACTTCGTGCATTTACTTGACAGTATGCGCATCAAACAATCTGAAGACCTCCTTTTGGAATCTATATCAAACATGGAAATTAAATACGAAACCGAGAAAAAAGAAAATCGAATCATTACTTTGGAAAAAGAGCGGAAACTGTATGAATGGCTCGTTATTTCCGGCGGATTACTATTAGTTGCGCTTGTAATCGTACTGACCTTAACCGTAAGAAACGCGCGCAAGCAACGCCAACTTGTTGTCGCAGAAGCTCTTCAGGAAGGTGAGCTAAGTGAGCGGACACGTATTGCCCAAGACTTGCACGACCGCCTCGGCGGCAGCCTGTCGGCAGTTAAAATAGGACTTGCAAACGAGGAAACCCTGCAAATCATCGGCGTCAAGATTGATTCGTGTATTAAGGAACTGCGCGAGATAACAAATAACATCATGCCTCGCTCCTTGAAGTTGTTTGGGATGAAAGGCGCTTTGGATGATTTCTGCGTAGACGTCGCCAACCTTCAGTTCCACTTTTTCGGCGAAGCCCAACGCATCAAGCAAAATCAGGAATATACAGTGTACTGTTGCGCAAGAGAGTTAGTGAACAATGCCTTAAAACATTCGGGCGCAACTACTGTCAACCTGCAGTTAGTGCAAAGCAAGAAATTCGTTACGCTTACCGTACAGGATGATGGCAGTGGGTTTGACGAAAAAACCGTAAAAAGAGGGAACGGATTGACTAACATCCGTAACCGCGTCGCCTCATGTAAAGGCAGATTTGACGTCGTCTCAACTCCCGGTAAAGGAACTGAAGCCGTAATTGAAATAGCGGTAAATGATTTTAAAAATGAAAACTAACGCAAATGTTGATGCCGAAAAACTCCGCGAAATCTCCCCAAACCATATCCTGCATATCTTCAAAATTAGAAGCATATTCTGCATTAATTCCAAAGGACATCAATTTTAAGGGTCTGATAGCTATCCCTGCCGATGCGTAACCACCCAAAAGGGCTTCACCACTATTATTTATTTGATACTGGTGAATTCCCAATCCTATTCTGGCGGGGAAAAACACAATTGACTTACCAGGCCTTATATGCGCAAAAAAAGCGGCCCCCAAAAATAAATTTTCAATACGATTATCAATACTTGTCTTTACAGCCACCAAGCCGGCGCCGCATGTCGGATTGAAAAAATATGCACCGTGTAACCCAAAGGCATTAGGGATTGATTGGCGACCCTCTAATGTTACACCAGCTGATAATCCAACGTGCCACTGCGAATATTCTTTTTTCTCCTTCAATGGGGATTGGTTGATTTCGTTTGATGCATTAGTAGGCGAAGGAGAAGGAGAAGACTCCATGGCAAATGTTTCTTCATCGCCATTCTGATAGAGGATGGAGTCGATTTCGCTTTTAAGGAGCGTGTAGGCTGGCCCATTCAGATTCGAAAATAACTTGTATGTGACATCATTTACATTCACTTCCGTCACTATGGCTCTGATTCTTCTTGAATCCCTCAAAATAATAAGATCCTGTGCTGAGAGCCATAAGGTTGTTGCAGTTAAAATTACTGCGGTTACTAAGATTTTCCTTTTCATATTTGTCCTGTTTTATACCCCTTTCAGGGCGGTTGTTGCTGATATTGAATTATTTATACTATTTTCACAAAGCTATTCCGCTACAAAAATACACCCAAAAGGGTGAAAATACAACAGGACATGCATTTTTCGCCCTTTTGGGTGATTGTCTTCAACGATTCCGGAATTGCTCACGTTACCGATGAACATTAGATCGGTAGGGTATAACATTTAAAAAAGTTCGTCATATCAAAACTTATTCGTATCTTTGCATCTCATCTTAAACGAAGGACGGCCCATGACAAAGCCACACAGGGCAATGTTTTATTACCTCTTCAAGTCGTTAAAGAGCACAAACCTGCTGCAGGCAATCAATTTGCGATGATTCGGCTTGCATAGTCCTTCCAATCATTATGAGCCTTATAGGCATTTACACTGGCGGCAGGCACTTTTATGGTTAATGCACTGTTTGTATTATAGAAAACCCTCTCTCCAAGACTTGGCGGCGTTACAGCTGCTAAAGCAACTGAAACAAGCGATGAACAACTTGCAAACGCGTAGGAATTAATTTGTTTAACAGTTGAAGGTAATGTGACAGATTCAAGTGATGATGAGCCGCTGAAAGTACTTGATCCTATAACTTCCAAACCCTGCTTTATGGTTACTGTTTTCAAATTTTTGCATGATGAAAAAGCACTACTCAAATATTGTAAAGACGCCGGAAGGGTTACGGATGTTATAGCGGTACTACTAAATGCGCTTGATTCAATTCTTTCCAACCCTTCGGGAAAATTGACATCGTTAAGATTAGTGCACCCATAGAAAGATAATCGGTCAATAATTTTTATTCCTGTAGGAAATACGACAGAACGAATGTTTTTTTCATTGACAAAGGAGTATGCGCCCATTTTAGTCAGATTATCCGGTAGAATTATCCTGACAAACCGGGAACTAACGGCTGATGCAGAAAAATAGGTGAAAACAGGTGCTGTGCCGCCAACCGGAGGAGGAACGATCACATATTGTACATTATAGGAACCGTCAGGGAAAACCGTTCCTGTGCAGGCTTTGAGGTTTAAAACTACATACTTTCTTGCCTGAAATATTGCACCACCTACACTGCTCCAATTATTCCCCGCATCTAAATTTACATTTTTCAGTCCAACTTCATAAGGTGTTTCTACGGTATTGTCCGGTTGACTATCCAACCACGTTTTCATCGCCGTTATGGAAGTAAATATCTGACCAGCTGCATCACCGTCGCCGCCGTTTTCTTCATCATCGCCAATCATATTTTCGCACGAAGCGAACATTGTTGCCACGAGGCAGGCAACTATCGTCGCCATATTCCTCAAATTTGATTTTAAAGTCATCATTTGTCTTAAAATTAATAATTTAGATTTTTCCCCAATAAAACACCGGACGTTTATCCTCTCGTGTTTCATCAATTTAAAAATTGACAGTTTTGTCTCGAAAGCAAAAGTGCATTACCCTTTGGATTCAGGCAAAATATTAGTGTATTCCGAAGACATGATTCCAATTTGTCGAGGGAGGGCCGGAATAAAGACCTTGATATGGTGTCGAGAAGGTTTCTCCGTTAGCGCTAACAATATACGTAAATCCGGAGCGTGCAATTCTCCACGACGAATTGCCACTATATATGAACTGCCTTACCGGATAGGTGCCCGGACCTGAAATTGGAATTTCGCGTGTCTGTGTTTTATCATCCGATCGCCCGGCCGAATACTTGGCTACTTCCTTAATCGTAATAGATTTCTGCCCACCGGCATCTGTAACGACTAAATTAAAATTAATAGTGCATCCGTTGAGAAAACCACTTAACGTATAATCATATTCTACGACAGGTTTTCCTGCAACTATTTGAAGTTTCACGCTACCTTTGCCGTTACCATCCTCTTCATTGATTTCCTTATCACGGCAACCTGAAACAATAATTGATACTGCGAAGTAGATGGCTATCGCAAACACTTTCCTCAAATCATACGCTATCCTGCGACTTGACCCATCTGCGTTTGACGGGTATCCCGAATACTGAGCTATGCCTTTCCCTTTGAAAGACGCAAAACAGAATAAAAATAAATTTTTCATACATTATAGATTTTTAAAAATGAAAACTAATGCAAATGTTGATGCCGAGATTCTCCTTGAAATCTTCCGCATCCATACCATCCATATCTTCAAAAGCAGAAGCATATTCTGCATTAATACCAAAGGACATCAATTTTAAGGGTCTGAAAGCTATCCCTGCCGATACGTAACAACCAAAAAGGGCTTCAGATCTATATGTTTGATACTTTTGAACTCCCAATCCTATTCTGGCGGGGAAAAACACAATTGAGTTGTTAGGCGTCATATGCGCAAAAAAAGCGGGACCCAAAAATAAATTTTCAAAGCGACTATAAACTGTTGTCTTTCGCGCCACCAAGCCGGCGCCGCATGTCGGATTGAAAAAATATGCAGCGTGCAACCCAAAAGCATTAGGAATTGATTCGCACCCCTCTAAGGTTACCCCTGTTGATAAACCAACATGCCACGGCGAGTATTCCTTTTGCTCCTTCAATGGGGATTGGTAGATAACGTCTGATGCATTTGTACGCGAAGGAGAAGACACCCTGGCAAATGTATCTTCATCGCCATTCTGATAGCGAATGGAGGCGATATCGTTTTTAAGTAGTGTGTAGGTTGGCCCGTCCTGATTCGAAAATAACTTGTACTTGATATCATTGACATTCACTTCTGTCACTATGGCACTGATTCTTCTTGAATCCCTCATTACAATAACATCCTGCGCAGAGAGCCATAAGGTTGTTGCAGTTAAAATTACTGCGATTACTAAAATTTTCCTTTTCATACTTGTTTTGTTTTATGCCCCTTTCAGGGCGGTTAATATTAATTTTATTTACTTACTTTTCCATACAATTCCGATGCAAAGGTACTTTGTCTTTCAATGCCTGTCTATCACCCAAAAGGGTTAAATGCAAAACCTGTCGTCTTATTACCCAAAAGGGTAATGTTCAATAAGTTTGCATTCCATTTATTCTTTTACTTTCTGAAAACTTCCTTCAGCAAGCGAACCTTCGTCAGTATGAATCTGCAACTCATTGTCGGTTAAAGTATAATCCAAAGTAAAGACCTTGGATAAATAAAAGTCATTGTTCTTTTCTTTTCCGTTAATAAAGGCTTTTTCAGGAATAAAAATGATAGTATTTTCATCGTATATTACACTGCCTTCATAACCTGCAGGTTTAGGATGACGTACATATTCGTATACATATTTTAACTTTTTCCCATCAAAGGAGTAATGATACGCCCAATGATACCCTACCACTTTCTTTACTCCGCTCCACGTTCCTTCGAACTTGTTGGGATTTGCTTCTTGATACGTCAAATAATTAGTTGTTTCTTCGATTATGCAATCAATTATGTTTTCTTTATCTTTTTTGATATAAAACAGATAGCTTTTCCCTGCTTCAAAATCGAAATATATTGTATCAGTCAAAGGCTTCAAAAGCTTCTTGAAGCCGAAGACCCCAGCATCTAAAACACTGCCTATTTTAGGAATTATCACAGGACTAATACCGGCTTCAATAACATGACCTCTATAATCTGCTCTGATAGTAAATTCTTTATCATTCATAAAAGAACGTCCTTCAAACAGTACAAACGAATTAGGAATTTTCGATGCCTTATACATTTGCTCGCTTGCGATTGTTATAAAAAAAACAAAAGAGGGATGTTTCACATTCTTTAGCATGTTTTTTCGAATTTTGGTATTGAGGTTGTATTGCGAAAGAGCAACACTTTGCAAACG
>Ga0099364_10006452_pt1 | contig 17085 bp, 11 predicted proteins | sample TergutTh196P3_FD_73070 | JGI IMG/M metagenome (GOLD analysis project Ga0099364, IMG submission 73070) | Microcerotermes parvus P3 segment gut microbial communities from Pointe-Noire, Republic of the Congo - Th196 P3 | ecosystem: Host-associated > Arthropoda: Insects > Digestive system > Gut ... | reverse complement strand
ACCAAAGACCTTGCCGGAATAGGGCTGTTTTTTCATTCCGTAGCGCGGAGCAAGGATGCGGAGCGCCGCGAATAGGCGCAGGATGCGCCACTCCGCGACAGGAATGCTAAAAATAGCCCTATTTCGGCAGGGTCTGACTTGTAACATAAAGGGTTAAAGGACAGGCAGCTTAAATGTCATGGTGACCTCGCCTGTTTCTTTATTGACAGATATCTTCTGCCCATCCAACCCCATATCCTTGCCGGTCGACATCTTAAACAACCCGGCTAGAAACTGCATGCCGCTTGTCATTACCTGCTCAAGCTGGACAGCGTGGGACTCGCTACCATCCTGCATAGCCTTTTGTCCCTCGGAAACCTCATCCACAACAGTCTGAGGCTTGCCGGCATCATCCTCCTCAAGAGGCGCAAGCTCGAAATCTTCCGCCAGCACGTCCTCTTGCTCTATAGCATCCACTTGACCGACGATCTCCTCATGCGCATCGACAGAAACGTCGTCCGCATCCTTTTCGGCCTCCGTTTGAACGATGAAAGCCTCAAGCTGGTCGATAAACTGAGAACGCCCTTTAGACGAGAAATCAACATAATCCGTCGTGCTGCCTTCGTTTAAAACACTTTCAAAGAGATTTTGTTTTACGAGTAGGCCGGCGGCAATCTGCTGCTCGATGGAATCCCGTGTGATCAGATTGTAAATAGTGAGATGCTCGCTCTTTTGACCCAAACGGTCTATGCGCCCGATGCGCTGATTCTTCTTAGCAGGGTTCCATGGAAGTTCGAAGTTGATAAGTGTGTCTGCGACTTGCAGATTAAGTCCGGCGCCGCCCGCTTCGGTCGAAAGGAAAACCTTGCACTCAGGGCTGTCTTCAAACTTCTTAATAAGATCGCCTCGCAATTTAACAGGCACTTTCCCGTTGAGCTCCGCAAACCCGATTTTGTTTTCCCTGAGCATCTGCCCGATTAGTTTATGAACCTTGACCCACTCGGAAAAAATAATAACTTTCCGATTCTTATTCTGCAAATCAAGTTGTTCGATGAGGATATTCCTGAGCTCATCCATTTTTGGGGATACATTTGTACTTTCATCAATAAGATACGTCGAATCGCAAACCATACGCATACTGCTAAGCAAAAGCTGCAGCTTCTGCAAATCAAAGGCAGTCAGGAACTTCTTACTTATTATTCGGGAGATACCCCTTGCGTATGAGGCATGATAATCAGCCTGTTCGGGCGCTAGCTTGACAGGAATATCGAACTGCTGGACATTTGGCAGCTGCTCAAGCACGTTTCTTTTTTCGCGGCGGATCAGTATTTCTGACAGTTTCTCGTTAAGAGCCTGTAAGTTATAGTACCCGTTGATTTTATTTATCTTCTCAGGATCGAAAAGGCAATGCTGATATGAAAACTCCCACAAAGGTCCGAAAAAAAACGGGTCAAGCACGCTAATGACCGAGAAAATATCTATAAGCCGGTTTTCAATCGGCGTACCGGTTATGATCAGCGTATGTTTGGCTTGCAGCCGTTTGATCGAAGAAGATGTCTTCGTTTCAAAGTTTTTCACTTTCTGAGCTTCGTCAAGAATCAGAAAATCCACCCCGGCATTATTGATTGCAAGGCTGTCGCGCATGACTGTTTCATAATTGACGATTAAGAAAAAATAAGCGTCGTCAAGATACTGAGCCTCCCTCTCGCTTGGTTTTCCGGATACGACGAGCGCTTTTTCGTTTGTAAACAGCTCTATTTCTTTTTTCCACTGGGATTTTAACGTAGCGGGGCAGACAACCAGCGTTTTCTCAAAACCGAAAATCTGCTTTTTTAGCACTGCGGCGGACGCAGCCTGCACAGTCTTCCCCAATCCCATTTCATCTGCAATAACAGCCACATCTTTGAACAAGACGAACTCCACACCCTCTTTTTGATAAGGGAACAGGTCAGCTTTAATGAGGGAATAGTCGGGGGTGTTGGTTTTTTCCAGTTCTTTGAGCATTGACTGCTCAAAAACACGCTCCACTTTTTCCCTGACTTCAGGGCGGATGCAAATTGTCTCAAACTCCTCCGCGTTCTCGATGAAACCCAGAAAAGACCTGATCTCAAACTCCGTGTCTTCAATATAGTTCAGATTTTTAAAGAAACGCGAAATCAGGAGCTGCTCGTTGACTGGTAACTTATGCGGATAGAACCAAGTGATTCTGTTTTCGTTCAGCGGGTCGCAGAAGACTTCGATAAACGGGTACGTTTTATCAAGGCGCTTAAACAAACCGGTGTTGTTCTTTATCTCGCTGAATGCGTACATGATATGCTTGGTGGTCCCCAGTTTGTTGAGCTTTGAATCCCAACTGTCGCTGTATCCGGTTTCCGACTCAAAATCACGGAGGAATATCTTGTATTTTGCGCCATACTCGTTGGTTAGTACATGGTCGCCATAGATGTTGTTAGCCCATTGGATGCTGTACGACGCTTTGTCGGCTTTCTGCCTGCGCTCGCCCAGGACGCGGTTGATCATTCCCTGGCGGGTGTATTTTTTGTGTTCTATTATTGCCTTAGGACCAAGAAGACTCAATTCCTGCTCATATTGCAGCAAACAGGCATATGAATAGCGATCCCAGTCCACTGATTTTTTCCCCACAACCGGAGTCAATACGATAGCGCCGCCATACCTCTCTTCAATTAACAATGAATACTCAACGGACTCATTTTCGTTCGCGGTATTCAGCAGAAAATCTATGGAAACTGCAGATTGGGACAGGATTTGGCAATCGCAGTTATTAAACAGGATTTCACCATATGCGATTTCATTGTGCTGCAGTTGCGACAATACGTCCTCTTTGATGGATTGGAGATTCATAATATCTGCTTCCCTGCCTTTCATTTTTCGTAACTGCTGCGCAGGTATCCGTGAGAGTGGCTTTTTGAAGCGATTCTCTATGGCAGGAGGCGGAGCCACTGCCTGTGTAACCCATTATTGGCTAGAAAAGCTTCAAAAAGCCACTCTCACGGATACCTGCGCAGCAGTTACATCTATTCATAAAACCATGTTGAACATATCCAATGCGTTCTGTCTGAAAATCATTCGTTTTTCATCTTTAGGGATGGACATGCGTTCGATCGACTCGATTGTGCCAAGGATCATGCCTCATTTCGGGCCCAAGGGCGCATCCGTCCCAAAGACCATGCGCTCAGAACCGAAAAATGAATACGAATCCATGAGGTCCGTCGTGTTGCCGTATATCGCCGTGTCCACATAGAACTTATGGAAATCCTCAGACAGTCCCTTATGCGGCAAAGGGTAAAGGTTTAGGGTATAATGTACGCGCCCAGTGTAAAACGGCACCATAGCGGGCATCTCGGAAAAAGCTCTTGAGATGCCGAGCCCTATGCCGGAATGACTGCCGGTTATAAGAATATTTTCCCGCTCGCGGAAAACGCGTCTTTCATCGAACTGATCATAACCCCGCCCCCAAACCGATTTCTGCGACTAATAATATCATTTTTAAGAAAGAAGTCAAGATATTAGGAAGCATAATCACAGAAACGTTAGAATAAAGATGTATTATTGCAGTCAAATTACAAATATTATGGTGTATTATTGCGATTGTATTGACAATTTTTGATATTTTGTGATAGGATGAAAAACAGGGAGGCGAGAATCTTGGAACGGATGCTCATGCAGGACTTGATAAAATGGAAAGACGACCCCGGGAAAAAACCCCTTGTAGTTCAAGGAGTTAGGCAGTGCGGTAAGACCTATCTGATAGAAGAGTTCGCAAAGAGACACTATGATGATGTCGCATATTATCGGTTCGATAAAGACGCAAAAATAAAGAAGTATTTCGAGCAGGATCTTGACCCAAGAAGGATTATAAAGGAGTTGGGGTTTCTCCGAGGGAAAACGATTAAACCGCAAGAAACCCTTGTTGTTTTTGACGAAATTCAAGAATGCGGCACTGCCGTCACATCGCTTAAGTATTTTTGCGAAGACGCTCCGGAGTACCATGTCATATCAGCAGGGTCCTTGCTGGGCGTAGCTTTGAAAAAGGGGACTTCTTTCCCCGTCGGCAAAGTTGAGTTTCTGACGCTTTATCCTATGAATTTCTATGAATTTTTACACGCCCAAAACGAACTGCTAGCGGAAGAACTGAAAGCCGGCTCATTTGATGATAGTATTTGGAAGAGCTTCAGAAGCGAACTCTTGGAAAAATACCGGGATTTTCACGCTATCGGCGGTATGCCGGAGGCAGTGCAGATATGGCTTGATACGGGAAATATAGAGGAAGCCGAGAAAAAACAAGATGAAATACTTCTAGGCTATCAAAAAGACTTTGCTAAATATGCTGAAACAAAAGACTACCCAAAGATTTCAGCCGTATGGCAATCAATACCAAGCCAGCTTGGGAAAGAAAACCGCAAGTTCATATTCAGCCAAGTTAAAAAAGGCTGGCGTGCAAAAGACTTGGAAGACTCATTGCACTGGCTGATAAACGCGGGGCTGGTTTATAAGGTGGAACGCATTGAAAAGCCAAAATATCCGATATCCTCCTATGCCGACCATACTTTTTTCAAGCTGTACATGTCTGATATCGGCTTGCTGAGACGCCACGCTGATCTACCGGCAGCAGTCGTGTTTGATGATGCGCTTGAATATAAGGAGTTCAAAGGCGCTATGGCGGAAAATTATGTTGCTTGTGAGTTGAAGGTGATGTATGGTAAAACAAGGGATAAGAGCCTATACTACTGGACGGCGGAGGGTTCAGGCAAAGCTGAAGTGGATTTCATAGTGCAGGACGATGGAAAGCATATAATTCCTGTCGAGGTCAAGTCGGGCACGGCAAAGCGCGCCCGGTCATTGACACAGTATTGCATGAAGTTCAGCCCGGAGAAGTCCGTTTTAACCTCGCTTGACGAAATGACGCAGAGAAACATGCCGCTTTACACCTTCTGGAAATTTAGGGAATGGATAAAATAGAGCGCGCTAATAATGGCATTTGCCTCAGTGTGTGCGCTTTTGCATAATTCATATTGCTCCCAATCAATAATAGGCGTTGTTGCCAGGGCAATCGCTTACGAAAGCAATCAGGTTGACTGCCGGTGAGGAACGGGTGTTTTTGTGCCCCGTAAGCGCAACCAAGGACGGTGGAGCGCTCGCGAATTGGCGCATGGAAGCGCCACTGAGCGATAGGGGCACAAAAATGCCCTTCCGAACGCAAGGCACGGTACTGTTTACCATTTCGTAAGCGATTGCCCCGCATATGCCACATTCGTAACATTGACATTTTCCATGATGCTGTATACAATGTACAAAACACATATCATTTTCGCAAACAACTTGGTTTCCTAAAAAAATGTGATATTATATTACCATTAAAACAAAGGAGTGATCAAAATGGATTTACGGGAACTGAACACTTACGGTGCCGGGGGCATCGCGCAGTATGACATGCCTCAGAACTATGAACTGGTCGGACGGAAATTCGAATTCATCATGGATGACGGGATAGACTACACGCTTAACTTCATCGACAAGACGACGCTTGAGTGGAACTTTGAAAATGAAAAACCAAAAAAAGAGTCGGGATACCTGTGCTCAAAAGCCGACAATACAACTTATCTGGTGAGCTTCGAACTGGGAGATGTAGAAAAACGCACGAACCACACATGGGTCATCGATCTTGAAAACTGGCTCGTCACACGCGTGCTGGCCGTCATCGGCGAGCATCCGAAATTTGAATACCTGATAACACCAAAATATGAGTTCGGCGCAATAAAGAGGGAAGGCGTCGACTACACAATCTATCCGCGCCACGGATTTACCGAGGACATGGTCGGGAACATTGTACAATGGTTCTACGGCAGCGATATGACTACAGTGCATGTGTATTACTGCACCGACTACTACCGCATCACCTATCCCCCGGAAAAAGCCGCGTCGCGCGTCTTCAACGAAACGCTTGCAAAGCTTCCGTCATCCGACGAGCCATCGGCGTATATCAAAATCAAGGAAGGGATGTACCTCCTATCCATTACAGAATTCAACGCAGAGAAACTGATAGGCGACACAGGCGCGTTCCCATTCAGAAGCAATACCATGACGTTTCTGCAAAACTATAAGCGCGTGTATCTTGTGGGCAGAGCTTTCGGCACGACGATGTTTGACGGCACCATAAACCCGCTGCACATAACATTCAGCGCTTTTGGAAAGATACTGCAACCCACGGAAGAATACATCCTGAAACTCCTGACAGACCCCAATCCTTATATTGTGTAGCATCTGGAGGAATTAATTTGAGTGAAAAACGGAGCGGGCTTGATTTAACGCAAGGCCGGATCAATACCCTGCTATTAAGATTTGCGGGGCCGTTTGTGGCGGCAAGCTTGGTTCAAGCACTGCACGGCGTCATCAGTATGCTAGTTGTGGGGCAGTTCACCGATAACGCGACCATTGCAGGCGTCGCCACAGGCTCGCAGCTTATGTTCCCGCTTATGACTTTTTCCATGGGAATGGGTACGAGCGGAACCGTTCTCATCGGTAAATGCGTGGGGAAAAGAGATGCCGAAGCCGGAACAAGAGCTGTCGGCAGCTTCACGGTGGTGTCTTGCGGGTTGGTCGTCTTTTTGACGCTTGCGATGCTGTTTCTCAGGGAACCGCTGCTTTCAGTGCTCATGACACCGGCAGAGGCACTTGCAAGCGCTAGGCGATTTGTCCTTTTAAGCACAATTGGCGTTCCATTTAACGCCGCTTTCAATATGATCAGCGCTGTCGCAAGGGGTATGGGCAACTCCAAAGCGCCCAGCATCGCAGCGACTATCAGCTGCGTAATCAATATCGCGCTTTCGCTGATTTTGGTCGGAGTGTTCGACATGGCAGAAGCGGGCGTGGCAATAGCCGCATCAGCCGGGCAGTTTGTGAGCTTCGTGCATATGGCGATTTGGATATACAAGCAAAAGCTTCCATTCCCGTTTACCAAAAAAGACATAAGGCCTGATGCTGAATCTGTGAAATTCCTTTTTGTTGTGGGCATACCGCTGGTTTTGCAAGAGCTCTTAATATCGATTTCGTTTATGATCAACACAAACCGCGTCAATTATTTGGGCGTCGAAGCATCGGCGTCGGTCGGGGTCGTCTCCAGGATTTTTAACGTCGCCGCCGTTATACCGATGTCTTTCGGAAATGCCATTTCGGCAATGACCGCGCAGAACTTGGGCGCAGGCAAGCCGGAACGCTCCGTATCTGCTTTGCGCTACGGCATACTCTTCTCCGCGTCCGTCAATGCGCTTCTCCTTGTCGCCTGCCAAATCTGGCCGGAGGCCATTACTTCAATATTCGCAAGGGATAGGGAGATAATCGTCGGCGCTGCGTTCTATTTGCGGTCGTTTTCCATAGAGGCGCTGCTCGTCGCGTTTAACTTCTGCATGAATGCTTATCTGAGCGGATGCGGCAAGTCACATGTACCTATGTGGCACACCCTTGCGTCGTCTTTTCTCATCCGCGTTCCGCTGAGCGTTTGGGTAGCAGGGCTGGATGGGGTTATCTTGAATGACAAGCTGCTGTACATCGGATTTGCATCTCCTCTGGCGACGCTGATTTCGATAGCCGTGGGGCTTACGTATATCGTATGGTACAACAAAAAGCGCATACAAACACAACTGCAAGCAAGCTAACCGATATATTGCTGCAGCGCTTGGATTACTTCGTCGAAATCCAAAGGCTTCCCCAAGTGCCCGTTCATTCCGGCAGCCAGGCATTTTTCAACATCTTCAAGGAAAACATTTGCGGTCATTGCAATTATTGGGATATTCAAAGCCTTGTCTGTACCGATCTCACGGATTTTCCTTGTGGCTTCAAGTCCATCCATTTCAGGCATTTGCACATCCATGAAAATCATATCATACCGCTCCTCGGCATCGGAAAACATCCGGACGGCTTGCATACCATCAACCGCGCAATCGATTTCAAGCCGGGTCTTCTCCAGCATAGCCAGCACAATTTCCCGGTTTATTTCCACATCTTCCGCCAGCAAAATACAACGACCGGAAAAGTCAGCATCCGCAGCCGCACCCGCAGCCGCACCCGCAGCGTCAGTGTTTTCGCCGCTGTCGGAGGCAGCCCGGATGCTCTTCCAATCTATGGCCTGATACTCCGTGCCGTTCGCCTCAACTGTGCAGCATTGCAGCTTGACGGTAAACGCAAATGAAGCGCCTTTGCCGAGCTCAGAGTCCACCCAAATCGTTCCGCCCATCTTCTCAACGATGTTTTTCGATATGACAAGCCCCAGCCCTGTCCCCCCGAACCTGCGCGTTATGCTGCTTTCAGCCTGATGGAAAGGTTGAAACAGATTCGCAAGCTGTTCGGAACTAATACCTATGCCTGTATCGGTAACCACTATTTTCACCTCACAGGCATCGTCGCTCTCGCTTATTAAATATGCGCCCAAGCCAATAGAACCTTTCTCGGGTGTAAATTTTACGGCATTGCCCAAAAGGTTTGTTATGACCTGAGCCAAGCGCTGATCGTCTCCGATTATTGTTTTTGGAATTTTCTCGTCAATATGTACGGTGAAACTCTGCTCTTTTTCATCCGCTCGGTAACTGATAACATTAACTACGCGTTTGAGCATTTTTTCAAAATCAAACTCCGACAAGGAAAGCTCAAGCATACCAGATTCGATTTTGGACAGATCCAAAACATCGTTGATGATGCCCAAAAGGTGGTGCGAAGCATCTTTTATCCTTACGAAACTGTAGTCTTTACGCTCAATATCCTCAGCAGCTTCCCCGATGTTTACCATTCCTATGATGGCATTCATCGGGGTTCTTATTTCGTGGCTTATGTTGGAAAGGAACTCACTCTTTGCCCGATTGGCTGCCTGGGCTTTTTCCAGCGCGGTCGCCAGCTCTTTGAGCATTTTTGCACAAAACCCGCAGAAGATATAAACCAATGCATTGAGGCCCATGACGACTATTAAAGATATGATATTATACACCATCGTATAGGCGCCGCCGAGCAGATTGACATCAAATAAAAACAGCACGGCTGCCATTGCCGCGCCTACGGTTATAATATGCAAAGCAAGTCCTTTTGTAGAAAAGTATGTAAGCGAAATCATCGCTACGCCCAATAAATAGTAGAACATCAGCCCGTCGCCTTTGAAATATATGGCGCCAAACGTGATTACGGCGGATATGAGCGTCGGGGACAAAAACGATGTCATCATCACGCTTAGCGGGCTTCGCTCTACAGCAACGTAGAAAACAATAATAACCAAGCTGAGCACATAGCGTATCAGCATGGCTTCGATATCGAAAAACATCAGGGTATAGACGGGTACGATCAATCCATACACGCATAAAATCAGAAAAATATGCGGGGCGGATTGATTTTTTGACGAATTCCCAAAAACATGTTTCCGAATAAAATCTATCATAGAACCTTCACAGCTTCAGCAACAGCTGCGGAGGTGTCCCTTTGCTGCGGATTTGACGCAGTCTGCACACAATTTTAAGCCAATTATGCATGTTTTCTCCGCAGTGCTCGTGCATTGGCTACGGCAAATCCGCAGCACAGGGACACCTCCGCAGCTATTACACAGACTAATCAGTTATCAAAATACATTTCAAACTCCACGGGCTGGGGCATCTGATTGTATCGAGCGGCATCCGTCCTCTTGTTTTTTATCCAAAGCTCAATCAGGCGCGCCGGGAACACGCCGCCTTCCAAGAGAAAAGCGTGATCTCTTTCCAGCTCCAGCAGCGCTTCGTCCAGACTTGTGGGCAGCGACTTTATCCTTTTCTTCTCATCGCTGCTCAATGTGTACAGATTAAAATCAAACGGACCAAAACCCTCTTTTTCCGGGTCAATTTTCTTCTTGACCCCGTCTATGCCTGCCATCAAAATCGCAGCGAATGCATAGTACGGATTGCACGTCCCGTCCGGACTTCTGAGTTCAAAGCGCCTTTGCTCCGGCCCTTTTGCATAAGCGGGAATTCGGACGACAGCGCTTCTGTTGGATGTGGCATAACCAATCGTCACGGGCGCTTCATACCCCGGGGTGAGCCTCTTATACGAATTTGTGCTTGGATTTGTAAGCGCACAGAGCGCGGGAATGTGCTTGAGCAGCCCGCCGATAAAATATAGCGCAGTGTCGCTGAGCTGGGAATAACCCTTAGCGTCATAGAAAACCGGTTCACCACTTTTGAACAAATGCATATGAACGTGCAAGCCGTTACCTGCCTCCCCGTATATGGGTTTTGGCATAAACGTGGCAGTCTTCCCTTCGGAAACTGCGGCGTTTTTGATTATATACTTCGTCATCATGGTTTTATCAGCCATTTCAAGCAAGCCGCCGAACTCCACCTCCACCTCAACCTGTCCCGGCCCGCCTACCTCATGATGATGATACTTTACCGCAATCCCATGCTCTTCCATGATCATGGAAACCCTGCTCCTGAAGTCGCGGAGCGTATCCATCGGAGGCGTCATGTGATAGCCGCCCTTATGGGGCATTTTATAACCCAGATTCCCCGGTTCAAGCCCTGTGTTCCACTCCGCCTGCGCGGAATCGATGCGGAATCCGGCGGAATTTGGTTGTACGCTGTAGCTGACATGGTCAAACACATGAAACTCATATTCCGGCGCAATTCTCATTTCATCGGCGATACCCGATGCTCTCAGGAACTCCTCCGCCCGCATCGCAACATTGCGCGGGTCTTGGTCGAACCTGCTGTTTTCGTCTGTGCCAATTACAAACACATCACCGATCATGGCAATTGTCGGCACTTCGGCGAACGTATCCAAATAAGCGGTTTTCAAATCCGGGATAAAAACCATGTCGCTTTTTTCCACAGGCGCAAACCCGTAGTTCGATCCGTCAAACCCGACGCCGTCTTTGAGCGTGTCTTCCGTGAATCTGTCGAGGGGCATTGTCAGATGGCGCCACCGCCCATTGATATCGACCATCATAAAGTCCGCCATTTTTATGGCGTTCTTCTCACAAAAAAGCTTCGCTTCATTCAAATTAGTAAACATTTATTCCTCCGATGTTAAAACTGATACGATATATTACACCAGAAACAGCATGTTTGGCAAATAATTATTGACAAAATTTAAAAGAAAGGACATACTTGTAGAACAAAAATAGTAACTGCTGCGGAGTGTGTCCCTGTGCTGCGGATTTGACGCAGTCTGCACACAATTTTAGGTTGATTATGCAAATTCTCTCAGCAGTACTCGTGCATTGGCTGCGTCAAATACGCAGCACAGGGACACACTCTGCAGCAGTTGCCACAAATTATTTGATTGAGGTGTCAAAAATATGTCGTACAATCCATTTGAAAACGCGCAGGCTCAGTTTGACAAGGTAGCGGAAAGCATCAAGCTTGATCAAAGCGCACGCGACCTGCTCCGCGAGCCGATGAAAGAGTTCCATTTTACAATCCCGGTGAAAATGGACGACGGAACCACTAAAGTATTCAAAGCCTTCCGCATTAAGCATAACGACGCAAGAGGCCCGGCAAAGGGCGGCATACGGTTCCATCCGCATGAAACAGCTGACACTGTCCGCGCACTGTCCATGTGGATGACGTGGAAATGCGCAACTGTGGATATTCCGCTAGGCGGGGGGAAAGGCGGCGTGATCTGCGACCCGCGCAACATGTCGCTCGCCGAGCAGGAGCGTTTATGCCGAGGATATGTCCGTCAGTCATCTTCGCAGCTCAGCCCGCTGGTCGACGTGCCGGCGCCTGACGTCATGACAAACGCCCAGCACATGCTCTGGATGATGGACGAGTACGAGACCATGACCGGCGGGCGCTATCCCGGGGTCATCACCGGGAAACCGGTTGGCATGGGCGGCTCGGTTGGCCGTACCGAAGCCACAGGTTTCGGAGTGATATATGTGCTAAGGGACTATCTGGAAGCAGAAAACATCAATATAAAAAACACGACGATGAGCATCCAAGGATTCGGCAACGTAGGCGAATACACAGCTAGGTTGTATTCCCAGTACGGCGGTTCCGTCATATCGATTTCATGCTACAGCCCATCCGATGATGCCGCCTACACTTTCCGCAAGAAGACAGGCTGCGATATCGAAGAGCTAGTCAGCATAAAGGATCCTTTCGGAAGCATAGATAAGCAAAAAGCGCTGGATCTTGGATATGAAGTGCTGCCCGGCGACGCATGGCTGAAAGAGGATGTCGATATTTTAGTACCTGCCGCGCTTGAGAATCAGATCACGCCGGAAGTATTCCCCGACATTTCAAAAGGCGTCCGCGTACTCTGTGAAGCGGCAAACGGCCCCACCACGTCGGATTGCGACAGATTGATCCAGGAGCGCGGTATGCTGCTGCTTCCCGATTTCCTTGCAAATGCGGGTGGCGTGACCGTTAGCTATTTTGAACAGGTTCAATGTAATATGAACTATTTCTGGTCTCTTGAAGAAGTGCTCGAAAAGCTCAATTATTCAATGACGAAAGCATTCCGCGCGGTCTATGAGCTTGCAGACGAGCATGATCTGTACATGCGCGACGCGGCATATATAATCGCCATAAACAGAGTGACCGACGCCGTAAAACGCAGAGGGTGGATTTAACTTAGCCTTTGCTCTAACCCTACCAGTTCGTCGGCGAGCGCTTTTGGCAGCTTATCGCCGAAAGAAGCGTAGAAGTTCCTTATCGACGCAACATCATCTTTCCAGTATGTTGCTTCGACACTGAGTATCTCGCGCAGCGCCTCGCCGTCGAACTTCCTGTCCGGGGTGATATCATAGTCGAGATCCGAAATATCGATATCCTCCGGATTCGGCACATAGCCTATGGACGTATCATTTGCGTCCACCTCACCCTTGCAGCGCCTGATTATCCAGTCGATCACGCGGAAGTTTTCCCCATATCCGGGCCATATGAAATTACCGGAGTCATCAAGGCGGAACCAGTTGACATTGAATATTTTCGGATGGTCTTTGATAACATCGCCCATTTCGAGCCAGTGGCGGAAGTAATCACCCATGTTGTATCCGCAAAACGGAAGCATAGCCATCGGATCGCGCCGCACCACTCCGACGGCGCCCGCTTGTGCGGCTGTCGTTTCAGAAGCCATTATCGACCCGACGAACACCCCGTGCTGCCAGTCTCGCGACTGGTATACCAGCGGGGCGGTTTTAGCGCGCCGCCCGCCGAATATGATCGCGGTGAGCGGCACCCCCTGCGGGTCTTCCCAGTTCGGGGCGATGCAGGGGCAGTTCTTGGCAGGCGCGGTGAAGCGGGAGTTCGGATGCGCCCCGTCTGCTCCTGCAGCAGGATCCCAAGCATTGCCTTTCCAGTCAAGAGCGCCCTGCGGCGGATTCTTGTCGAGCTTCTCCCACCAGACATTCATATCCTTGGTGAGTACGACGTTTGTGAACAACGTATCTTTCGTTGTGGTGAACAATGCGTTGGGGTTTGAATGCGCGTTTGTGCCGGGCGCGACACCGAAAAAGCCGTATTCAGGGTTGCATGCCCATAATCTGCCGTCCTTGCCCACGCGGATCCACGCGATATCGTCGCCCAGAGTCCATACTTTATACCCCTTTGTTCTGTATCCCTCCGGCGGTATCATCATAGCAAGGTTAGTCTTGCCGCAAGCCGACGGGAATGCGGCGGCTACGTAAGACATTTCCCCTTGCGGATTTTCAATGCCGAGGATGAGCATGTGTTCAGCGAGCCAACCTTCGGTTTTGCCTTGATAGGAAGCAATGCGCAGCGCAAAGCACTTTTTACCGAGCAGCACATTGCCGCCGTAGCCTGAGTTCATGCTCCAAATCGCGTTATCCTCCGGGAAGTGCAGGATGTAGCGGTTCTTCGCATCAAGGTCGCACTTGCTGTGCATACCTCGCACGAAGTCGTTCGAGTTTCCAAGCATATCTAAAACAGGCTTGCCGATGCGGGTCATAATGTCCATGCTCAGGACGACATATATTGAGTCGGTCACTTCTATCCCGACCTTGGCAAACGGCGAGTCTATAGGGCCCATCGAAAACGGAATGACGTACATAACGCGGCCCCGCATGGAGTCTTTGAATATAGCGGAAGCCATCTTGTATGCCTCAGAAGGCGCCATCCAATTGTTTGTCGGGCCGGCATCCTCTTTGTTATGGCAGCATATAAATGTCCTGTCTTCCACGCGCGCCACATCATCGATCGCCGAGCGGTGATAATAGCATCCCGGAAGTATTTTTTCGTTGAGCTTGATGAGCTCGCCGGTCGAGCATGCCTCCGTGCGTAATTCGTCGAGCTGTGCCTTGCTGCCGTCTATCCAGACGACCCTTTCCGGATTGACCATTGATCTCATTTCTTCGACAAAATCAAGAACCATCCTATTGTCGGTCATTGACATTGAGTAAACCTCCTAGTAAATAAAGATATTATTTCCCCCTATCATACTACAGAGATATGAAAAATCAACACCCCAAAATACTTTTTTTTATAAACATGCTACTGAATTGTCTAAAAATATTGACAATATCCGATTGCCTCACTATTATTATAGTAATATAATTTTATCAAGGGAAGGTACAAGGATGGATTTTAAATTTTCGGCGGAAGAAAAAGATATCATTATGATGATACGCGAGTTTTGTATTAAGGAGGTGCTTCCCATCGCTGCGGAGATCGATGAGGAAGAGCGATTCCCGGAAGAGACTGTGCGCAAACTTGCGGATATGGGGATGATGGGTCTCTCGTTCCCTGAGGAATACGGCGGGGGAGGCATGACCTACCTGTCGTATATCGCGGTCTGCGAGGAGATTGCAAAGTTCTGCGCGAGCACGAGCGTCACGCTTTCCGCGCACTCTTCCCTGTGTTGCACCCCCATTTTGGATTTCGGCACCGAGGAACAGAAGCAAAAATATCTTGTCCCTCTGCTCACAGGCGAGCACCTTGGCGCGTTCGCGCTCACGGAACCCAATGCCGGAAGCGATGCCGCCATGCAGAAAACGACGGCTGTCGACAAAGGCGACCACTGGCTGATTAACGGCAGCAAGATATTCATCACTAACGGCGGTTATGCGGACACGATCGTCGTTGTAGCCATGACGGAAAAGGCCTTGGGCAACAGGGGCATTTCTGCGTTCATCGTTGAAAAGGGCTTTAGCGGCTTTTCCGTCGGAAAGCATGAGAAGAAGATGGGGATACGCGCCTCCTCGACCACAGAGCTAATATTCGAGGATATGATCGTCCCGAAAGAAAACCTGCTCGGCGAGCTTAACAAGGGGTTCAAAGTAGCTCTTACCACGCTTGACGGCGGACGTCTGAGCATCGCAGCGCAGGCGCTTGGCATCGCGGAAGGTGCGCTCGCGGAGTGCAGGAAATATGTCAAGCAGCGCGTCCAGTTCGGGCAGACCATCAGCAAGTTCCAAAATACCCAGTTCGAGCTTGCCGATATGTATACGAAAATCGCGGCCTCCCGGCACTTTACCAACCGCGCTGCGCAGGCAAAGCAGGACGGGGAGAGGTACAACCATCTTGCAGCCATGGCAAAGCTTCATGCTTCCGACACCGCAAACGACGTCGCGCGCCGCTGCCTGCAGCTTATCGGCGGATACGGGTACATACGCGAATATCCGTTTGAGCGCTTTGTGCGCGATGCAAAAATTACCGAGATATACGAGGGCACGAGCGAGATCCAAAAAATCGTCATCGCCAACTATTTGGGACTGAATAAAGATTAAAGGACTGAGATGAGACTATGAGTAAGATAAAAACTCTCGATGAAATAACCGCAAATTTCAAGGACGGTCAAGTAATGATGATCGGCGGATTTCTGTGTGCGGGTACGCCTGATTTGTTCGTTGATGCCCTTATAGAAAAAGGTATAAAAAACCTGACAGTCATCGCAAATGACACAGGATTTCCCGACAGGGGCATTGGTAAGCTTGTGGTAAACAAACAGGTTAAAAAATTGATAGCCACGCACGTTGGCACAAACAAGGAGACGGGACGTCAGATGAATTCCGGAGAAATGGACGTCACGCTCGTCCCGCAGGGGACGCTTGCGGAGAGGATAAGAGCAGCCGGCGTCGGGCTTGGCGGCATCTTGACTCCGACAGGCGTCGGCACCGTCGTGGAAGAAGGAAAGCAGAAACTGACCATAGACGGAAAGGAATATCTGCTGGAGCTTCCGATGAGGGCTGAAATAGCTCTGCTGCACGCCTACAAGGCCGACAAGTCGGGAAACTTGGTCTACAGGAGGGCATCTAGGAACTTCAATCCGCTTATGGCGATGGCAGCGGATTTGGTTGTTGTTTCGGCTGAGCATATCGTCGAGGTCGGCGAGCTGGATCCGGACGAAGTCGTCACCCCGGGCGCGCTGGTCGACATGATTACACAAGCATAAAGGAGTAATTTAAAATGAGTGATGCGCGTGAAATGATTGCTAAAAGGGTTGCCGAGTTCTTTGAGGCGGGCGACCTTGGAAATTTGGGCATAGGTATGCCGACTATGGTCGCAAATTATATTCCAGCTGATAAAAATGTTATGCTTCATTCCGAGAACGGGTTTGTCGGCATCGGGCCGAACCCTGAGCCGGGTATGGAAGACAAGGACACAGTCAACGCAGGAGGCATGCCTGTGACTATCGTCCCGGGCGGGGTCGCTTTTGACAGCTCAATGAGTTTCGCGCTTGCCAGAGGTGGGCATGTGGATATTACGGTCCTGGGCGCCCTTGAGGTTGACGAAAAAGGCGATCTGGCAAACTGGCACGTACCGGGCAAGCTGCTCCCGGGCATGGGCGGGGCGATGGATCTCGTCATCGGCGCAAAGAGAGTTATTATCGCTATGGAACATACGCAAAAGGACGGTTCGGCGAAAATCCTAAAAAAATGCACGCTGCCCTTGACTGCGGTCGGCGTCGTGAACCATATTGTCACGGAACTCGGTGTCATGGAAGTAACGAAAGAGGGCATAGTCCTAAGAGAACTGGCCCCCGGCGTGACGGTTGAAGATATTCAAGCAAAAACCGAAGCAAAGCTGATAATCCCCGATGTCGTAGGAACTATGGTACACTGAGGCGGAGACAGGGGGACGGGGGTTATGGCTTCTTGCTTTGCCAAGAAGCCATAAC
>Ga0099364_10006451_pt1 | contig 17086 bp, 12 predicted proteins | sample TergutTh196P3_FD_73070 | JGI IMG/M metagenome (GOLD analysis project Ga0099364, IMG submission 73070) | Microcerotermes parvus P3 segment gut microbial communities from Pointe-Noire, Republic of the Congo - Th196 P3 | ecosystem: Host-associated > Arthropoda: Insects > Digestive system > Gut ... | reverse complement strand
AGTTGACCTTGACAGCATTGATGCCGGGGGTATTGATTTTAGCAACATAGACATCGGAAATATCGAGCTTGCCGATGCTTACCTGTCCGAGTTGAACCTTGAGAATATTGACTTGAGCAATTTTGAAGGCAAAGGCGAGGAATTTCTTACAGCTTACATCGCATTGAGGTATATAGCGCTGCCCGAGTCCTCTGCCGCGCACGTCGCCCAAATGACCGCCGATGACGATTCCGGCAGGTTTCTATCGGACATAATTGCCGAAAACATATCCTCGCTTATTTCGTTTACCGCGTTGTTTGGCATAGCATTTTTGCTGCTGGCGATAGCCTTCGCGGTCATTGGAAACATGATAAATTTCGTGTTCTCGCTGCCTGGTTTCAAAATGGTAGATGTAATTGCTGGTTCGTCGCTCGGATTCGTGAAAGGTATTTTCATAATATTGACAATTGGCGTGGTATTGCGTTACTTTGGGCTGTTGGCCCGGGATACCATCGAGGACACCACAATTCTCCGTTTTATCATAAACAACAATCTCATTGCGAATATTATTGGCGTATAGGGACTGTCAATATATAGCTTTAGCTTTTCTGGCAACTCCTTGGCGCAGCTTTTCTTCGACGAGGTGAGCATGGTGAAGGTTGTACCGAATATACTGTCTTTATTTCGAGTAGCGCTAGTGCCGGTCTTTATTATGGCTTATTTTGCCGATAAGAACGATGTCAAGGTGTTGGCCGTCTTTGTTTTTGCGTTGGCGTCATTCAGTGATTTTCTCGACGGGTATATAGCCCGCAAGTTTCAGGCAACCAGCAACCTGGGCAGGATACTCGACCCGCTCGGCGATAAGCTGATGATGATTTCTGTTTTGGTGTGTATTACGGTTGATGCCATTGTCCCCATATGGGCGGTGATTGTCGCGGGCACTAAGGAGCTGCTAATGGCTATCGGCGGGTACGTGGTACACAGGGTGAGCAAGGGCGCCGTTCCGCAGTCAAATCTATTGGGCAAAACATCGACGGTATACTTCTTCCTTGTTTGCGTATCGCTTATGCTTTTTCGCGCTATTCCCAGCGGCGTGGCAACCGGGCTTATCTCATCCGCCTTGGTGGTTATGCTCGTCGCGCTTGCGAGTTATGTTCATACTTACATTAAATATATGAAAAGTAGGTAATCTGTGATGCAACCGACAATATGTTCTAGATGCAGTAAAAACGCCGCCGTGATTTTCATAACTAAAATCGAAAACGGCGTATCCACGAACGACGGCTTATGCCTCAAATGCGCTCGCGAGCTTAACATTAAGCCCGTGCAGGACATCATCAGAAAGATGGGGCTTACCGAGGAAGACCTTGAGAGCCTTACCAACGAGATGATGGAAATCATGGGGGGGAACGATGGCCTTATCGAACAGGAGAACAATCCGGACGATGGGCGGACGGCTACTTTCCCGTTTCTGAGCAGGCTATTCGGGGGGCCGGATGATTCACCGCCTCGGGATTTCCAGAGGCCGGGCCGCGATGCGAAAAACGGCAAAGAGCAAGGCGTTCACGGAGGTCCGGGTGCTGCCATGGGCGCGAAAAAGCGCAGGTATCTCGAAAACTATTGCTTGTCGCTGACGCGCAGAGCCTCTGAGGGCAGGCTTGACAGGATTGTAGGCCGTGTGGTTGAGACGGAGCGCGTGGTGCAGATACTCAACCGCAGGCAGAAAAACAATCCCTGCCTGATAGGCGAGCCGGGAGTCGGGAAAACCGCTATAGCCGAGGGGCTTGCGCAACGCATTTTTGACGGGGATGTTCCGTATAAGCTGCGCGACAAGGAGGTGTTCCTGCTTGACCTGACCGCTCTTGTCGCGGGGACGCAGTTCCGAGGGCAGTTCGAGAGCCGCATGAAAGGGCTTGTGGAGGAAATCCGAAGCCAGGGCAACGTGATTCTGGTAATCGACGAGGTTCACAGCCTAGTCGGCGCCGGCGACGCGGAAGGATCCATGAATGCCGCCAACATCCTAAAGCCCGCGCTCTCGCGTGGGGAAATCCAAGTAATCGGAGCGACCACTTTAACGGAGTACAGAAAGCACATTGAAAAGTATGCCGCGCTTGAACGCCGCTTTCAGCCGGTAATCGTCGCAGAGCCCTCCGTCAGCGAATCCGTTGAGGTCATAATCGGCATCAAGCATTACTACGAGGATTTCCACGGGGTTGCCATATCAAACGAGATTGCGCGGCAGGCTGTGATTTTGTCCGAGCGGTATATTTCTGATAGATTTCTCCCGGATAAAGCGATAGACCTTATTGATGAGGCCAGTTCAGATGTCAACCTGAAGAGCAAGGTCATAAAAAGAAAATCAGAAATCAGCAAGGAGAAGGATGACCTGCAAAAAGAGCGCGAAATGATTCTCACGTCGCAAAACGGGGGCGACTATGCGCGCCTGGCTGAGATTCGCAGCGTCGATTTGAGGCTGTCGAGCGAGCTTGACGAGCTTGAGCTCCTGGGCAAGCCGGAGCTTACGATGGATAATCTTGCGCGCGTCATTGAGCTTTGGACAAAGATTCCGGCCTCAAGCATACGGGAGGATGAGTTTAAGCGGCTCTCCGAGCTTGACAAGCGCTTAAAAGAGCATATCATTGGCCAGGATGACGCCGTTGACAACGTATGCGCGGCAATCAGGCGCAACCGCGTTGGCATATCCGCAAAACGCAAGCCCGTCTCGTTTATATTCATCGGTTCAACAGGCGTGGGCAAGACCGAGCTCGTAAAAAGGCTCGCGTCGGACCTGTTTGATTCTCCGGAGTCGCTGATTCGTCTTGATATGTCGGAATTCATGGAAAAACATGCCGTATCGCGCATCATCGGCTCCCCGCCGGGTTACATCGGGTATGACGAAGCGGGCCAGCTGACGGAAAAAATCCGCCGCAAGCCGTACAGCGTCGTTTTATTCGACGAAATCGAAAAAGCGCATCCTGACGTTATGAATATTCTGCTCCAGATACTGGACGACGGGCGCATAACCGATGCCCAAGGACGCATGATAAACTTCGAGAACACGGTGATTATCATGACAACTAATGCGGGCAGCGATAAGAAAGACGGCGCGGTCGGCTTCAACCGCTCTGTCGATGAACAGGGTAAAGCGAAGGCGGAAAAAGCCCTTAAGGATTTCCTGCGGCCTGAATTTATCAACCGCGTGGACGAAATTGTTTATTTCAACTACCTTTCAGAGGAGAGCTTCAAGCAGATCGCCAGGCTGATGCTCGACGAGTTGCGCGACGCAATGGCAGAAAAGCCGATTGAACTCAAGTACGACGACAGCCTTGCTGAGTATCTGACGAAAAAATCCTACTCCCAGGCATACGGCGCGAGAAATCTCCGCCGCCTGATTCAAAAAGAGATCGAGGATAGGATAGCCGCAGAAATGATATCAAACTACGCCGTCCCGGTCAAGCAGGTCGGCTTGACCGCAGTAAACGGCGAAATCCAGATCCTTTCGGTTTAATTTCCGCATCGCCATTTTTCGATTTTGTCCAGGCGGTCTTTTGCTGCGGCTTCTCTGCCTTGGGTTGTTGGGCGGTAATACTTTCGGTCTTTGAGTTCATCCGGCAGGCATTGCATCGCCGTTAGCTTGCTCTCGAAGTCGTGCGCGTACTCATAGCCTTTGCCGTAGTCGAGTTCCTTCATGAGCCTTGTCGGGGCATTTCTGATTTGCAGCGGGAAGGGCGCGGCGAATGTCTCAAGTGCGTCTTGCTTTGCTTCTTCGTATGCCACGCACAGCGCGTTTGACTTTGGCGCGAGGGATAAGTACACTGCGGCGTGGGCAAGATTGTTGCTGCATTCGGGCAGTCCGATCAAGTGGGATGCCTGATACGCCGCAACCGCGATGAGCAGGGCGTTGCTATCCGCCATGCCTATGTCCTCGCTGGCGAAGCGTATCAGCCGCCTTGCTACGTACAGGGGGTTCTCGCCTGATTCCAGCATTCTGGCGAGCCAGTAGACGGCAGCTTGCGGGTCGCTGTTTCTCATTGATTTATGCAGCGCTGAGATGATATTATAGTGTTCCTCGCCAGTTTTATCATATAGCAATGATTTTCTGCTGATGCATTGCTCCAGCATCTCCATAGATGCGGTTATTGAGCCATCCTCGCCGGCAGCGCTGTTAAGTACGACCATTTCCAAGGTGTTGAGAGCCATGCGCGCATCGCCGTTGGCAAAACGCGCGATTACTGTCAATATCTCATCCGATACGGCGACAGCTTGGCCGCCGAAGCCAAACGGGTTTGAGATGGCGTTTTTGAGCATATCCGTCAGTTCGCTTTCTTCCAGTGCGTTTAGCACGAAAACCTTGCATCTTGAGAGCAGAGCTGATATTATTTCAAACGACGGGTTTTCCGTTGTCGCCCCTATTAGGATAATACTGCCCTTTTCCACGTACGGGAGGAAGGCGTCCTGCTGCGCTTTGTTGAAGCGGTGGATTTCGTCCACGAATAGTATCGTCCTAACGCCGACGCGGCGCATGGATTCCGCTTTTGCCATCACTTGCTTTATTTCTTTTATGCCGCTGGTAACGGCGGAGAAATCAACAAATTCGGACTTTGTCTTATTTGCGATTATGCGGGCAAGTGTAGTTTTGCCCGTGCCGGGCGGACCCCAGAATACCATTGACGATACTTGGTCGTTTTCAATAAGCCTGCGGAGTATCTTGCCTTCGCCAAGAAGATGCTTCTGTCCGACGTAGTCGACCATTGTTTTCGGGCGAAGCCTTTCCGCCAGAGGGGTGATGTTGATGATTTGTTCGTCGTATAGCGTCTGCTGCATAACAGATTTCTCCTCTCAACAAATCCAGTATAACACAATGCAGCCTTTGAACGCAAATTAGGAGTTATAATTATGAAAATAGGACTTATTGGGCTCAACCAGACAGGGAAAACATCGCTTTTTGATATGCTGACCGGAAAAGAATCCGCATCGCTTGCCGGCGGTGGCAAAGGTGCGCCAAATGTCGGCACGGGTTTTGTGCCTGATGAGCGCGTTGACTATCTGTCTGGGCTGTACAAGCCGAAAAAAACAACCTACGCAAAAATCGAACTTACTGACATAGCAGGGTTTTCCGCGTCTGCCGGAGGGGTGAAGTCCGGTGCGGCAAGGTTTCTTAATGATGTGCGTCCATGCGATGCGCTGGTTCATGTGCTCCGCGCCTTTGACTCTGATTCTGTTATTCATGATTTGGGTTCGATAGATCCGGCAAGGGATTTGGAATCGGTCGAAACCGAAATGATGTTTGCCGATTTGGAAATGATAGAGCGAAGAATTGCCCGCATCAATGCCGGCAAAAAGATTACAAAAGAACACCAAACGGAGATAGAGCTCTTGCAGCGCTGCTTCGCCAAACTAGAAAATGGCGGCTCGATAAAGGATATCGAGTTCTCCGAGAGCGAAAGCCTCGCCATTCGCGGTTATTCTTTTTTGACACTGAAACCACGTCTGGCTGTCGTTAACATGGATGAGGATCAGTGGACCAAAAGCAAGTCCTTGCCGATGCAAGAGCAACTCTGGGCTTTATGCTCCTCGCTAGGCGTTCCATTTATAGAACTCTGCGTGGCTACGGAGCTTGAGATAACCAGGCTGCCGGAGGGTGACAGGCAGCCGTTCATGGAGGAGCTGGGAATAACGCATCCCGGGATTGACACGTTGGCAAAGGCTGCGTACGCGCTTTTGAGCCTGATATCGTTTATGACAGTCGGCGGGGATGAGGTACGCGCCTGGACAATCGAGGACGGCACTGTTGCAAGGGCTGCGGCAGGTAAAATCCACACCGACATCGAGCGCGGGTTCATAAGGGCGGAAGTTGTGAAATACGATGATTTATTCAGCTTGGGTTCAATGGTGAAGGTGAAAGAAAAGGGCCTTTTCAAGCTCGAGGGCAAGGAATATGTAGTCGCAGACGGAGACATTATCAACTTCCGTTTTAACATATAGGAGATTAAATTATGCTGAAAAAACACTATCTGAGGGGCATCAGCGCTGTAATTATTCTGTCGCTGCTTTTATTGGCGTTCTCTGGGTGCAGGGTTCATGAAGAAGGGCCGGTGGTGGCGCCCGGAGAGCTGCCAACCATGGGCGAGGCAGAGTTTGACATCTTTGCTAACGAGATATTCGTTGATTATGTAACGTCGGACAGCCTTTCCCTAAACTATTTTGTCGCTGACCCTCCCTCATTCGGCATTGAAGAGATCGTCCCCACCTTGGGAGAGGTGATGACGCTTGAAACCATCCGCCGGGATAGGGAGGAAAATCTGGAATATGCGGATAGGCTGGGCGGCTTCAGGTACGATTTTCTGCGGCCGGATCAGCAGATTATATATGATATCCTCGTGCGCGCACTTGATATTTACAATGTAATTGCGGGCAATGAAGATTTCGCATTTTATACCGGCTATATACGGCCGATTAATGGCATACAGGTTCAATTGCCCATTCTGTTGGCTGAGTTTAACTTCCGAACAGAGGCTGATATTGACATATATTTTCAACTCTTGGAGGATACCCATAGGTACTTTAGCGATATTATTGAATTTGAGCGCGAACGCTCCCGTCGCGGCACATTCTTAAGCTCCAATAATGTGGATAGCGTTCTAGACCACATCGAAAGCTTCCTCGCCAATCGCGATGATAATTTTATGATCCTTGTTTTTGACGATATTATCGATGGGTTCGGCGGGCTAAGCGAGCAACAACGCGAGCATTACAAGCATCGAAACCAGGAACTGGTGTTAGGGAGTTTTTTGCCTGCGTATGATTATCTTGCCGACGCAATGCGTGAGCTTCGCGGCATCGGAGCCAGAAATGGCGGCCTTGTGAATCTGCCGGACGGCCCGATGTATGCACAGGCTTACCTGCAGGATAGAACCGATTCGGATATGACTATTAAGCAAATGGATTTTGTGCTCAGAAAAGCGATGGCAGATACCCGAAGCAGACTAATCGCCTCAATAACGGCCAACGAACAGCTTGGTGAAATGCTTTTCAACAATGAACTGGGCCGTATACCTTTTGATACCCCGGAAAACTACATAGAAACACTAAGAGATGCGATATCTCAGGATTTCCCTCCATTAGGGCCTGCGCAATACGTCGTGCGCGAGATCCATGAGAGCTTGCAGGAACATATGAGCCCCGCTTTCTACCTGACTCCCGCAGTCGATAGTTTCTTCGACAATGTGATATACCTCAACTCCATTGAACTAACAGACAACTTGTATCTGTTCAAAATACTGGCTCATGAAGGTTTCCCTGGGCATTTGTATCAATCGGTGTATTTTCTTCAGCAATCACCGCATCCCAGCCGCAACTTCTTAACAGGTATTGGATTCACAGAGGGTTGGGCTACATATTCCGAGTTGCAAAGCCATTTTTTCGCAGGCTTAAACGAAAACGAAGCAGAGCTACTTCTATTATCGAGCGAGTTTGACCTGCTGTTTATGAGCCGGATAGACCTTGGTGTAAATGGCCTTGGGTGGGATATCGATATGCTTGCCGGTTTTTTGCATGATATGGGCATCGAGGACCGCGATACCGCAGAGGAGATTTTTCATTCGGTAACAGGCGTTCCGTTCCTTCACTTGCCTTATTCTATCGGATACCTAGAAATGATGTCCTTACGCAAAAGTGCGGAGAGATCCCTAGGCGGTAATTTCATTCCCTTGGAATTTCATCGTTTTATTCTCAACTTCGGTCCTGCGCCTTTTCCCCTGTTAAGTGAGCATTTGAGAAACTGGGCCAGCTGAATAATTCATAATGCATTTTTATCAACAGATGCTAAGTCATCTAGGAATCTGTCTATGATGCTTTCAGGCGTTGCCCATGATGTAACTAGACGCACGGCAGTCATTCCGTCTACCGTCTGCCAGTCGTAGAACTCATAAAGCCGATGTAGGGGCTGTGCTATTTTTGACGGGAATACCGGGAAAACCATATTGGTTTCTACTGGATACAAGAAATTATAATTTGCATCCGCTATCCCTTTCGCCATCTTAGATGCCATTGCATTGGCATGCTGTGCCATTGCATCGAAAAGCCCGTCTTTCAGCAACGCCTCAAACTGCACGCCGATTGCAGCACCTTTTGCCAGCAAAGCCCCCCTTTGCTTCAGGAGTGTGCGAAAACCCGCCTTCAGCGCATCATTGCATATCACGATTGCCTCACCGAACATTGCGCCGTTTTTTGTGCCGCCGATATAAAAAGCGTCTGCTGTGCATGCAATTTCTGCATATGTCAAATCATTTGCATTGCTGTTCAAAGCCGCACCCAGTCTGGCGCCATCCACAAACAGGTATAGGCCGTTTTTTTTGCACACTCCGGAAATCTCCGCCAGCTCCTCTTTTTTATAAATCGCGCCGGTCTCGGTCGATTGCGAAATGTACACAAATCTCGGTTTTACCATATGCTCATCATTATGCGCATCAACAACGACTTCTATATCAGCTGCGGATAACTTCCCGCTTGCACTTGGAACAGTACAGATCTTATGCCCGGTTGCTTCAATTGCTCCCGCTTCATGTACGCATATGTGCCCGCTTTCCACAGCTATCACTGCTTCATGCGGCCGGAGGGCAGAGGATATCACAGTGAGGTTTGCATGTGTGCCTCCGCTTATGAAATGCACGTCAGCAAATGGCGCTGCCGCCTTGCTCCTTACCATTTCTGCGGCTCGAAGCGAGAACTCATCAAGCCCGTACCCCTCGAACTGAGTGTACCCGACTGCGGCAAATGCTTCCAATACCAATGGATGCGCCAGTTCACAATAATCGCTTTTAAAACTATAATTCATAAATCAAACTCCTCACATTAGATGACAACTACACAGCATTCATTATAGCCACAACAACAATCATTAGTCAATCAAAAATAATCCCGGCAAAAAATAAAAACCCCAGCAAACGCGCTGTTTGCAAGGGTTTCCAAGTGGCTGGGATGGCTGGATTTGAACCAACGAATGCCAGAGTCAAAGTCTGGTGCCTTACCGCTTGGCGACATCCCAACATTAATTCATGCTCATTAGTGTTTTGACCGCCAATAGCAGACGGAGGTGCATTCCCCCGTCTACTTGCGGCTAACGACAACATGGGGTGGATAAAGGGACTTGAACCCTCGACCCCTGGAACCACAATCCAGTGCTCTAACCAACTGAGCTATACCCACCGCATCGTAGGAGGCTATAATCCGCAACTCTTAATCCCTTCTAGAAGGGGGCCTGCGGCGCAAGGACTTGCGGATTAAAACCCATGGCACTTTATGTTTTGACCAACGGTTTTCGCATTATAACACAGCGCGTACAAAAAATCAAGTACATTATTTTCTAAAGGCCTAACTATTGTCTGACTTCGGTTCGTACTTATTTACTGTGGAGGAGCAAAAGAATGATTAGAAACAGATGGGCATTCGGCGTAGGCACAATTGGCCGCGATATGGTACACTCCCTCATCAGCATGTTTCTTATGTTTTACATGACCGACATTATCGAAGTGCCTACCGGGACTTTTGCTTTTATTACGGTTTTTGTAGTTATAGCACGCGTTTTTGACGCAATAAACGACCCCTTTATGGGACTTGTCGTGGACAACACAAAATCGAAATTCGGTAAATTCAAGCCTTGGATAGCTTTAGGTGCATTTATCTCCGGAGTCCTCACCCTTCTGATTTTTGCGGATTTTGGGTTATCATGGTCGGTGTATGCTGTTGTTTTCTGTGCGCTTTACCTGCTTTGGGGTATCGCTTTCACAACGAACGATATTGCTTACTGGTCAATGCTGCCGAGCCTCACATTTGACCAGAAGGAGCGGGAGAAGATAGGCTCGGTTGCCCGTATCTTCGCGAATATTGGCCTGTTTTTTGTTGTTGCCGCAATCGTACCTCTGACAGAATCGCTTGGCAGTAGCTTCGGAAGCCCTGCAAGGGGATATTTCATGTTTGCGGTTATCGTTGTGTCTATAATGTGGTCGGGACAGATTGTCACTCTGTTTGGGGTCAAGGAGCAAAATATAACAAAGACGCAAGATAGCACCCCTATTCGCGAATTGCTGTCGGTAATCTTCAGGAATGACCAACTGCTGTATACCGCAATGTCCATGACGCTATTCATGATTGGATACATGACGACGACGACTTTCGGTCTGTATTTCTTTAAATACGCCTATGGCGATGAAGGTATGTATTCAATATTCGCCATAATATTAGGCATCTCGCAGATTACGGCACTAGCAGTCTTCCCGCTTTTTTCCAAAAGATTAAACCGCAGGACTCTTTACTCCCTTGCAATCGTTCTCGTGGTTTTGGGGTATATAGTGTTTTTCTTCGCACCGACGAATACCATGCTGTTCATCGGGATAGCGGGTGTGCTGCTATTTGTCGGGCAGTCGTTTATCCAGCTTCTTATGCTCATGTTCCTCGCGGATTCGGTGGATTACGGTCACTTCAAGCTGGGCAAGCGCAACGACAGCATAAGTTTCTCACTCCAGCCGTTCATATTCAAGCTGTCCGGCGCTGTCGGCAATGGCATTGTCGGCCTTGTGATTATCCTTTCAGGTATAATAGACTCAGAAAACTCAGCAGATGTAACCGAAGAAGGGTTGCTAATGATGAAACTAGCAATGTTCGCCTTGCCGCTTGCCTGCATCGTAGTCAGCTTCATTATCTATCGCATGAAATATTTTATTGATGAGAAAAAACACGCTGAGATTCTACAAGAACTAAAAGCAAGGGGCGAGTTAGAGATATGAGAAACGGGATATCTGGGAATCGATCAGATTTTTTCTTGTGTTACCAGTGTTCCTGCGGTATAATAATAGGCAAAAGTCGTTGAGTATTCATGGTTTTCGTGTAAAGGAAGGAAAACGAGGAGGAAATTATATTGAAAAAGCTATTATCGATTCTACTTACCCTTGCAATGGCCGCAGCTCTGTTAACTGGGTGCAGCCCGGATGAACCGGAATCACCGGAACCACCGGCAGATGCCCCGAGCGGTGGCGATCCCCCAGCCAGCATCAGCCCCTTGTACATCTCTGTCATTTCCAAAGGTTTCCAGCACCAGTTCTGGCAGGCAGTTAAGGCCGGCTCCGATCAAGCAGGCGTGGACTTAGGCATCGATGTTTACTTCAACGTTCCCGACGGCGAGGCAGCAATAGCTGACCAAGTCGATATGTTCATCGCCGAGCTGGCAAAAAACCCTGCCGCACTCGCATTGGCAGCGCTTGACACCAGTTCTGTCCTCCCCCAGCTTCAAGACGCGTTTAACCGAGGAATACCCGTAATCGGATTTGACTCAGGTGTTCCCGATGCCCCGGCAGGACAAGTAGCTGCAAACGTTTCAACAAACAATGCCGCCGCCGCTGCGCTTGGCGCCACGCATATGTTCCCAGAGATTAGCTCCAAAATCGCAGCAGCCACTTACGACAACCCTGTGGTTATTGCAGTTCTTTCCCAAGACGCAACCAGCGAATCCATAACAGGGCGTACGCGCGGCTTTGCTGCCGAAATGGCTAGCCTTGCCGGCGGCGTTAATGACAGCGTCGCTATTACCGGCGGGTTTTCGGCAATCAACACCGGTGATGCAAATGCTGCTGTAAGGATTGAGGTTGTAGTTGGCGCAACGCCCGATGTCGTTGACATGACTAATGCCGCAAACGCCGTACTCCTCACCTCGAACCTAGCCGGCGTGTTCTGCTCGAATGAAGGCGCCGTCAGCGGCTTGCTCGCTGCCATTGATGCCGGTTCTGCAGTTCCCGGCGGCACAGTTCTAGTCGGATTCGATGCCGGCGAAGCCCAGAAAGCTGCTGTACGTTCGGGGCTTTTCTTCGGCTCCGTAACGCAGGATTATTTCCAAATCGGCTACCAAGCTGTAAGGCTTGCTGTTGAAGCTGCCCGCGGCAACTCTGTTTCTGACGTTGACGCCGGTGCACAGTGGTGGGATTCCTCCAATATGAACAATGCTGACATCGCCCTTCTGCTCTACGACTGAGGGCAACCATTGAGATTCTTTTTATGAACAAACACGAAATTCAGCAACCCGGCCAGACCCGCAACAAAAGCCGCGTTAGCGTAGGCATTTTGACTGGCAACAGCCCGCAAACCATCGCCAAGATATTCCATGGAAGGCAAAAACCCGCTGTTAGTTATCGCCCTGACAATGTCGTCTATCCTGCCGCCGCCGCCGTGGGGTATCCATACGTCGAACGCAATACCCCTGAGCAGCAAAGCAATAACAATCGCATCCAGAATAAACAATCCTGCGAGCATAAAAAAGCGTTTGCGGCTATCCGGCCTGCTCCGCCGGAGTAATGAATCCGGGTTTGATTCGATATCCTCCTCGCCATCGGCCACCGGACGCAGATCAACTGCTGCCGAAGGCCGCTTTAGCAACCTGTAGCTGTTGATGACGATTATTGCCGCCGCATATATCCCAATCAAAAAAATCAGAATCTTGTATTTCAGGGCTATGTTCTCCACATAAAGCCCTGCATCTGTGATGTAATAATCCCTTGCGTCCTTGCCAATGGACTGAAAGGCCTCGCCGAACTCGCTGCGAGCGCTAAGCCTATGGCCCGCTGCCCTCACAAGAATGCCGCTGACTGCGCGCCCGCCATGCTCGGGGTTAATTGGCACATACGCAGCTCCGCCATCCCTTGACACCCTATCCTGCCCAATAACGCCAACGACCGTCTTTCGGGCGCCCTGGACCAAGACCTCATTCCCAACCACGTTGACGCTCCCGAAAAGCTGCCACGCAAGAGACTCATTTATGACCGCGACGCCACCGCCCTCGCTGCCGGGATGCCATCCCCACCCATGCGCGAATTGAATATTGTTCAGGATGAAATAATCGCTGTTTGTATGGATAACCCTAGAAAAAACGTCAAATGCCCCGGAGCTGACGATGCCGCTGCCCATGAAATGGTACGCCAGGCTTTCGGCGCTGGCCGCAGCCTTTATAGCCTCTATATCGCTCATGCTGAAATAGAAGTTATTATCGTTTATTACAGGGGCAATATAAAATGAATCCATGTCAACATGCTTCCCTGCCTCGGAAGCAGCAATTACGCAGATTACAGCAGAAGCTATAACCACGGCAATGTTGAGCGCCTTAAATACAAGCAGCCTGTTAATTCTATCTAGCATCTTCAAAATCACTTCCGCCCACCAGTCTGATCCTGTCGCCCGCCGACACCACCCTGTCGCTGTTTATAATGATAGGAAGCCTCTCGTCGGAACGCGTGCGTACCGCCGTGTTGTGGTTGTCATGGCCTATAACCTCCACAGGCAGCCTCCTGGCAAAATACTCATTGCGGAACGTACCCTCGACCATCTCCGCGTACAGCACGAAATGCTCGCCCGGCCCGTCGCTTCTCACCGCCGCGTTCGGAAGCAGCTCCCGATGCACCCTTGAGGTCTCAGAAAGCCTTAGCTCCACAGTCTCGCCCGCTCCGACAGCGCCGCTCCTAAACTGGATTTCAGCCTTTAGCATCCCGCTTTCATACGCAATGCTGCTAACCTCGCCGCGCAACCCCGTGATATCCCTAGCCCGGATTTCCAGCATTACGGAGTCGCCTTCCTCTATAAAGTCAACGTTCACAGGCAGGAAAATATCTGCCCTGAACCCACCGTCAGACGCACCCACATCTAATACCTGCTCATTTTTATTAACATGCATACCAGTGTCAACACGGATTTCCCTCACCAAGCCGGACCTTTCCGCCAAAACGGTCGCTATCCCCCCGGCCTCGATTTGCTCGCGGATTTTCGCAGTTTCGCGTTGGTTCGCGTTAAGCTCAAACTCGTGTTCGCTGATCTGGCGCTGAATATCGGAAACGGCTCTTTCAAGATTCCCCCTACGCTCCCTGGAGGCCATATTATGTTCAGCCCGAGCCCTTTGCCTCATTTCACGCTGCAGCTGGATTTGCGAATTAAGATTGTCAAGCGCAGCCTGTACCGTGTCAATCTCCCTAAGGGATATCTCCCCTAGTTCATATAAGAACATATGGTCGTCCAAGTCCCTCTGGGCTGCTTGAACGTCCGCTTCAAGCCTTTGGATTTCAAAATCATAATATGATGCGTCAAACACGGCAGCCTCATTTCGAAAGCTGTTCAGGCTCTGCTGCGCAATAAGCAGATCTGACATCGCCCTTTCTAGTCGGAAACCGATCCTTTCCTCCTCTGTCATAAGCAGCTCCAGCGTTTGCCTCAAACCCTCAACATCAGCGGCTATTGTATACAGCTCCGCCTCCGCCGAAACCCTATCGCCCTCCGAGACAAAAATGACAACCCTTCCCGATTCTTCCGCATAATACAAGTCCCTTTCAGCAAATTCAACAATCCCGCTGCCCCCGGCAGTTCTGGTCAGCACACCCTCATTGGTAAAATCAACGTTAACGCTCGGCAAGTTGAAATTATATACCGTGTTGGAGAAAAAAGTCAGAAATAGCAGCACGCCGACAAAAACCGCGCCAATCTTCAAAATCATTTTTTTCCTGCTATCCATAATGAAAACAACCTTTCATAACTCTATTTCAGCCCTGTCAGGCTGATGCCCTCTATCATATGCTCTTTCCAGTACAGGAACATCAGAAGCGGCGGCAGCAGATAGAAGAACGACGCGGCAAATATCATATCCAGGTTATGCGCGGCCATCGACGCAAGGTACACAGACAAAGGCTCCTGCCCTGACGTTAAGAAAATGATGGCCTGCTCAACAATGTTCCAGTTGTTGATGAATGTCAGGATAATCAGCGCAGCCAAAGCCGGCTTGAACATAGGCATGACAACGAAGAAAATTATCCGCAGATGCGAAGCCCCGTCAATCTGCGCCGCTTCGATGTATTCATGGGACAGCCCGCGCAGGTACTGGCGCATGAGGAACACGCCGAAAGGGTTAAGCGCGGCTGGCAATATCACGGAAGCGCGGTTCTCCAGAAGCCCCAGCCAGTCGCCGACGATGAAATTCGGCACCAATGTCACCTGCAGCGGCAGCAGCATGATGACCATGTACACAAAATAAAGCTTTTCCTTGTGGCGGAAGCGGCTCATCTCAAATGCATAAGCCGCAGGGGCGGAAATCAGCACCTGCCCCAGCACGACAGGCAACGCCAAGGCAACGGAATTCCAGAACTTGCCCAGATAATCGGGATTATCGAAAAACAGCCGGAAATACTGCTCCAACGAGACGAAATCCGGGATGAACGTGAAGCGCACGTAGTTGATCCCGTCGACGGCTTCATACATATTCCCAGGGCCGACTGTATGCGTGTAACGGTTGGTCATCTCAAACCCGCCCATGAATGAATTTGTGAGCACAACCAAAACGGGAAGCACGAACAGCCCCGCCAAAAAAATCAGCACGGCATAAATCAGCACGGTACGGATGCGCCCTCTACTCATAATTCATCACCCGCTTCTGGACAAAGAGCATGATAAGCACCAATACGACTATCCCCAAAGTCAGAATATGCGCGCCAGCTGACAGCCTCTGGTAGTCAAGCGCGGTAAACTGATTGTTCATATAGTGCTGAAGCATATACAAGCTGCGGTGGGGGTAAGCCCCCGTAAGCAGGTAAATCTCCCTAAAAGTCTGAAAAGACTGTATTATGCTGAGCAAAAACACCATAAAAGTCGTGGGCATAGCGTACACGAGCGTTATCGAAAAAAACCGGCGGACGCTCCCTGCCCCATCGACCGCGGCGTTTTCGTAGTATTCCCGTGGAATCAGGTTCAGCCCCGCCAAGTACAGCACGATGTTGAACCCCACGTTTTTCCAAAGGAATATTATCACCACGAGGAGCAATGACCAGTCGGTGTTAAACCAGTCCGTAGGCGTTCCGAAGAACACCCCGTTAATAAACCCGTTGAGCCCAAAAAGGCTGCGCCAGAAATGCACGACTGAACCAGAAGGTATTACCAGCGGAAGCAGGAAAAACGCGCCTAATATGCCTTTTGCAAACCCGCCGGCGCGCCGCAGCATCAGAGCAATCATCATAGCGAACGCCATATTGAGCGGCACTGACATTGAGATGAATGACAAGGTGTTCCTAATCGCCAGCTGAAACGCTGCATTGCCCAGCGTGGCGGAAAAATGGTCAAACCCCACGAAGTTCTCCCCAATGGGGTTATCGATCATGGCTAAGCGTATCGACACGACGTACGGCAAGATAAAAAACACCAGTATCCCCAGAATGCTGGGCAGCAACAGCGTCAAATATAGCAATTCCCGGCGGGTGCGGTATTTCAGTCGTACCATGAAGATTCCTTTCGGGCGGGTAAACACGGCGGCGCTCCACATTTGCGCCTTCCGTGCAGAGAATATCACATCGTTGTTTCAGGAATGCTATAGAGTTGTTATGGAGTTGTAAAAAAACTAAAGAGGACAACTGAAAACTTGCGGCTGCAAGGCCGCTATTGGCTCATTTCCATCAGTATCAGTTCAATCTTATTTTGCAGATCTGCAGCGGTCTGTTCGGCAGAGACCAAGCCGTTGTTGAAATTTCTTAAGGAACCTCCAATTGCACTTTGAATTGCATCAGGAAGACCGCGTGAGTTAAACATGGGCATATCGCTAAAAGTCGCCATTTTTGAGACTACTTCCTCGACCACTTCCGCCGTTGGGCGGTTCAGCTGCCAACCGTGCTGCCCAACAAAGAATATTTCATATTCATCTGCCACAAGTTGCTCACCTCCTCTGCGATGCTGACTTCGGTTGGTTGACAGCAAGCTTGAAAACTCATGCGATTGCATCAAGAACTGAACAAAATCCCAAGCTAACGCATGCTGGATTGGTGTGGCATTTGCATTCAGCACGAGAGTCTCAATTGGTAACAAATTCAATTCTCCTTTATCATTGACGATTGGAGTCAATCCGGCAAACAATGCCTCTTCAAAATCTACGGCATACTGCCAATGCATATTGCTTGTAAATATAAAGGCATAGTTTTCACTAAAGACCATCTCTTCTTTGGGCGAAACAATATTGCCAAAAGCGGGTCGTTCGTCTGGATTGTCGATATTCCAAGCACTGTTCAGGCCTTCAATAAAACGAGCATTATTGATGTCTACAAAG
>Ga0099364_10006450_pt1 | contig 17089 bp, 15 predicted proteins | sample TergutTh196P3_FD_73070 | JGI IMG/M metagenome (GOLD analysis project Ga0099364, IMG submission 73070) | Microcerotermes parvus P3 segment gut microbial communities from Pointe-Noire, Republic of the Congo - Th196 P3 | ecosystem: Host-associated > Arthropoda: Insects > Digestive system > Gut ... | reverse complement strand
AAAATCGGGGCAATGCCGGTGTATAAGGAAACTTCAGGAAGGTTATCCCCGTAAAGGATCGACAGATAACTTTTTACATTTTCCTCCTCTTCCTTATTATCGACCACTATCTCCGACACGTTCCCCGTAAGCTCTTCCCTAAGCACGCGCCCTAAAAGCCCCGGGTCGCGGTACAAAAGACATGGGGGAGGCTGTTTTTTAGCGCTGTGTTCTACCTCACGCCAAATGGAGAGCAAAGTTTCAACGTCCTTGGCAAGAGCTTCCTCGCTTATATTTTCAGCCGCCGTCCTTATTATCACGCCGTAGTCCGTTCCTCTGAACTTTTCCGCAAGATTCTTCAGGCGTTTGCGTTCTTTTTCGCACGATATGCGCCTCGATACCCCGCTTTCCCTGCCTCGGGGAACAAGCACCAGATACCTTCCGGCTAAAGAGACGCGGGTCGTGACCCTCGCCCCTTTATTCTTTCGCGCCGCCTTCGTCACCTGGACCGTCAATTCCTGGTTTTGCCTGATATTAAAACCTTTGGCATCGTTAAGGTACAAAAAAGCGTTGCGCCCGTCGCCAAGATTGACGAAGGCAGCCCCTATACCGGGCAGAACGCTTTCGACGCGCGCTTTGTAAATTTCCCCGGCTTTCTGGTTTTCCCATAACCTTTCCACGAAAATTTCGGCAAGACGGCTATCTTCCAGTATAGCAACACGCATTTCCTCGTTTTCAACAGTATTTGCAATTATTTTCCTGTCCAAAATTATCCGCCTCTTGGAATTTGTCATAAATTTTAATAAATTCATCCTGTGTTTCAATAAAGGAGTCAACGATCCTTGGATCAAGGTGCGACTCTTTCATGTTGATTATTTCTTCCACTGCTTCTCCATGAGTTTTTGTCTCTTTATACGACCGCTTCGACCGCACGGCGTCATAGATGTCCGACAGAGCCATTATACGCGCGGACAAAGGTATCGTTTCCCCGGCTATCCCTAAAGGATAACCTTTGCCATCCCACTTTTCATGATGAAACCTTATTATCTCCACGCTCATGCGAATAAAAGAGCTGTTAGGATGTTTTTCTATAGCCGATTCAAGCGCCATGGAGCCTTTGGTGGTATGGCTGGCGATTATTTCAAACTCCTCAGGCGTGAGTTTTCCGTATTTGTTGAGTATTCCGTCTCTTACGCCGATTTTTCCTATATCGTGAAGGGCTGACGCGTGATAAATAAGCTCCGTGAATTCTTGAGTAATTTCACGGCGGAATTGGTCTTTTCCGGAAAGATTTTGCGCTAAAAGTTTGCAATATCTCCTGACGCGGTCAAGATGAAGGGCTGTAAGCGAATCCCTTGACTCCGCAAGCTCCGCCATGGCGATTATAGTTTCCATCTGCGCTTCCGTAAGCTCCTTCGTCTGCTCGGTTATTCTGTTCCGAAGCCATTGATGCGAACGCCTGTTTTCAAGATGGATATTCATCCGCGCCAAAATTTCCTCTTTTTCGAACGGGGGAACCACATAATCAGTACAGCCCGCCGAAAACGATTCAAGCCTGTCCGCCTTGTCATTTGTATCGCATAAAATTATTATCGGAATCCTTCCTATGTCGGGAAGCGACCGCACAGCGCGGCAGGCGGAGGCCGCCTTATTTTTCACGGCGATTATCACCATATCCGGAATAAACCTGTAGAGCGTGTCGGGTATCTGCCGTTCATTTGTGTAAAAAATAGTTTCATATCCATGTTTATTTAACAGTTCGTTTAAAAAATCGCAAAATCCATCATAACTTATTATCATGACTAAGTTTTTATTACTCATCGCCCATGCCTCCCACTCTTACCCTGACGATGCACAATTCATGCCACCCCTCGACCGCGTTTTCAGAGATGAGCTCCCGCACAATAGCTCCTAATACAACGGCATTATTATTGGCGGCAAATCTTACAAATTCTCCTTCATCTGCGCAGCTCACGAGCTTATCCTCCGCCATGCGCGAGAGAGCTTTTTTTACCGGTTCCATTTTATCTGCCGCCCGCGCCTTTAATAAGTATTCGGATATGGGGCAGCTTTTACTCAAAGAAGGGCTGCCGTCCGGGACTTCAAAAAAACCTTTGAGCTTAAAGCCCGTCGGCAAAGATTCGTTCCAAGCCCTGAACTGCGGTTCGGAAAGCCCGCTTTCGATCCACATGTCCACAGGCTCCATCAGCGCGACCACCCCGACCGGCAATTCGGACGCGAAGCTCATCTTCGCGCGGGGGGAGTAGCCTTCGGTCATTTGAAAAATTATCGGCTTTATCCCGTTATCATTTTCGGAATAAGAAGCGCGGGAAGCCGCGCGAGCAAAGACCGTGGGCAGCACTATATGCGGGATGAAGCAGGCGGGCCCGCGTTTTTCGTAAAATATCCTATAGCGCGGCATTATCTAATTCATACCAATTCGCAATCAATAATGATGAAATGCAAAAACAACTGGATTGCCGCGCTGCGCTCGCAAAGACGATAAAACATACGTTTGATTGCGAATTGGTATCAGCCGTTGCCGTTGTCATTTTCATAACCACCTTTTTTATCTCTTAGAGCCGTTGGCTCTTTTCTGTACAAACTTTTCGATACTAAATTTAGTTTTTACAGTGTTTTATGTGCCTGAACTTTGTGCATGATTTTGAGAGGCGCTATAAATCACAGCCATGCTCATGCAGGCCGCAGCCGCCGCATTTGGTTCTGCAATCAGGCGTTGTCTTTTCCGAAAGCGCCCGCTCCCTTTCCCTCAGTAAAAAATCTTTGGTGACTCCCGTATCTATGAAATCCCAACTGAAATTTTCGGATAAATCCCGTTTCCCGGTATAGAGCCCGGGGTCAATCTGAGCCCTCTCAAAAGCTTTATTCCACCTGCCCAGGTCGAACGTTTCAGTCCAGTTATCGAACCTTGCCCCATCCCGCCACGCAAATTCAATCGCGTCCGCAAGCTTTGAGTCTCCGCGCGCGCGCGCGAAAACTCCCTCTAAAAAAGTCTGCTCCGGGGAATGATAGTTTAAGGTCACATTCCTGTTCCTGTTTTTCCCCTTTATCATCCGCCCTTTTTCGCGGAGCTCGGATATGGAGTCCTGCCTTTCCCATTGGAAAGGGGTATGAGCTTTTGGGACGAACCCCGATACGGAAACGCTTACCTGAGCGCGCTTTTTTTTATGCGCGCGCGCTATTCTCATGGCCATGTCAGCTGTTTCGACTATGCCTTTAAGGTCCTCCTCCGTCTCCGTCGGAAGCCCCATCATAAAGTAAAGCTTTATCCTGTCCCAGCCTTTTGGGGAGGAGTAAACAAATTCAAGGGACGACTCTATATCCTCGTCGCTTATCCCTTTATTTATGACATTTCTCAGCCTCTGAGTGCCCGCTTCGGGGGCGAAAGTCAACGAGCCGCGCTTTATGCCTTCCATCCCCGCCGCAAGCTCGACGGAAAAGGCGTCCATGCGGAGGCTCGGCAGGCTGACCTTGATTTTATTGCCCTCCGTTCCGCTGTATTGGGAAAGGGACCGCAGAACATGTTCAATACCCGTAAAATCGCATGAAGCGAGGGAAAGCAGCCCGGCTTCCTCCCATCCCGTCCTCGCGATCAAATCTTTGACGCCCTTTATAACTTCCTCGGCTTTACGTTCCCGAACCGGCCTTGTCAGAATTCCGGCCTGGCAGAAGCGGCAGCCCCTTGAACACCCTCTGAACAGCTCAACGGCAGCCCTGTCATGGACTGCGGAAGCGGAAGGAACTATGAGGCTGTTCGGAATGGGGGGCATTTTGGCCGAGTAAACGCGCCTCACCTTGCCCCTGTTTACGGAGGGGACATACACCCCCGGAATCTCCGAACACACGCTCAGCCGCTTATCTCTTGGCTCCCCCTTTGTTTCGCTGATGCGTGAACAAAGCTCCGGTAATATTTCCTCTCCATCGCCGACGCACAGGATATCGAAAAACGGTGAAACGGCTACCGGAACGAGCGCGCCGACGCCCCCTCCGATAATAAGGGGATGTCCGGAATCCCTGCCGGAGGACCTGAGAGGTATTCCGGACAGGTCCAGCATGGTGAGTATGTTGGTATAGCTGAGTTCATGCTGTAGCGTGAAACCGATTGCGTCGAACAAATTCAGCGGGATCTTATTTTCGACCGAAACGAGGGGGAGCGATGATTTACGAAGCAGCGCCTCCATATCCGTCCACGGACAGTAAACGCGGTCCGCCTGTACGTTCGGGAGGCTGTTCAAAAGGTTTTCCAATAATTGGAATCCGTAATAACTCATTCCTATTTCATAGACATCCGGAAAGGCAAGGCAGAATGAAATCGTTTTGTCCGAAAGTTTTAGCGCGCTTTTACTTTCTCTCCATTCGCTCCCGCTGTAACGGGAAGGGCGTTTTACCTGTGCGAGCAGACTCCAGTAAGGGTCGTCAAACTCTGGGTACATCTCAGTTTATGCCTCTATTTTATAGAACTTTATGTTCGAACCGTGTATGCTCGACACAAGCCCCAAAGCAGTCAAAATCGAAATCAGGGAGCTTCCTCCGTAGCTGAATAAAGGCAGCGGAAGCCCCGTCACCGGTAAAAGCCCCATGGTCATGCCTATGCTTTCAAACATTTGAAACCATATCCACGCGCTTACGCCCGTCACCAGGATTTTGGCGCGGATGTCGCGGCTCTTTATCCCTGCCTGCAATACTCGCCAAAATAAGAAACAGAAAAGGGACAAAACCACTAAACAGCCGACGAAGCCAAATTCTTCGGAAAATACGCTGAATATAAAGTCCGTATGCGCTTCCGGAAGGAAACGCAGCTTGCTCTGCATCCCCTCAAGATAACCTTTTCCCCACAACCCTCCGGACCCGACGGCGATCCGGGACTGCATGACGTTATATCCAGCTCCGAGGGGGTCCACTGCCGGATTGAGGAAAACAAGGAGCCTGTTTTTCTGATATTCCCTCAAAAAGCCCCAGGCTATCGGAATAAAAGAAATTCCTGCAAATATCGTGCCGAATATATAACGCTTGGGCGCTCCCGCCACAAATAAAACGCACAGGATAATTACGATGAAAACCATCGCGCTTCCGAGGTCGGGCTGCATAAGAATCAAGAGAACAGCGGGGAAAGCAAAAAACAGGGCTGCAAGATATGACTTTAACGTAAACGGAGGGTTGCGGCTGAGATATTTGGCAAGCCCTAAGCAAACGGCGACTTTTGCGTATTCCGACGGTTGAAAGCTCAAACCCGCTATTATTAACCAACGCTGCGCCCCCATGTATCTTGGGGCAAAAAGGATCGTAAGCAGCAGGAAAAATATCATAATTAAATAGATAGCGTACGCCTCTTTAAATATTCTCTCGTAACCAATGGCAATAACAGTGAAAAAAGTCGCTATGGACACTGACGCGGAAATCGACTGGCGAACGGCGTAAGCCGACCCTCTTCCCGAAAATCCGGCAGCCGCCGTAAATATCGTTATAATGCCTATAAGTATCAGGCAAAATAAAACGGCAAGCAGCCATTTATCCTGCTGTGAAAGTTTATCGCGTATCGATAACTCCGTTTCCGTCATCCTTATCTTCTTCCCTCTAAATGGCTCCCGCGCCTGACCTGAATGACGGGAACATTGACCGCAAGGGCCATTCCGCCCTCCTCTATATCGATTTCGATTCGGGATTCGTCTATGTCCATATATTTTTTCAGCGTTTTTATAATTTCGTAGCGCAGGGTTTCGAGCAATTCAGGCGATATGTCCGTCCTGTCGTGAGCAAGAATTATCTGAAGGCGTTCCCGCGCCCTTCTGGCGGAAGCTCCTGCTCTTTCCTTGGGGTCTTCGGGAACAGCGAAAATGTCCATTATCCTTTTGATGAAGTCCATATCAGAATTCCTCCTTACACACCGAGTATTTTTCTGATGTTCCCAAGCAGGCCCCTCGGCTTGGTGTCAAAGTAAAGCAACGGAATATCATTTCCCAATATGCGTCCCGCGATATTAATATAAGCCTGGGCGGCGGGGGATTTGCTTGAAAAAGTCATAGGTTCGCCCCGGTTTGCGGCTTTTATGACATTATCGTCTTCGGGAACGACCCCGAGAAGCCCTATCGCTAAAATTTCAATTATGTCCGGCACGTCAAGCATATCTCCTCCGCGCACCATATCGGGGCGTAAACGGTTTACGATGAGGCGTATGGGAGATTTCCCCATGGATTCAAGCATTCCGATTATGCGGTCGGCATCGCGCACGGAGGGAACTTCGGGGGTAACGACTATGAGCGCTTCATCCGCTCCCGCGGCGGCATTCTTGAACCCTCCTTCGATGCCGGCGGGGCAATCCAGCAGAATGTACTCAAACTCCTCCCTCAGCATATTGCAAAGATCAATCATCTGTTCCTGATTCACCGCGTCCTTGGTCCGCGTTTGCGCGGCGGGAAGCAGATACAGCGAATCGACCCTCTTATCCCTGACTAAAGCCTGATTTAATCTGCAAGCTCCTTCCAACACATCGACAAAATTATAAACTATCCTGTTTTCCAGCCCCATTATCACATCAAGGTTTCTAAGGCCTATATCGGCATCCACAGCGACAACTTTTTTTCCTAATTTCGCCAAAGCCACGGCGATATTGGACGTGGAGGTCGTCTTGCCGACTCCGCCTTTACCGGATGTGACAACTATTACATGAGATTTTTCTTTTTGGGTATTCTCTTTTTCAAGATTTTGAGACTCAATCTGAAGCTCAGCTTCTTGAGCGACGACAGCTTCCTGTTCCTCCAATTTAAAACCCTCCTGTTCTATAAATTAAAGCTCCCTTACTACCAGGGAACCCTCTTCCATAAAAATAAGCACCGATTTTCCCCACCAGGGCATTTGAGGCCCGACCTTGGAGTTTACAAGGTTGCCAAGCCTTATTTGCTGAGGCTCAAAAGAATACGCGAATAAATAAGCTTCGCTGCCTTCCCGGATATCAACGCCGGCATGAGCTAACCCTTTGAGTTTTCCAAATATTGAGATGCTTCCGCTTGCGATTATTTCAGCGCCGCTGTTCACATGCCCGAATATGACTATGTCTCCGTCGTGTTCCACCTTTTCTCCCGACCTGATGGAACGGCGCCTGAGCAAAAGCGGGAGCGCGGATTTATTTTCTTCCTCGGTTTCTTCTTCTTTTTCAGTTTTGCCTGCGGGAACGGGACGGTATTCGCCGGTGGGAAGCTTTGCCGCTTTAAGTTTATCGATGGTTTCCGGATTACTCGAATTCCACGACAGCAAATTAAGATTTCTGTTCCATATCAGCTCCTTGAAAAGGGCGCTCATCAATGAACCGCTGCATTGCCTCGACTGCAGGTCAATAACAATGCCGACTCCCGTCGCGAGAGCGAAAGTCTGCTCGGGGAGTTTCCGTATCTCATTGATGATTTTAGTATCTGACATTTCTTCAGATACTAATACCCTTATTCCGTATCCGGTGCCTTTAAGAACGATCGGCCCTGAAACCATGAACTCCTCCTGAATTTATTTATTGAGCAGGTAAGCCAAAATTTGCCCTGCTATCGGGGCTGCGGCTCTGCCTCCGCCGACTCCGGTTTCCTCAAGCATGACGGAGACAACGTAAACAGGGTCCTTTACGGGAGCGTAAGCGGTAAACAGTGCGTTATCCTCCCTGTTGTAGACTTCCGCGGTCCCAGTTTTCCCCGCTACTTCCAAACCGTAAATGCCGGCGCGTGTCCCTGTTCCCGATCGGACGACGGTAACAAGCCCTCTCTGGACCAAAGCAAGGTGCTCTTTATTTAAATTTAAATTTACAGGCGGCTTTGAGTGCCCTTCGACTATATACGGAGTCACAAGATATCCGCTGTTCGCTACTGCGGCATACAACAGCGCAAGCTGCAGCGGCGTCGTTGTAAGGTATCCCTGTCCTATTGAATAATTGGCCGTATCGCCGGGATACCACGGCTGCTTTAATCTGTCCCTTTTCCAGTCCCGCCCGGCCGCGTTGCCCGCCACCTCGCCGGGAATGTCCAGCCCGCTTGTACTTCCAAAACCGAAAAGCTTCGTCCATTTTAATATGGTATCTATTCCAAGCCTCAGCCCTACCTGATAAAAATAAACGTCGCAGGAATGCTGCAAAGCCGAGATGAAATTCATTGCCCCATGCCCGCCGCGCCTCCAGCAGCGGAATTCCCTTCCTCCGACGGTATAACTTCCGGGGCAGTGGATAGTTGTTTGAGGCGTAATTTTCTGCTCCGTTAAAGCGGCTAAACCGACCAGCGCCTTAAAAATGGAAGCGGGCGGATACGCGCCGGATATCGCCCTGTTTATCATCGGCTTGTGAGGGTTGGTTACGAGAGCATTCCATTCCTGAGAAGAAATTCCCCACGCAAGCGGGTTATTGTCAAACGACGGAGATGACGCCAAAACAATTATCGCCCCGTCGCGGACATTCATCACAACTATCGCCCCGCGATAACCATTCTCGCTGAGCAGTTTGGAAGCCTCCATTTGAGCGGCAAGATCAAGGGTGAGGTTTATCCTTCCGCCCGGGGTCGCGTCTTTCGTCTCAATGCTTCTTACCCTTCTGCCTCGCGCGTCGACTTCTATGGCTTCCTGTCCGTGCGTACCCCGCAATATATCCTCGTAGCTTCTTTCCACGCCGTTTTTACCTATGATGTCGCCGCCAATGTAGCCTTTATTGCGGTTTTGACGCATTTCATTCTCGCTTATCTCTCCAACGTAGCCGGTGACAAGGGAGGCAAAAGCCCCCGCGGGATAAATACGGCGCCAGACAGGCATGGGGAAAAGCTGCGGCATAAAATCCGGGTCCGATACTATCTCCGCCATTTGAGTCATGGCGAGGTTTGAAGCCACCGTAACGACACGGTACGGAACCATCTGCTGCCTTCTCACATTACTAAGAATATCGCCAGATGTTGTACTTATTCCCTGTTTAGAGAGTATCTCCACAAACTTGTCGAGAATATCCCCTCTCGTCAGGTCCAAAGGATAGCCCATGATGTTAAAAGTCATCTCATTAAGGGCAAGGGCGGCTCCGTTTCTGTCAAAAATTTCTCCCCTCGCGGGTGGGAACCTTATTATCCGCAGCCTGTTCCTGGTGGCAAGGGAGACATATTTATCGGTATGCACGACCTGGAAAAAATAAAGCCCAACGACCAAAATGCCAACTGTTCCCAACACAAGCCAGCGCCACAGTTTTAACCTTGAATCCACGACATCCTTCAGGTCATCAGGCATTTTTTAACTTCAGCTTTCTTACGTAAAGCAGGGAGTAAAACGCTGAGAGCGGTATGGAATATGCCTGGAAAATAAGCATTGATCTGAGGTAATACTCCGTTCCTATATCCCACAGGTACAGCCCCGCAAAAAACGCGGGCAGTTGGGACGCCCATAATATGAAAAAGAAGATCGAAGTGGTGTGCCCGCTTTCAGGAAATAAGCTCCACGCCCATGAAGCGCAAAGGTAAGTCCCTGTGTATATAAAGGCAAAAAGACCGGGCAGCCCTATCCAGCGAAAATCCCACAGTAATCCTCCAAAAAATAACACCCAGAGCGATAATATTTCGATCTCCGTATCCCGCGAAAAATCCGAAAAATTATAATAAAGGACATATAAAAGGAAAATATCGGGCACCAGCAGCGCGTCGGATGAAAGCACCGCCAAACCGTCCTGAAAATACCAGGATAATAAAGAGTTGAAGATCATCGTCTAAGCCCCGCCGGCATTTTATAGGCGACCGAATATAACTTTGATAAATCCGCGCCGATATCTATGCGAATAAAACGAAAACCGTTGGGCGAAACGGAACTTTCCTCTGAAATTTTCCCTATTCTTAACCCTGAAGGAAGTTTATCCCCAACAAGGGCCGTGCTCACGCTCATTTTCTCTTCGATACCCCTGTTTTCAGGAATAAACTGAAGCCATACGTTGCCTTCCCCGTCTCCGCATATCACTCCGATGTCTCTGGTTTCCTCAACCACCACCGGAAGCATGAGCGAAGGCGAAGTTATCAGCTCGACCCAGGCCGAATTTTCCTGAACGGAAGATATTCTGCCGACTAAGTAGCCTTCCCTGAAAACAGCGCTTCCCACTGTTAAACCGTCTTCGCTGCCCTTGTTTATCCTGATTTCATTCCACCAGGCGTTGGGAGCGCGCAATATCACCTGGGCAGACTCTAAACTGGCGTTAATATCCGCAATTATTTTTTGAGCCGTAATTTCAGCTCCGGCCATGCGAAGTTCCACATTTTCCTTGGAGAGCAGGGCGATTTTTTCAATAAGGTCGTCCCTGTTGGAAAGCCATCCGGACAGATCAAGCACCGCGCGTCTCAGGGCGCGTGCCGGGTACTCCGGTATGTAAAGCGCGCTGCCGACAAAATTAACGATACTAAAACGTATCTGAAGCCCGGGAGTGACGCCGAGCAAAATAAGAGAAACCGACAAAACTATCACGCCATTCACCCATTTATGAGTGGATTGCTTATCCATAACGCTTTAACGTGCTCCTCTCTGCACCGTTAATAAGACCCTTTTTCTTGCGTCCAGATCATCAAGGTATTTTCCAAGCCCAAGCGCAACCGCGAAAAGAGGTTCCTCCGCCACAAAAACAGGGGTATTCAAAGCGTTTGAGAAGCGCTCCGCAAGCCCTGCAAGTTGGGCGACTCCTCCCGTCAGGACTATGCCGTGGTCAGCTATATCTTTTGCCAATTCAGGTTTAGTCTGTTCAAGGGCAACTTTGACGACGTCCTCTATACGGCAGATTATCGGGTCAATGGCTTCCCTGACCTCTAAAGAGGAAATGGTTGCTATCCTCGGCAATCCCCCCGACAGGTCCCGCCCCTTTACCTGCATGGTAAGCTCCTTCTCCGGAGGGAGCGCTGTGCCTATGGTATTTTTTACTTCTTCCGCGGTAGTTTCCCCTATCAGCAGGGCAAATTGCTGCCTCAGCATATTTATTATGGCCAAATCCATATTTTTGCCCGCTATGCGTTCCGATTTTTTTACGGAAGTGCCGCTCAAAGATATGACGGAGACCTCGCTGGTCCCTCCTCCTATATCTATTATCATTGACCCTCTCGGCTCGTCTATGGGCAGCCCCACTCCCAAAGCGGCGGAAATCGGCTCCTCAATGACGTAAGCTTCCCTTGCTCCCGCGCCAAGCGTAGCGTCTATCACCGCTTTTCTTTCCACTTCCGTTATTTCAGCGGGGACCGAAATAGCTACCCTTGGCCTGGTGTTGAGTTTTCCTTCGCTTGCCTGGTGAATGCAATAACGGAGCAATTCTTCAGTCATATCGAAATTGGCTATGACCCCATCCTGTAACGGCCATACCGTCTCAACCCCCATGGGAGTTTTTCCGTCCATCAATTTGGCCTCAAGCCCGACGGCTATGATTTCATGCCCGCCTCCGCGGGGTTTTTTCCGCAGCGCGACCATGGAAGGCTCATTTAAGACTATGCCCTTGCCTTTAGCGTAAACTACTATATTTGAAGTTCCAAGATCTATCCCTACATCAAGTCCCCAAAAATTAGAAAAAAATTTAGAAAAAATCAAATTTGTTCCCCTCTCATTCCATTATCATCTTGGCCAGAATGGGTTTTTTTTACTTTCATCAAATATCGTCGTCGAAGGGCCGTGTCCGGGATAAACCGCCAATTCAGGAGGAAGCGACGCAAGTTTGATCAATGATTTTTCCAAGGCGCCAAAATTCCCTCCCGGCAAGTCCGTCCTTCCGATGCTCTGAGCGAAAAGCGTGTCTCCTGAAAACAGCGCGGGGTCTTCCCCGTTTTCCCAAACCAGGAAACATACGCTGCCTTCCGTGTGTCCCGGCGTCGCTATGATTTTTACCCTGATATCCCCAAAAGACAGTTCGTCTCCGTCGTTTATATCTTTAAATGAGGATATTCCGTCAAAAATTAAGCCAAATCTCTGCCCGAATTCCCGAGGCGGGTTTGTCAGCATTTCGGAATCTCCCCGGTTTATGTAAACCTGCCCGTCCGCCATATCCGAAAAGCCGTTCTCCCCTAAACCGGCCACATGGTCTATATGCCCGTGCGTGAGCAAAACAGCCTTGAGATCAAGGTTGTTTGCCTTCAGCCAGTCCATGATTATCGAAGTTTCAGCGGCAGGGTCGATAAAGACAGCCGAGCCCTGCCTGTCGGATATGAGGTATCCGTTTGTCCAGAGGGGGCCGAGGGCGAATCTTTTCATGTTCATGCTATCTTATCCTCCGGAGTGTCTATTATCAAAGTGACGGGGCCGTCGTTCGCTATCTCTATTACCATATGCGTCTGAAACATCCCGGTTTTTACGGGCGCCCCGTGGCTTCTGATTTTTTCCGCGGTCAATTCATAAAGCCTTTTAGCGGTCCCGGGGGGGGCGGCTTCCGTGAACGACGGCCGCCTGCCTTTCTTGCAGTCCCCATAGACGGTAAATTGCGAGATTAAAAGCACCTCTCCTTTTACATCAAGCAAAGATCGGTTCAGTTTTTCGGATTCATCCTCAAACACTCGCAAGTTTACCAATTTCTCCGCCATCCATGCGGATTCTTTTTCCGTGTCCCCCACTTTTACTCCCAGGAGGACGCAAAGCCCCGTTTCTATTTCTCCCAGTACTTCCCCTTCAAAAATTGCTCTTGCCTCTTTGACTTTTTGAATAATTGCCCTCATTTTTTGTCTCCTATCCACGAACTACTTCTAATATGTCCTTTATATTGTTCAGCTTTCCCATTATCTCCAAAAGGTGGCTGAGGTTGCGGACGGATACTTCGATCTTCGTCCTGTAAATATTATTGCCGACAAGGCTGCCTTTTATGTTGTAAATGCCGCTGCCGCTCTGTCCTATTGCCTCCATTATGTCGCGAAGCAAATTTACCCTGTCCAAAGCGTTGATCAGCAAACGCGCGATATAAACTTTCCCTGTCGGAGCGTTCCATGTGACCTGCGTTATCCTGTCCAGCGGCACGTCCTGGATGCTCCGGCAGTCCGCGCGGTGAACGGTTATCCCTCTTAGATGCGTAAGATATCCGAGTATCAGGTCGCCGGGCACGGGTTCGCAGCATTGGGACAGTGTTGCCTGAACGCCTGTCGCTCCCGATACGATCACATCGAAATCATGCTTCTTGCCGCTCAGTTTCAGGGTGGGAGCCGCGGCGCCCTCATTGGCCTGGTGCTGAAGCCATATCTGCGCAAGACGCTGCGCAACGGCATTTGCGCTGACGGACGCGCCTCCGACGGCGATAAGCAGGTCATCTCCCGAGCTGATTCCCATATCTCGCGCCACCTTATTAAGGAGAGGGGTCATTTCCTCCTTGTTTGAAAGCGGCAGTTCCCTGCGTTTCAGTTCTCTGTCGAGGGCTTCGTGCGCCCGTTGCAGCTTTTCCTGTTTGTCAAGCTTTTCGGTTTGCCTGAACCATGCTTTTATCTTATTGCGCGTCTTGTTGTTGTGAACGATTTTAAGCCAGTCACGGGACGGAGAGCTCTGTTGTGAAGTGGTTATTTTTATTATGTCTCCGTTTTTTATTTCGGTTGACAGCGGGACTATGCGCCCGTTGACCGTTGCTCCCACGCAGTGGTTTCCGACTTCGGTGTGGACCGCGTAGGCGAAATCTATCATAATGGAGCCTTTAGGCATAAGCACAGGCTTTCCTTTTGGCGTGAAAACGCATACTTCAGACGTGAAAATATCCGTTTTGAGCTGTTCGACAAAATCGGAAGGCGCCTCCCTCTCAAGTTCCCCTTCAAGGGCCTGTCTTATCCAGTCTAATTTCGTCTCCATTATTTTATCAAGGGAACCGCCGGTTTTATACCTCCAGTGCGCCGCGACCCCATATTCGGCAAAGCGGTTCATTTCTTCGGTCCTTATCTGTATCTCAAGCGGTTCCCCCGCGGGGCCTATCACAGTAGTATGCAAAGCCTGGTACATATTGCTCTTTGGATTCGCTATGTAATCGTCGAACTGCCCCGGAAGCGGAACCCACGTGGCATGAGCGATGCCGAGCACAGCGTAGCATGTCACGACATCCTTGACGAGTACGCGAATAGCGAGGATATCGTAAATCTGATCCACTGAAAGTTTTTTACGCTCCATTTTGTCATAAATACTGTAAAAATGTTTGGCGCGCCCTTTTATGCGGAATTTTATCCCTTCTTTTTCAAGGTGCTGCGAGAATACCTCTATCCCTTTTTGAACTATGTCCTCCATGTCGGGCATGCGTTTACGGACCTTCCTGCGGATGTCTTCATAAGTCTCCGGGTCCGAATATTTGAACGCAAGGTCCTCCAGTTCCCATTTCATTTCATAAATTCCAAGCCTGTGCGCTAAAGGAGCATAAATTTCAAGGGTTTCTTCCGCTATCCGTACTTGTTTTTCCGGGCGTAGGGATCCCAGAGTGCGCATATTATGCAGCCTGTCCGCAAGTTTTATGAGGACTACGCGTATGTCTTTCCCCATAACTATGAACATTTTTCTCAAGTTTTCAGCCTTATAGTCCTCAATGGACATAAACGGCAGTTTATTGAGCTTGGTCACCCCATCCACGAGCTCCGCGACATCTTCTCCGAATTTATCCGCTAATTCCTCTTTTTCCACGCGCGTGTCCTCAAGCACATCGTGAAGAAGCGCGGCGGCCAAAGTTGAGATGTCCATTTGCATTTTCGCGAGTATTCCCGCGACTCCCAGGGAGTGTATTATATACGGCTCTCCCGAAATCCTTTTCTGTCCGTTGTGAGCCCATGCCGAAAAGACAAGGGCGTTCCCCAGCTCTGAAAGCTGCTCATCCGTCAATTCACCGTAAACTTTAGCCCATAGGATCTGCCATGCCGTTTTAACGGCTTCGGTCCTGTCCTCGGGGAAAATAGCCTCAAAATAAGCGTCTCTTGAAAGCCCGCGCTCTATATTGTTCAGCAGTTGGATTTGCTGTTGATCATCCTGCTCGCTCTGCATATTTTAATCCTCCGCGACCACGTAATCGAGGATAAATTGAATTTTCTCCTCGCCCTGCCAGTAATCGATACGCGGATGATAAACCCAGCCTGAGCTTTTTTTGTTCGTACCCAATACTTCATAACCGTTAAAGGCCAATAACCGGACCCCGTCAGCTTCAACCTGGACGTGCTGTTTACCTTTCCCCAAAGGCAAATTCCGTTCATTTCCGGTTGCGGGGAGATAGAAATACGGATGCGGGTTGCTGTTGCCGAAAGGGCCAAGGCGGGCAGCCAGCCTCCAGTCGTTTATTCCTATTTCGCTGGGGCGGAATTCCAGCGCCTGGATGGATTTCTCCTCCACTTTTATGTTCGATAATATTTCCTCAAGCTGCTTCTGGACATCTTCCCATTTTTCCGGCGCGACCGAGAATCCCGCGGCGTAAGGGTGCCCTCCCCATCCCAACAGGTCATGCGATATGGATTTCAATATATTGACGGCGTCGACTCCCTCAGGCACGCGCAAAGTCCCGCGGATTTGTTTTTTTATCGGGGCGGCAAGAACTATGGGTTTTTTTCTCACGTTGCACATCTTGCTCGCGACGCTGCTAAGTACGCCGACAGGCCAGTCCGCATCGTACAGTACGTAAGAAAAGCTGTCCTCGTCCGCGATTATCCCCGCCGCCTTGCCTGCTATGCTGTCCGAGATCAACTGCCTTTTCCTGTTGAGGTTGATAAGCTCATCCACATATTCGGAAATATTGTGCTCTTCCCTCATGACTTTTACCGACAGGTCGGCGCAGCCGACCCTCCCGGGCGCGTTCAGGCATGGAATGACCTTCATTGAAAGCTGGTCTTCCGAAATGGTGAACCTGCTCAGCCCTAATTTATCAAAGAGACAGGCCAGCCCTTGTCTCGGCTGTGATCGCATCCGGTTCATCCCCTGCTGGACAAGGGCTCGGTTCAGCAAGTTAAGCGGCATACAGTCCGAAATAGTGGCAAGCGCTGCCAGGTCGAGCCTGAGCTGCAGCCAATTCTTGGGAACGATATTTTCATTCCATGCCCAGAACCATAAAACGGCCGCCGCGCATAGGTCCCTTGTCTCAATATCTCCGTCTATGTGCGGGGTGACGGTGTCTTTCCAGTAGGACTCGCTCGTTCCGATGCTATGATGGTCGAAGACGAAGACATTGACGCCCTCTTTTTCAAGTTCATCGAGCATTTCCTTGTCTTTTGTCCCGCAATCAACGACGACGAGGGTGTTACAGCCCATCTCAACAAGGCGGCGTATGACAAAACCGTGCAGCCCGTATCCCTGAATATCTCTCCTGGGGATGAAATACTGCACGTCTTCCGCTTTTCTCTCGAAAATTTCCATGGCGAGGACGGTGGAGGATATTCCATCCACATCGTAGTCGCCGTAGACGAAAACCTTTCCGAAAGAGTCAAGGCTTTTCCATTTATCCGCGGCTGGTTTGCTGGCGCTTCCGAGAGAAAGGCCTTCTATTATCTTTTCAAACCTTGGATTAAGCCACGAACGAATGTGAGCGCTGTCCTGCGTCGTTTCTCCATGGTTCATCTGCAGTATAGCGGCGACCAGGGATGAACAGGAATATTTTTGCGCTAATTCACGGGTTGAATCCTGAAATCGAAAGATTTTTAAATGAGAGCTCCTGCATTTTTCCAACAAAATACCTCGCAAAATTTTTATTCCTCAGAGGAATATTTTTTAACCCAATAACTTTACCACAAAAATAAGGAAGAAATTTGTCTATTTTTTACAAAATGAAAAAGCTCAAAAAAAAACGCCTTGGGACGGTTTTTTTTTGAGCCTTTTATATCGGTTTGCAACGGCGGGCTTATTTCTCGTCTTTGTGATGATCGCGCTTGACTTTATAGCGCCTCTCAAAATCATGCGCAAAGTTCAGGCACATAAAACACTGTAAAAACTAAATATATAGCAGTTTCACTCTATGTGTGCCATCGTAATTATTGTGCGTATCAAGATTTATAGATATATTATATAGTATACAATTCATGAAACTGCTATAGTATCGAAAAGTTTGTACAGAAAAGAGCCGACGGCTCTAAAACTCCCACCTCATCTCCAGCCTGCCCGTCACTCCGTCGCGCCTGCCGGTGTAGCCCTGTATGCCAACGTCGATGAACAGGGC
>Ga0099364_10006449_pt1 | contig 17089 bp, 12 predicted proteins | sample TergutTh196P3_FD_73070 | JGI IMG/M metagenome (GOLD analysis project Ga0099364, IMG submission 73070) | Microcerotermes parvus P3 segment gut microbial communities from Pointe-Noire, Republic of the Congo - Th196 P3 | ecosystem: Host-associated > Arthropoda: Insects > Digestive system > Gut ... | reverse complement strand
TAAAGGGGAGGAGCAAAACCAGCATATTCAGTTCCTCAACGCCCGAGGCCTCAAGGATTTCAGCAAGCAAGGTATTTGCCGAATTAAACGCTATGTGTCCGATTATCGGTACCCACAGGTTGCGGTATCGGACATATAAGTAACAAAACAACACCCCAAGACCAAAGGCGTACAAACCCTGTAATAAATTCAAATGCATAAGAGCAAACAATGCGCTGCTGACCAAAACCGCCACCCATGTGGGCATCCACGAATTTAGCCTGTTGAAAACAACCCCCCTGCAGCACAACTCCTCAGCAATCGGCGCAGCTAGACCCAAGGCAAGGAAGCGCACTATAAAGCTGCCACCGGATAGCAGTTGGGCAACCTCTTCGTAGGATGGAAAGTAGCGAAATATGTCAACCATTGCAAACACCACTGCCAACACGATGTTGAGCCCAATAAAGAGTAAGGCCACAAGTACAATTAGTATAGGGGTAAGCTTGTTGTTGTCGTATTGCGGTATCCTTGTTCGGATTTTTCGCCACATAAGAGCAAAAAACGCAATCGTAAGAACGCCAGATATCAACTGTATCAGCATACCTTGCTCCGTGACGAAGCTCATAAGGCGCTCCTCGGCAAAATCAGCAATTGCCATATCGCCACTAACCCCAGACTGGACGAGTCCTTCGATAACCAAGTAAAATACATAACTAAGTATCGCCAGAAACATCACCAAGAACGATAGCCCCATGAAAATCAAGACCGGATAAATCGCCCGCCAAATATGGCGTGGTATAGAGTAATTTTGCATATTGACCTCCCACCCCAGCAAAGCTGTAATAATATTAACCTGATTCTACCATTATCAGCAAAAGAATACAACAAGATTATTATACTCGCGACTATAACCACGAGAACCATATACTCCTTGACTCTGCTTGTGTCGTGTGATAGTATCGGTTAGTAACTTAGCGGTTGTTAGTGCTAATAAAAACAAGTTGTTAGTGGTCGCTAAGTTACAATTGAGAATTGAAAATTGAAAATTGAGAATTAAGACGGAGAAATGCTCTGAGATGTTTGCGAAGACCTCTTTGGAAACAAAATGGCTAGTAAATGCAATAGTGTATAACCCGCGTCCCTAATTTTCAATTATCAATTCTCAATTATCAATTGCGGTCGAAGACCGCATCAGGGGTGACAGCAATGATGAACCGCATTCTAGCGCTTATTCTCGTAATATCCCAACTCATGCTGCCTTTGGTGGCTTGTTCGCAAGACGACTACGAAGCAACCTCGGACGTCGTTGATCCCGTCACTTCGCCTTCATCAGCCCCCCCCCCTCCGCCAGCAGAAGAGGTAAGTCAGATCGAAATCCCTTCAGACCCAATTTTACTCACGGTTTGGGAGGCGGCCGGCGAGGCGGGAGAGTTCATCAAGCAAGCGGGCGAGGCATTTAGTGAATTGCACCCTAACATCAGCATCGACATAGTTGACGTATACATTGGAGACACTGTCTCGCAAATGATGAGTGACGGCCCTGCCGGAATAGGCGCGGATATCTTTGTCGCTCCGCATAACAGGCTCAGCGACTTGATTGACGCTGAACTCGTGCAGCCTGTTCTCAATGCTTCGGAAGTTTCCGAAAACGTCCTCAATGCATGTTCCCTTTCCGCCTCCTTTAATGGTGAAATGTATGGCTATCCAATCACAGCGGATACTTTTGCCTTATTCTATAACAAAGCGTTGATTGCGGCACCCCCAAGCACTTTTGAAGGTGTTTACGAGTTTGCCAATGGGTTTAATGCCCCCGGCAGAATGGGGTTCTTCATGAATGTTGCCAGCGCCTACTACTGCATCATTTTTACTACCAAGGATAACAATCTCCTCTTCGGCCCGCATGGAACTGATGCGACATCCACCTACCTCAACTCTCCCGCATCGGTCAGAGGTTTGGAGTTCTTCCAAAGTTTGCGCGAAATCCTTGATATGCCCGCTGAGGATATCAATGACGCGGTCGGTGACAGCGGATTTGCCGCAGGCCAAATCGCCATGCATATTTCCGGGCCTTGGAATATTGATAACTTCAAGGCTGCGGGGATCGATTTCGGCATCGCTGCGCTGCCTTCGCTCCCCGGTGAGAACACGCCTGCAAAGTCCTTCTCCGACGTGCGTTGCATGTTCGTATCAAACTACACAATGCACCCCGAAGCTGCCCATGCTTTTGCGGAGTTCCTTACCACAACGGAGATGCAGCAATTGCGCTTCGAAATCACCGGAGACATCCCTGCTGCAGATGTCCATATAGACGACCCGCATATCCCGGGCTTCATGCGTCAACTGGACTATGCCTTCCCGGTCCCCGCGCTCCCAAACATGGGCATGTATTGGGAAATAATGGGAGGATCGCTGATTAACATCTGGAACGGCACCGATGTTCAAACAACTCTCGATCTCGCCGATGCCGCAATTCTAGCATATTGACCTCCCCAGACAGTCCCAGACCGTCCAACAATCAGCTTGGCAATTTGCACAAATCAATGTAGGGACGACCGCCCTCGGTCGTCCGAAAACAGGCAGGTATCCCTCGCAACGGATGGTCGAGGGCGACCATCCCTACAAATCGCATACCAACAATTGTGCATTTTGCTATTAAATTACGATTATCAGACAATCTGCCCCTTACACTCTGCGCCCATACGGGTGATTTTTTATATATTTTGTTAATTCAGAGGAGATAGGGTATTATCACCTTGACACTACACCCGCCTCATGTTACTATCAACACATAATTCCACATAGTTTCCCTCATCGCTAATTCTCAATTCTCAATTCTCAATTCTCAATTGCGGTCGAAGACCGCCTTGGTATTCAGGGTGTATTTTGCGGATTTGTTTTTTTCTTTTCATGGTCTTTTCTTACACAACAACGTCCTATACACTTATCAATGCGGGGTGTATTCCGCAGACTCCCTGCAATTAAATAAAAATCATCATAAAGGAGGACAAAAAAATGAGAAAATGGATTGCTATTTTGATTTCCCTGGCGCTACTCTTCACCATCGCGGCATGCGGACCCACTGAAGGCGCTCCCTCTGACCCGGGCGGCTCCGCGGGAGGGGATTCCGGCAACCAAGGCGGAAACGCAGCCGAACCTCCGGGACCTCCAGGAGGAGCAGGTCCTAGCGTCACCTTGAAGGTTTGGGCATCTCAGGAAGACCAAGAACTGACGCGGCAGCTTGCCAACCAATTTATCGCCCAGAACGCAGAGTTCGATGTCACCATTGAGCTTGGCGTGGTTGGCGAACCGGATGCTTACAAAGCGTACAGCGAAGACCCCGCAGCGGCAGCCGACGTATTTTTCTTCCCCAACGACCAACTTCGTGATTTTGTCAACGCAGGCGGCTTGTATGAAGTCACCCGCAACAAAGATGCAATCGTTTCGCGCAACATTGAAAGCTCCATTGATGCCGCCACCCTGGACGGGAAGCTCTACGCATACCCGGCAACCGCAGACAACGGCTATTTCCTCTACTACGACAAGTCGGTGCTTTCGGAAGATGACATAAAGACCCTCGATGGAATACTGGAAGTTTCCGCAGCCAATGATAAAAGGGTTCTTATGAATCTTGACGACAACGGCTGGTACGTCGCTTCGTTCTTCCTTGGGGCGGGATGTACGCTTTCTATCAGTCCGGACGGAAAGCAGCTCTGCGATTTCAACAACGCAAACGGACTCGCCGCAGCCACTGCTATGCAGGCTTTCGCTGCACACCCCGCTTACATCAACGGTAACGATGACGTGCTAAAAGGCGGCATTGGCGGCAGCATCTCAGCCGGAGTATCAGGAACATGGAACGCAGGGGATATCTCTTCAATACTTGGTGACAATTACGGCGCGGCTAAGTTGCCCACATTTACGATGAACGGGCAGCAAGTCCAGATGGGTTCTTTCGGCGGCTACAAACTGGTTGGGGTCAACTCGATGATTACCGAATCCGAAAAAGTGGTCGTTGCTATGGACTTCGCAGATTATCTAACAAATGAGCAAAGCCAGGTTGCCCGCTTTGAAGCGCGTGAGATTGGCCCATCCAACATTAATGCCGGCTCTAACCCCGCAGTCTTGCAGAACACTGCCCTAGCTGCTCTAGCCTCGCAGAACGTTTACGCAACATCTCAAAACGATGTCCTCGGCGAATACTGGTCACCTGCCGGGGCTTTCGGAACCGCAATGGTAAACCAGGACACCACAAGCCTGCAAACGCTGCTTGACAACATGGTCAGCCAGATTCAATCGTAAACAATAATACTTTATTTGGGGTGGAGCTTTGCTTCACCCCAGAGGAACTGCTAAACAATAATTCACGAATCTTGCCTTGTCTTTTTGCCGCCATTCGGCACGTCAAAGCCTTGAAAGGCGGAAGCATTCCTGCGGTTTTGCCGCACCACATGACGACAAAAATCCTACGGCAATCTTTCACGAATTATCATTTAGCAGTTCCTATAATCTAATGAGGGGGGACTTGAGTATGAAAACAGACTTGAAAAAACATAGGCACAAGGATGATATTACGCTTTTCAACGCCCTTGCGCATGGGGGCTGGCACACAAGGCTGTCGGTGCTTATCTCAGGCTTTGGAAACCTACTTTACGGGCAGGTTGGCAAAGGCCTGATTTTTCTTGCATTTCAGATAGGCACATGGATGAGCTTAATCTTCTTCGGCCAGACATATCTCAGAGATCTTGGTACGCTGGGCACACAGGTCATGCGCAGCGAAATGGACCCGATTTACCAAATCCCCGTCAACGTCCCCGGTGACAACTCCCTGCAAATCCTGCTATATTCCATCTTCGCCATCGCTCTCATACTGTTCGGCTTGATGATTCATATTACCGCTGTTAAGTCTTCCTACGCAGCGGAGATAGAGGTTCGGCGCGGACGGAAGCCCGATGGTTTTTTACAGGATTTGCGCAACTTGCTTGACAAAAACGTCCACTCCGCCATGCTCTCGCTGCCTGCGTTTGGGGTGGTCGCTTTTACGGTGCTACCGATTTTCTTCATGATTCTGCTGGCGTTTACGAACTTCGACCGTGTGCATCAGCCACCCGGCAACCTATTTACCTGGGTAGGTCTGACGAACTTCTTTGACACGCTCTCTTTTTCAGGCTTCATGGGCAGCACCTTTATAAACGTGCTGGTATGGACCCTCATATGGGCTGTGTTTTCGACGTTCCTGAATTATTTCCTAGGCATGGTCGTGGCCCTTATGATCAACAAAAAAGGCATACGCCTAAAATCAGTCTGGCGGACCAGTTTTGTAATAGCCATAGCGGTTCCGGGGTTTGTTACGCTCTTGTTTATGCGACAACTGCTCGCCGACGAGGGGACTATTAACGTGCTGATTCAAAGCATCGGGGGTTCGCCTGTGCAGTTCCTCAGAGACCCGATGATTGCGCGAATAACGGTTATTATTGTGAATCTATGGATTGGCATACCATATACCATGCTGATTACATCCGGTATTCTAATGAACATACCTGCTGATTTGTATGAGGCCGCACGTATCGACGGAGCAGGCCCCGTGAAGCAGTTCCAGGCTATCACGCTGCCTTACATGCTTGCTATTACCGCTCCATACTTGATTACTCAATTCATAGGAAATATCAACAACTTCAACGCCATATACTTCCTAACGGCCGGAGGTCCCTCCGCTACAGACTATTATAACGCCGGGCAGACTGACTTGCTGGTCACCTGGCTTTACAAGCTGACCGTTACCCACGGCGACTATAACCTTGCCAGCGTCATAGGCATATTCGCTTTTGTTATCAGCGCGATCATAGCACTTGTCACTTTCAATATCACAGCTTCGGCTAAAAAGGAGGAGACGTTCAGATGAGTAACAAAAAAGCGGATAAAATTGCCTCCAACACCTCGCGTTCATACGGAGACTCTCTGGCGGGCAGCGCTAATGCAAAAAAGATTACCTCCAGCGTCATTGTACCACTCACAATTGGATTGGTATTTCTGGTCGCGGGTACCTTTGCGGTTATTTATGGGGCGGGAGGTCGGGCTATTCCTTGGATCGTAACAGGCGTTGTGCTTGGCTTGATTGGTTTGATTGCGGTAATAGCCGGGGCTACGATGCATAACGCGAAGGCAAGAAGCATCGCCTCCAACACCGGGATTTATATTGCTCTGGGTGTCCTTGCTATTGTCTGGATTACGCCGATAATCTATCTGGTCATAACCTCTTTCCGTGGTGAGGCGGGGGCGCATCTCGATGGCTACGTCATGCCAAGGGAATGGACGTTTTCGAATTTTACAAAGTTATTCACGGACACCAGCCTATTTAACTTCCCGCGCTGGTTTCTAAACACTTTTGTTGTGGCTATTTTCAGTTGCGTTATATCCACGGTTTTCATTCTTTTCACGTCATACTCTTTCTCCCGCCTACGTTTCAAGCTGAGGCGGCGCATGATGAATGTCGTGTTGGTGCTGGGAATGTTCCCGGGGTTTATGAGCATCATCGCTATTTACCATCTGATTAAGCTAATCGGACTTGACCAATCTCTTGCGGCCTTGGTCTTGGTCTATTCTGGTTCCGCCGGCCTGTCTTACTATATAATGAAGGGCTTTTTCGACACCATCCCAAAGGAGCTAGACGAGTCCGCAAAACTGGATGGCTGCACGAAGTTCAAGGTTTTCACAAGCATAATCTTGCCTATGTCCCGCCCGGTCATCACCTACACGGTTTTGACGACGTTCATAGCCCCGTGGGTGGATTTCATCGTCGCGAGCGTCATTATGAAAGACAATTACGACAATTACACAATAGCCCTTGGTCTTTTCAGGATGTTAGAGCGCGAAAACGTCTACCAATGGTGGACCGCATTTTGCGCAGGCGCCGTGCTTGTCTCCATCCCCATAGCCGTATTGTTCATAATCATGCAAAGAAACTACGTAGAGGGGATTACGGGCGGAAGCGTTAAAGGATAGGTGCGGTCTTCGACCGCAAATTGATAATTGAAAATTGAGAATTGAGAATTAGGACGGGGAACGGCGTTGGGCGTTAGGTTGTAGGGGCGATTATCAATCGCCCGCTACATCGGGTCGCACCGTAAATTGATAATTGATAATTGAAAATTGATAATTAGGACGGGGAACGAGGCGACGCAAAGCGTTTGGGGCTAAATTGTAGGGGCGATTATTAATCGCCCGCTACATCGGGTCGCACCGCAAATCGTAGGGGCGACCGTCCCCGGTCGCCCGTTCTCGTATAGGTAGGTTTAACATGAAAAAATATACTTTAGTATTAATCATCTTAATCCTCGCGCTAACTATATGTTCTTGCGCAGCCGAAAAATCTCCGGCGGACATGACCTGGGAGGAACTACTGGAGTATCGGCTTGCAGACATCGATACGCCAGCGGACGATGCTGAAAGACTAGGCCTGACTTGGTATCAGGTTTTTGTTTATTCTTTCTATGACAGCGATGGCGATGGAATCGGGGACTTAAACGGTGTTACACAGGCGCTTGACTACATACAAGGTATGGGATTTGATGGCATTTGGCTCTCGCCTGTCCACCCGTCTAGTACATACCATAAGTATAATGTGCGCGACTACTTCAACATCGACCCTGAGTATGGCACTTTGGATGATTTCGATGCCCTCATCGAAGCTTGCCATACCCGGGGCATGAAAGTCCTTATTGACATGGTAGTCAACCACTCGGACTTTAACCACCCCTGGTTCACCGAGCATCCCGAATACTACAGCATCGCAGACGAGCCCGGCAACGGCAACTGGCAACCTTTGCCAAACGGGCGTTACTACGAGTGCCAATTCTGGGATCAGATGCCGGATTTCGACCTCGAAAACACCGACACCAGAGCCGTCTTTGTGGATGTATTCGCCTACTGGCTGCTAGATCGCGGCGTGGACGGCTTCCGTTTGGATGCCACAGGGGAATATGTCTCAGGCAACACTGAGAAGAATATTGAGATTCTGACATGGTTAAACAACGCCGTAAAAGACATCAAGCCCGATGCTTATATAGTTGGCGAGTTCTGGGAGACAACAAACGTCCTGTATGATTATTACGAGAGCGGCATTGATAGTTTCTTCTCGTTCCCCTTTGCCGGTTCTGACGGCTATGTCGCTTCTGTGCTGCTCAAGAATAATGCGACAATGGAAGATTACTTACAACGGACGGCAGCGGCACTTGACGCGGCAATAATCTCCAATCCCACTGCCACAAACGCGCCATTCTTCACAAATCACGATATGGCGCGAGCGTCAGGATTTTTGCGCAGAGACCCCAATATCATTAAAACCGCTTGGGGCTTATCCCTAACGCAGCCAGGCAATGCCTTCGTCTATTACGGTGAGGAACTGGGGATGTCAGGCTCGGGCAGGGACGAGAACAAGCGCGCGCCAATGTTCTGGACGGATGACATTGCTTCCGACATTCACGGCATGACTTACGGCCCTCCTGAGATGGAGCAAATGACTCACGGCTTTCCACCCGCCAACGAGCAAATAAGCGACCCTGAGTCGATATACGCGTATGTACGCGATGCTGTGATGTTGCGAAGGAAGTACCCCCAAATCGGCAGCGGCTCGTTTGAGGTGATTTCTGCGGGCGCAGGCGATAAGTCCGGAGCTGTGTTGCGCACTTGGCATGACAGCTCGATTGTTGTTGCCTATAATGTTTCATCCGAGGAGACCCGGCTCACGCTGCAAGGCACAATAGCGGACGTTCTGTCTGCAACAGGAGAACAACCCCGGCAAGATGGAGATAACCTCATCCTACCGGGGTACTGCATTGTTGTTTTATCGTGATTAAATGAGCGGTGTACGCGGGACGGGGGACGGGCGAACGCAGTTCGCCCCTACAGGGCTAAATCTGTGTGACGGCTTACCATTGTGTCTACCACGCTTACTAGGTTTGCGATGTCGGGCTTTGCCAGTTGGCCGTCTGCGCCGACTTCCAAGCCTTTTTTCTGCATGTTCTCATCAATCAGCGACGAGAATATTATAACCGGGATATCCGCAAGCGCGGGGTCTGACTTAACAAGCTTCGTGAGCCTGTGCCCGTCCATCTTCGGCATCTCTATATCGGTTATCAAGCAACTTACCTTTGACGTTATATCCGTGGTGCCGGAACTCTTTATTCTTGTTATATGCTCCCAAGCTTCCTCGCCGTTGTTTAGAATGATAAGGTTATTATACCCGGCAGTATGAAGCGCCTCTGTGAGCATTTTCCTCAAAAGCGCGGAATCCTCCGCCACTACCAGCGGAATCTGCTCCCTATCAACCCCACCGTATGTCTTCACGGTGGTAAGGTCAATGCCCGTCTCGGGGCTAATGTCGAATGTAATCTTCTCGAAATCGAGTATTGAGATTATCCTATCGCTAACTTTCGCGATACCTGTGACAACGCCTTCCTGCCCACCGTAAATGATGCTGTCAGGCTTTTCGATGTCTTGCCACGAAATGCGGAAAATACTCTCCACAGCATGAACATGGAAAGCAATATTCATCTTATTGAAATTCGTTATTATGAATATATCCTTATCAGGTTGCTCCGACTCGCCCATACCCAAGTACTTGGCCAAATCGACAATCGTATAGACCTCATCGCGCGGTTGGAACACCCCTTCGACGCATGGGTGCGATAGGGGCATCTCCTGCACCACCTGTGCTTGCATGAGTTCCGTGATTTTCGCCACATTGATGCCATAACTGTTCCCTGAAATTACGAATTCAAGAATCTCAAGCTCATTCGTGCCGGTTTCAAGGAGAATATTACTGTCATTAATTCCCAAACTACTCACGTCCTTTCAAAGCTATACCAGACAAATCAAAACAAAAATCCTAAATCCTAACCCCTAAACTAAACATTAATTATATCCGTGATCCTAACTCCGTAGTTTTCGTCTATTACTACTACCTCGCCTTGAGCTATTAGCTTTCCGTTTACCACTATCTCAACGGGATCCCCTGCTATCTTGTCAAGCACAATCACTGTTCCCGAGCTAAACTTCAGAATTTCGTTGATTTCCTTTTTCGTCTTACCCAACTCAACAGTCACTTGCAGAGGGATGTTGTACACAAGATCGATGCCCTTTTGGTCGCCCTGCGCACCCGGAGTGTCGAAAGCCTGGAACTTCATTGGATGAACATCCACAAGCCTACCCGCAGCGGGCGCGACCGGCTGAGGATATGGCATAGACGGATAAGGCAATGGGTACGGAGCCCCCGGGTATGGCATTTGTTGATACGGGTCGGGCGGATAAGCAGACCCCTGTTGTTGCGGAGGTGGGGGCTGTTGCTCGGCTGCTATCGGCGCTTGTGTAGGCGGCGGCGCTGCTAACGGCTGCGGGGGTGGGGGTGGTACCGGAATTGATACCGGTGGAGGCGGTGGCGGCGGGGAAGCCGGAATCGAAACCTGCGGCGGGGGTGGTGGCGGTGGTGCAGCCGCAGCTTTATGTTTATCGCTTCCACCTGGTATCGCCATACCTGTGTCCATAAATTGTTTAGCCAATTTCCGACTCTCCTCATATGGTGTTAGTTGGATTAATTCACTCTTCAGCAGGCCTTCGATTTCCATATCAAAGCTTATCTTCGTGACCATATCGATATCGCCAAGCAATGTGGTAACATCAAAGCCAATATCTACTTTAGTACTCGTGGGGGGCGAGATATTAATTGGCATTCGCAAGAGTTTGGATAGGGAGGTTGATGATGCGCCCATCATCTGGTTCATTATCTCGCTCATTGCGCTTAAATGGAGTTCGTTGAGTTCTATCGGCTCTTCGAGTACTCCTTCCCCACCCATCAGCAGGTCTGTAATAAGCGCGGCGTCTTCGATTCTCAGCACTAGCAGGTTTCTGCCTGTTATACCTTCGACATACTCGATAGTGGCGACAACAAACGGGATATTGTATGCTGACAGGACCTGCTTTGCGTCATAGACGTGGACTCGCGGAGTCGTGATGCTAACGCGCTTATCGAGCAGCGAGTACATTGTCGTGGCGACCGCGCCCATGCTTATGTTTCCAATTTCTCCGAGGATGTCAATCTCATCGGCGGTCAGCATCCCTTTTATTTCCTCGATGCCTCCGCCCTCCGTGGGTTTCTGCGTTTCGGGCTCCTCCGCGCCGCCTCCTGTAACCTCGCTTAGCAATGCGGATATTTCATCATCAGTCAAATCACCGGACGGTTCTTCTGCCGGTTGACCTCCGTTGGGAGCTTCATCGAGCATCGCCGCAATGTCATCAGGCGACATGATTTCAACGGTATCTCCCGCAGGGGGGGCTTCATCCCCGCCCGCTTCGTCAAGCATCGCGGCAATCATCTCGGGAGTCATTATTTCAACTGGCTCCGCCTCCGGCTTCTCGTCCGAAGGACCTCCTGAGAGCAAGGCGTTCACCTCATCTCGCGATAGATTCATTCTGTACTTCCTCCTTGATTACATCGACGATTTGCAATGCATACTTTTGGCCAAGCGTTCCTATTGATGCCTTGAACTTAGGAATATGATGAACCCTAATCGTCAGCGGCTGCTCAATCGCGTGGTCAAGTTTGATGACATCGCCAATTTGAAGGTTTACAATATCCGATACGGTAGCGGGGGTTTGCTCGAAAAACGCCGTGACGGGTATCGGTGTTTGGAGCAGCTTTTTCTGCAACAACGCCTTCCTCTCCTCACCCCTGCCATCATCGCGTGTGCCGCTGGAAAACCACAGGCGGGTATTGAGTTGCGTTGCGACGGGCTGTGTTGCCGTATGCGGTATGCAAACGCTCATAAGCCCGGCTTCTTCACCCATTTTCACATTAAGTATGACAACGGCGACAGGCTCGTTTGGCGCCGTGATCTGGGCAAATTGCGGGCTTGTTTCAATTCTCTCTATCTGGGTAGTCAGCGTAAGAACTTTGTCCCACGCCTCATCGAAAACGCTTGCTGCTTGCCTTAAAACACGCTCAAGCAAAGCTAGCTCTATCTCAGTAAATTGCTTGGTATTCTCACCTGCGCTGCCGCCGCCGAATAGACGGCTGATTATCATGTATGCAAATTCAGGCGATATTTGCGTCAGCAACGACCCGTGCATGGGCGATACTTCCATGACCGCCAGAACCACAGGAGTCGGTAGCGAATTGTTGAACTCGCTATATGAACACTCCTCTATCGAGAGTATCTCGCATTCACATGAAACACGCAGTATGCTTGACAGCCTGTTCGTGAACAATTGGCTGAACGTCTCAAATACAACATGGAAGGTACGCATCTGCTCTTTTGGGAATCTGTTTGCTGTCCTGAAATCGTACTCCCTGACTTTCATGGATACGGTACCATCCGTAGATTCCGGTTCCGAGGCAGATGCCGTTTCGCCGTCGCCTACCATGAGAGTATTTAAAAGTTCATCAATTTCGGCTTGAGATAAAATCTCCGACAACCTGTCCTCACCCCTTTGATTTCCTGTTGACATGCGTAACTATTCAACATATGCCACCTATTAAACTAGAATTGAGCATAATTGTCAATAGCAAATCAGCACTTTACACTAATCCTTAACAAAAAGGTTAACAATTTTCTTGTTGATAAATCACTAACGCGGTCTGTGGACCGCAAATTATGAATGAGGAATTAGGAGTTAGAGGACGCTTTAATTCCTCATTTCTCATTCCTAATTCCTAATTGTAACTTAGCGACCGCAAACAACTTGTTTTTTTCGCACTAAAGGTCGCTAAGGAGCTGTGAAATGATAAGTTGTGCAATTATGCCGCCGGATTTTTGCCGTCAGGCGGTGCGGCAAAACCGCAGTAATGCCACTGGCCTTTCAAGGTTTTGACGTGACGTCTGGCGGCAAAAAGACAAGGCAGAATGCGCAAGTTATTGTTTCACAGCTCCTAAGTTACAAACGGCAACGGGAGCCGACCCCACCGGCTCCCTTTGCCAAAAACCAAAAACACACAACCCTGCGTTAAAAGCTTGTAGCGCGAGCGATATTGATTTTTTCTTCGCGGATTTTTTCGATAACATCGAGGGCAGGCTCCATGACGGCGATTTTCTTTCCCGTGTTGAGCGAAATAATCGTATCCGGGGTTTCCTCAATAAACTCAATCAAGTCCTCGTTTAAATAGAACTGAGTGACCTTATTGATCCGAGTAAGAAGAATCATGAATGTCACCTTTCAGCGGATTTCATCCGCAAAGCAGAACAATGTCGACAGGTTAAGGCATTATTCACCGTTTCTGTGTAGGGGCGATTATTAATCGCCCGTGTCCATGCGCGGCATTCCTTTTCGGGCGATTAATAATCGCCCCTACGTATAACTATTTCTAGCGTTTCAGGTTAACCAGCTCTTCTAGCAATGTGTCGGAGACTGTTATTATCCTTGAGTTTGCTTGGAATCCCCTTTGCGTTACGATCATGTCCGTGAACTCTGTGGACAAGTCCACGTTGCTCATCTCAAGACCGCCGCCCATAATCGTGCCTGCTCCGTTTTCCTTTGCCGGCCCGACAACCGCTGTTCCTGATGATGCTGTGGAGCGGTAGAGGCTGTTGCCCGCTTTTTCAAGTCCGCCGTTGTTTGAGAACAATGCTACGGCTATCTTACCAATCGTTATCTTCTGGTTTTGGTACATGACGTTGATAGAGCCATCATCACCAACGTTGAAGCCCAGCAGGTCGACCGGGGAACCGGCGGGCGGCGTAGTTGTATCTTCTGCCCTGAGCCTGACCCTCTGAAGCATAGTCATATCAATTTCGTAAGTGTCGTTTTCGAACTCATCGATTTTAGGAGGTTCATACGGAGTCGGGGGTGGACCGGGAGTTGCACCTACATCGGGTATATAGGTGAAGTATAGTCCGGTGGCGGGGTCCGGTTCACCCATGTAAGCCATAACATACATACCATCGCCTGTCACTAGATAGCCCTCATTATCGAGGTTGAAGTTGCCGGCTCTGGTGTAGTAGTAGCCTTCCGGGCTTTCAACAATGAAGAAGCCGTCGCCGGAAATCATCATGTCGAAGGCATTGTCCGTGCGACCGAACGGCGCGAATGTGTGCATTACATCGACCGATGAGAGTCTTATGCCGAGGCCAATCTGCATGGGGTTCGTTCCGCCTGAGACTCCTGTGTTTGCCATGCCGCCGCTGACGGTTTGGCTGAATATGTCTTGGAATATTACGCGGCTTGCCTTGTAGCCGGTTGTGTTTACGTTTGCGACGTTATTACCGATAACGTCCATTCTAGTCTGGTGATTCTTTAGTCCGGATATCCCGGAATATAGCGAACGCATCATAATGCGATTCCTCCTAGTATTATATATCTTTTTTTTGCGTAAATCGGTTTTTCAAAATTTGTTTATAAAGATTTGTCCCAATTCACCATTCCTGCGTCATTGCGGGCTTGACCCGCAATCCCCTGCGGATTTGTGTGGGATTGCGGCTCGGAGGCCGCAATGACGTAAATTTAACAGGTCTAATGCGATGTTCTGAGCAGCAACAATTTAGTTGGATTGAATCCTTCATCATCAGCCCTAAGCTTCGGGGTCGATATCGTTTTCTCCACCGTCAATTTCGCCGTCGCCCTCACCGTCCCCTTCGTCCTCAGGGGGTTCTACGGGTATGGGGTCGTTGCCCGGCGTGCCTGTCTGCCGAATATCGTAAATAGAACCGACGGGTACGAATGCTGCAGTCCCGTCCTCAGCTTCGATTCTCGCATACATAAAGCCACCTTCGACCGATATGCGCGTGACGATGCCCTCGTACTCCTTCTCGTTCCACTCCGCCTTGACAGTGCGGCCAATCAGGTTGTTCGAAGTTTGAATCAGGACATCCGGTGTCAGTAATGTATTGCTGTCCAGTATGCCGGTGATGTTGGAGATGGGTATAGCCTCATTGTAACCTGTGATAAACGCAAGCGTTACTCCATCTTCAGTAAAAATACTGTCAATCACGCCAACGATTGGCATCGGCACACCATCCACATCCACCAGCGCTGCAACGTACTTCCCAACGAGGCTGAACGCTTGATGCCCCGACATAACGCTAAGTGTTTCATTCATGTTCATCATCTGCTCAAGAGACGAGAAGTTAGCCAGTTGAGCGGCGAAATCAGTATCGTTCGTCGGTTCCAGCGGGTTTTGATAGCGCAGTTGCGCAGCAAGCAGCTTGAGGAAATCGTTCTTTCCCATCGTCCCGCCCACATTGCGACCTGTGCGGTTCTCAATACTCTCCTGTATCCGCGCCTGAATATCCCTTGACTCTTGAATAGCAGTCTCGTTCTGCATAAATCTTACAGCATCATTTACTGACATTAATAATCTCCTTCCAAAACCTTGCCCAAATTAATTGGAAAAGTAATAACCCTCGTCATTGCGGGCTTGACCCGCAATCTCCTGCGGATTTCGGGGGATTGCGGCTCGGAGGCCGCAATGACGCATTTAGTGACTTGTTTGTTCGAATTTGGCTGCTTAGTTCCTAACTCACGCTGAGTATTCCACTGAGCTTACGCCTGCGTCGAGGTAGTATTCCATCGCATTAAACGGCATCACAGAGTAATACTCCACCCTATCCGAGGGATTTGCACTGCGGTATCTGTGCTTTGGATTGCTCGTCTGCGCCCGTCCACCTTGGGAATGCTGATTGACTCCGTTATCTATGCCTGTATGGAGCACCTCGACCCCTACTACTTCTATACCTTTTTGTTCGAGCGACTCGATTAACGCGTTTATCTGACCGTTGATCATTGCTCGAACATCGCTGTTTGCCGCATTTATCTTGACGTGCAGCCCTGCGGCGTCTACCATCAGCTCAAGAGCTACCTTGCCCAGAAACTCGGGCTTTAACTGTATCGTCATTGACTGCGTGGTATCCGATTTCATCGAATCAATGCGTAAAATCATCTCTTCGAACAGGTTTTCCGCTTTCACAGGCGCGTCCAGCGTCGTTTGCCTCATCTGCTGGTCTGCGCGGAACCGCTCCGGCCTGATGCCTTCTGCCAGAGGCACCGGTGCGTTGTTTTGCAGTTTCTCTGTGTCTTCTTCACTGCGTCTGTCGGTTTGCGCCATGTCATGTTTTGACGTCTTGTGTTTTTCCTTGACTTGTGCTGTTTCGTTTCCATTCTCCAAAGGGCCCAGATTGCCATCATCTGTAGATTTGGAATTCTTCTCCACATTCTCGCTTTTGTCTGAAGTCCTTACCTCTGGCATCCGTGCCGTCACTTCCCCTGTTGTTTCCGCAAACTCGTTTTCAGATTTCGCCTCCTGCGCAGCCGTCTCTGTTTTGTTGGCTTCGTTCATAGCGATGTTAAACTCATTTGCAGTTGTGTTGTCTTCCACTGCTATATCGGCTTCCGCGGTTGTCGGAACGTCCGTCAAGTGCGGTACGTCCTGCATCCGGTCTGTGCCGACCGATTCGGCAGTGTCTATTAGCATTTCAGGGTCAGTAGCAGATTCCTTATCTCCCTCGAGAATTGAAACGAACAAGTTTTGGTTTCCAATCACTCCGGCAACGAGATTTTCATCCATGTCTTCGTCGGGTTCGGAAAGCGTGTCATGGGGCTTGTGTCTAAGAATCGTCGATTGTTGCCTCAATTCTTTGACTGGCAGTAAGCCCTTCCTCACTAACGCATCTTCAACCGCTCTAGCAAATTTCGAGTTCTCCTGTTGTATTTGCGGACCCGCTCTTTGCTGGCTGAAATTAACGCCGGAGCCTGTCCCTTTAACCATTTGGGACAAAATCTCCATGGGTATCTGCAAGTTATTTCACCTCCTAATCCCAATTATCGTCAATTTCCCACACAAAGATTAGCTATTTTTCAAAAAAAGTGCAAGCAGGCATAACAAAAGGTCAAGGAGAAAAAAGCCAAATGTCCACGTTTCTCGCTATCGTCTACTGCAACTTATCCTAGTGAGCGTTAAATGTCAACATACACTATGTGAAAAAAAAAGGCATTAAAAAAATACTTGACAAACATTATTCGTCCAAGTAAAATGGTTTTACACTTTTTGGAGGATTCCTGATGAGCAACCGTATGTATAACCAACTCAGCAGCCTGATTCTTGGCGGAGCGCTTCTTGCTTCGTCCCTTG
>Ga0099364_10006448_pt1 | contig 17092 bp, 15 predicted proteins | sample TergutTh196P3_FD_73070 | JGI IMG/M metagenome (GOLD analysis project Ga0099364, IMG submission 73070) | Microcerotermes parvus P3 segment gut microbial communities from Pointe-Noire, Republic of the Congo - Th196 P3 | ecosystem: Host-associated > Arthropoda: Insects > Digestive system > Gut ... | reverse complement strand
TCGCGCTCTTCGTCAAACACTTTGATATACGGGTGATTGAAACGCGCCGTCACGTTCCAGTCAATATTACGAATATCGTCGCCGTACTGATATTCACGCACTTCGCTGAACGCCATGCCACGCCCCTTAAACGCGCTGTGGTACTCGCCCGCAAAAATGTGGCGCGACAGCCCCCGCGTCTTGATTTCAATCTTCCGTACCCGTTTCAGTAAATCGTTTGTGTCCATATTATTAATAATGCCAAGCAAGTGTTGAAATTTTTTTGCAAAAATAACATTTATTTATCAGAATTACCCATTTTTCATTAAATTTTTCTATAGCCTTTTTTGTAAAGCTATTTCAAGACAAGACAATTTTTTAATGATCTCTAATGCAAATAAATAAAAATATACGATGATTTGCAGAATATTATGATATTTTGCGAAATATTTTTTGCAGATTATCAAAATAAACTGTACTTTTGCAGAAAAATAAATAATATTCACTAAATAATTAAATAATAATGAAAAATACGTTTTTTCTTTGTATTAGTTGCTTTTTTGTATTTATTGCATCGTGTAAAGCACAATCCGAGCTGGAACAATGGGCTCAATTTCGTGGACCTAACGGTCAAGGAGTTTCAACGGCTACCGGACTTCCGGTAACTTGGAGCGCCGAAGAAAACATTGCGTGGAAAGCAGATATTCCGGGCGAAGCATGGTCATCGCCAATCGTATGGAACGATCATATTTTCCTGACAACCACAACAAGCGATGGCAGAAATTGCCATGTCATAGCCGTTGACAGGAGAACCGGCGCTATCCTTTGGGATAAGATAGTGTTCACACAGGAGCCTGAACAACAGAGGCACGACATGAACTCTTATGCCACGCCTACGCCTGTAACCGATGGAAGTACGGTTTATGCGATTTTCAGCGGCGGCGGTATTGCGGCATTGGATTTTAGCGGAAATGTTAAATGGATAAAAGATTTGAATTTTTATTCACAACACGGTAAGGGCATATCGCCCATACTGTACAACGATTTGTTGATTATTCCACATAATCACAGCAATCGCGAGGAGCCGAGAAGACTCGGCTGGCAACTTCCCTGGGACAGGTCGTTTTTGCTTGCCATTGACAAAAACACAGGCGCAGAGCGTTGGCGCGGAATGAGAGGTATGACGCGAATAGCGCACTCTACGCCCGTTGTGATGGAAGTAAACGGTAAAGACCAAATTATCAGTATGGCAGGCGATGCTATTCAGGGCTTCGACCCTGCAGACGGCAGACTTATTTGGACTATTGTCAGCGATGGCGAGCCGGCTGTACCTACCCCTGCAATAGGCGGTGGCTTAGTTTATTCAGCTCCTACCGGAGGCGCGCCAATCAGAGCGATACGTCCCGATGGGCAAGGCGATTGCACTGAAACGCACATTGTATGGGCAGAAAGACACCAAAACGTAACGCCAATGATGTCTTCATTCCTGTACGTAGAGCCATGTCTGTACACTTGCAACAGAGGATTCGTTTCATGTATGGACGCAAGAACAGGCGAGTTGATGTGGCAGGAAACGCTAAGAACGGGCGATTTGGATCCTTCTCCGCTGTATGCCGACGGAAAAATATACGTACTGTCTGTTCGTGGAATTACAACCGTCTTTAAATTAGCAGAAAATCCGCGAAATCCGCCTGAAATTATCTCAACAAACGAATTGAACGGCGAATTGACGCGCGCGTCTATTGCCGTTGCAGGAAATCAGTTGTTTATCCGTACTGCCAATACGCTTTGGTGTATAGGAAAATAAACTGACAGAGTAAGCAATAGTATAATACATTAAATAATTGCAATGCAAAAGAAATTATTATTGGGCGATGATATAATTGCCCAAGCGGCTATTGACGCGGGAATATCCGGTATTTACGCCTATCCGGGTACGCCCTCAACGGAAATAATGGCGTATGTTCAAGCGTCAGCCGAAGCGAAAGAAAAAGGTATTCACGCCGTGTGGTCGTCAAACGAAAAAACGGCATTGGAAACAGCAATAGGAATGGCGTATTGCGGAAAACGTGCAATAGCGTGTATGAAGCACGTTGGATTAAACGTTGCGGCAGACGCATTTATAAACACCGCAATTACAGGAACTAACGGCGGATTGGTTGTGCTTGTTGCAGACGACCCTTCAATGCACTCGTCGCAAAACGAACAGGACTCGCGGTTTTACGGCAAATTTGCCATGTTGCCCGTTTTAGAGCCAACAAATCAACAAGAATCATACGATATGATTTTTTATGGCTTCGATTTATCGGAAAAACTTGGTTTACCTGTGATGATACGCATCACTACGCGGATGGCGCACTCGCGTAGCGCCGTTGCGTTTCGCGAAAAAAGAGAGCAAAATACGCTTAGTATGCCAGCCGACTTGCGCCAATACATACTGTTGCCCGCTATTGCCCGCCAGCGTTATAAAAATTTGCTAAGCCTGCAAAAAGATATTGAACAGGAAGCGCTAACGTCGGGATACAACAGTTTTTTTGACGGAGCAGACACTTCGTTAGGGATTGTCGCTTGTGGTCTATCATTCAATTATTTGATGGAAAATTATGACGATAGACATTGTCCGCACCCTGTTTTGAAAATTGCGCAATATCCTGTGCCTGTTAGCCTTGTAGAGCAATTAACGTCCAAATGTAAAAAAATATTGGTGTTGGAAGATGGTTATCCTTTGCTGGAAGAGCAATTCAAAGGCTTGATACCCAACCCTGAATTTGAAATACTCGGTCGCTTGAGCGGAGATGTGCCTCGCGATGGAGAATTAAACCCCGATATTGTAGCGCGCGCGCTTGGAATTAATCAGCCAAAGAGCGCTCAAATACCTGAAGTTGTAGTAAATCGCCCGCCCGCGCTGTGTAAAGGTTGCGGACATATTGACATGTTCCTTGCGCTCAACGAAGCGATGCAAGATTACACTCCCGGACGCGTATTTTCCGACATCGGTTGCTATACTTTGGGCGCGTTGCCTCCCTATTCGTCAATAAATACATGCCTTGATATGGGCGCCGCAATAACAATGGCAAAAGGCGCTGCCGATGCGGGTTTGTTTCCTTCGATCGTGGTTATTGGCGATTCAACGTTCACACATTCGGGAATGACCGGTCTGTTGGATATACTCGTAGAAGATGCGCCGGTAACAGTAATCATAGCCGATAATTTGACTGTGGGTATGACCGGTGGACAGCAATCGTCTGCATCAGGATTGATTGAAAAAATTGTACTTGGGCTTGGACTGCGCGAAGACAGACTAAAAGTGGTGATACCTTTGAAAAAATATCATGCCGAAAACGTCGAAATAATTCGCGAAGCATTGAAATATAAAGGAACATCGGTAATTGTGTTCCGCAGAGAATGTATTCAAACGGCGTTAAGAAGGGTGAAGAATAAATAATACCCTTAAATTATTTTACGCTCCAATCAATCGGTTCGATACCGTGCTTTTGCAGGTATTCGTTTGCTTTTGAAAAATGCCTGCAACCGAAAAATCCGTTGTGAGCCGACAATGGCGAAGGATGAGGCGCTTCGAGAACTAAATGTTTTTGGGAGTCAATAAGTATTTTTTTTGCGCGGGCATAGTTGCCCCAAAGCATAAAAACTATATTTTCTCGTCCGGCAGAAAGCGACTGTATAACCTTGTTTGTGAACTGCTCCCATCCTTTGTTTTGATGCGAGCCTGCTTCCGAAGCGCGAACGGTCAGCGTGGCGTTTAGCAGGAACACGCCCCTGTCAGCCCAACATTCGAGATTACCCGATGATGCGGGCGCAATTCCCAGATCGCTGTGTATCTCTTTGTACATATTGAGTAACGATGGCGGCGGTCTTATTCCGTCGGGTACCGAAAAACACAATCCATGCGCCTGTCCCGCGCCATGATACGGATCCTGTCCGAGTATAACAACCTTGACACCGTAAAACGGTGTGTGTGCAAAAGCGTTGAATATCAGCGAACCGGGTGGATAAACAACGTAACGGCTCTTTTCTTCTAACAAAAACGCTTTAAGATCGGCAAAATATTGCTGCTCAAACTCGGCTGACAACACTTTCAGCCAACTTTCTTCAATTTGGGGATTTATTTTTGTAGGCATACTTGATACGATTAATGTAAATTTTTTCGTCTCATTTTTTTACGTTTTGATGATGCCACAAAATTACGAAAAATTTCATATCACTTCAAAATTTTTTGGTTAAAAAATATTTTGAGACACTATTGTTTTTATAGTATAATGCCCCCAATTTTTAGACCACCCCTTGGCGCAGTGTCAAACAGGAATATGTTTACCTAAATCCATGCAGGACAGGTGGAGAACTTTGGCGTGGCTTGAGTGAATATTTTCAGTTTTACCGTACAAACAATAATTCGCGATACTTCGGCAACGTCCACATGCCGTCGTCCACTATCAGTTCGAGTTTATCAATATGATAACGAATATCTTCCGTAAGCGGCACAATAGTATCGTGGTAGGCTATCGCTTTTTCGCGCTCTGATTCAATGATATTTGCTTTTTTACGAGCCTCAATCATCTCGGCAGTCTTTTCGATGATAAAATCAATATGAACGCTTATTTCCTTGATAATGCGCTTGTTCTGACTGTTCATCGTATCAGCCTCGTCTTTCGGGAAAAGACTGTTGATTTTGTACACGTTGTCCAAAAGTACTGACTGGTATTTTGAAGCGACCGAAATGATGTGATTCATCGCCAAATCGCCCAACACGCGCGATTCAATCTGGATTTTCTTCGTGTATGTTTCCCATTTCACTTCGCAGCGCGATTCCATTTCGGCATGACTCAACACTTCGCAGTTTTCAAATATGCGAAGGTTTTCAGGTTTCAGGTAATTGTCGAAAATCAGCGGTACGCTTGTTTCGCAGTCAAGTCCGCGTTTTTTTGCTTCCGTTTTCCACTCGTCGCTGTAGCCGTTTCCTTCAAAATGAATAGCCCTGCACTTGGTAATCAGGCTTTTGATAACGGTAATTATTGCCTTGTCTTTTGGCATGCCATCGTCAATAAGCGCGTCCACTTCCAATTTGAACTGCGCTAATTGAGCGGCAACGGCAGTGTTTAGAGTCAGCATCGCCTCGGCGCTGTTTGCCGACGAGCCTACTGCACGAAACTCGAAACGGTCGCCGGTAAAGGCAAACGGAGAGGTGCGGTTGCGGTCGGTGTTGTCCAATAAAACTTCGGGAATGTGCGCCACGCCAATTTTTAACGCCGTTTTGTCGTCAAATTGAATAAAATCGTCGGTATTGGCGTTTTCTAACTTTTTCAGCACCTCGCTTATCTGTTTTCCCAAGAATATGGAAACTATTGCCGGCGGCGCCTCGTTAGCGCCCAAACGATGAGCGTTGTTTGCCGAACTGATAGAGGCTTTCAACAATCCGTTATGCTTGTGAACTGCCGCCATCGTATTGACGAGAAAAGTTATGAATTGCAGGTTTTCCACTTCGTTTTTGCCCGGCGAAAACAGATTCACGCCCGTATTGGTGCCAATACTCCAATTGTTGTGCTTGCCCGAGCCATTCACGCCTTTGAACGGTTTTTCGTGCAACAAAACGCGGAAATTATGGCGGCGTCCTACCTTTTTCATAATTGACATCAACAGTATATTATGGTCGTTGGCGAGGTTGGTTTCCTCATATATGGGCGCTATCTCGAATTGGTTAGGCGCCACCTCGTTGTGCCGTGTTTTGTAGGGAATACCAAGTTTTAACGACTCGTTTTCGAGGTCGGTCATAAAAGCAAGGACACGCGAAGGAATAGAACCGAAGTAATGGTCTTCAAGTTGCTGATTTCTTGCGCTTTCGTGTCCCATCAGCGTTCGTCCTGTCATCACAAGGTCGTGACGCGCAGCCCAAAGAGCCTCGTCCACAAGAAAATATTCCTGTTCCCAGCCGAGATACGAAATAACTTTTGTTACATTTTCGTCGAAGTACTTGCATACTGCTGTCGCCGACTTGTTCACTGCATTGATAGAGCGTAACAGCGGCGTTTTGTAGTCTAACGCTTCGCCTGTGTAGGCTATAAATACGGTGGGGATACAAAGCGTGTCGCCCAAAATAAATGCCGGCGACGACGGATCCCACGCCGAATATCCGCGAGCCTCGAAGGTGTTGCGCAGACCGCCGCTGGGAAACGATGAAGCATCGGGTTCCTGCTGCACAAGCAATTTCCCTGAAAACGACTCTATTAAACCTCCGTTAGCGTTAAACTCGATAAAGGAATCATGTTTTTCAGCCGTGCCGCCTGTCAAAGGTTGAAACCAATGGGTATAGCGGGTGGCTCCCATAGCCATTGCCCACTGTTTCATGCCTGTTGCTACTCCATCGGCAATAGCCCTGCCCAAAGGCAACCCTTTGTCAATAGATTCGGTAAGAGTAGTATATGTAAACTTTGAGAGATACCGCTGCATCTTCTCGCGGTTGAATACATATTTTGCGAAATCGTCGGCAGGACGAGTTTCATTACTTACGGGAACTGCCTTGCGTCCAAGCGCCTCGCGCAGTACTTCAAATCTTAAAGTGCTCATACTTATTTATTGTATTACGTATTAAATTTATATTAAAATTTTCGACCGCAAAGGTAGGTTATTTTCTAAAACTATTTTGTTTAAAAATTCAGGAAACTTTTTTGCCGAAAATATCAAAATACAAAATTTGTGCAAATAACGACTGTTTTGTATATAATTTACATTTTACAAGCGTATTTTGTGTTAAATTGAATGTAAATTTTAGTTTGAACTGCCACTACATTTCGATAATTCCCAAAAAAATAGCGCCTCAAAATATTTCTTTTTCATTTTTTTTTCTTATTTTTGCAAAAAATAAATTTTCGTCAAAATAATGACTCGCAGACAATTTTTTAACAGTGTACTATCGCGATTTCAGGAGACCATGCCTGTTGCCGAAACCGAACTTGATTACCGCACCCCCTACGAACTGTTGGTAGCGGTTATTCTTTCGGCGCAATGCACTGATAAACGCGTAAATATTATTACTCCGAAACTTTTCGAGCGTTTTCCTGTGGTTGAATTGCTTGCCAAAGCCACACAGGAAGAGGTATTCGACCTGATTCGTACTTGCTCGTATCCGAACAACAAAACGAAACATCTTATAGGCATGGCGCAAACGGTAATTACAAAATATGGCGGCAAAATTCCGGAAGCCGTAGAAGATTTGATGAAATTGCCGGGTGTAGGGCGCAAAACGGCAAATGTTGTCGCATCAGTAGTATTCAACAAGCCGACTATTGCGGTGGACAGGCATGTGTTTCGCGTGTCGAATCGCCTCGGACTTACTCAAAACGCACCAAATCCGTTGGAAGTGGAAAAACAATTGACAAGGTATATACCTGAAAACCTTCGCTCTATTGCACACCACTGGCTAATACTGCATGGAAGATATGTTTGTGTTGCCCGCGCGCCGAAATGCGACGTTTGTCAGTTTACAGAGTTGTGTAAACATTATCTTACTTCTTCAAAATCAACATAATCACCTTCTTCCCTACGAAAGTTTTTTTCAGTTTTGGGCTGGTAATTGATGGTTATCCTGCCTTCCTGTTTTTTCTTATGTTGCGCGATTTCTTCCTGCTGACGACGTAGTTGGTCGTTCAGACTTTTATTAACATCGCCAAATAAAAAAGTTAATATACCTCTGAAAATTGCTTTCCCAATGAAGTATACCCCCAAAATTACAAGTATTATTTTTAGAAACGCGCCCATATACTACAAAACATTATTATTTCTGAAAACTGAAAACCATACATCATCTTAAACGGCTCAATGCTTCAACCATAAAGTGGTCTCTACGAATACCGCGAAAAGCCAAATAATGCAGAATGACGGAAATTATCGGAAAAACGATAGGCATACGAAACGAAACTGTTTGAACATTTTGAACGTTGTACAAAACGAAAAGCGTGACGCCCGTTATTCCCAATAAAAACAGAATGCCATATATGCACAGACGCATTTGCAGCAACCTGTTTTTATAAAGAAAAATGGTTATGAAATTCAACGCACATATCAATATCGCGAATGCCATAATTGAATACTGGGCGCTGATGCGGGTAACAATTTCAGCGTCGGAAATGTAAAACCCCGTAAAATCAAAAGTAAGTATCTCGCCGGTTTCATAAACCAAGTTCGCTACGGGTGCAAAAAACATTGGGACTATAAAACACAGAGAAACAAACAGATAGACAGATTGAATTCTTTGTATCATTGATAAATTTTATTTAAAATTTTGAATTTGCAAAAATAGTATATATTTTCGTACTTTTAAAATTTCTTTGAAAAATTTAGTTAAATACATACATGTAATTGCGTTTTTCGCATTAGTAACGAATAGTGTTTTAGCGCAAAATGCTGATACGCTGATATTTCAATCTCGTACTGTGCGCTCAGTTGGCGGAGGATTTCCGACTTTGAACTATCCTTTGCTTTCGCCGCTCAACCATTCGGGGTATTCTATTGGTTTTATTTCCACGCGATTACGCGAAAAACCCGAATATTTATCGCAATTTCAAACGCATTTTGAGATGGGGTCGCTATACAATTACGCCAACGATCTGTATATCACTACGCTTAAATTCAATGGAGCATTGTCGCGTCACTGGCAAATAAACGACAACAGTACACGCCCGTTAAGCCTGTTTTTTGGCGGCACCTCTGATATTGGACTTAACATCTTCATGAAAGACGACAACACAAATAACCCTTTGGCGTATTTTTTCAACATTTCTGTAAGCCCCGGTATACTTGCTAAATATCAATTCAACATAAATAATTCAAGTTTCGTGCTGGGACAACAAATTGATATACCGTTCGTTTCGCTTGTTTCTACATCTGACTATTCATCTTCGTTGCCGCCTCCTTTTTTAGAAAAAGAAGCAAACTTCTTTGAAGCCATGCGTTTAGTTTCGGTGAGAAGTCTGCAAAAGTGCGTAATAATCACCACATTAGAAATAAATACTTCGTTACAACAGCGAAAAAAATTTCCGGTTGTAAGAATAAATTACATTTTTACGGGAATGAACTATAAAAACCGCGATTTAACTATAAAATCAGCCGACCATTTGATTGTTTTCGGCGTTGTTTTTTATTTGTTCCGTTAACCTGTTAAATTCAAAATCCCGTTTTTCCGTATTTTTTGTTTTTTTTACTATACTTAAATTTCTACAGCCAATCGTATCCTTCCCACACTTTTTCTGTATTCCAAATGTTAGGAAGTCCCGTGTGTCCGCGCGCATTAACGGGTTTTTGGTCAAATGGCTGACTTTCGCCTGAATGAATACTGTACAAGCGTCGGGCTGTTTCCATAATTGCCTGTATCTGATGTTTATATGGACGGTCGGTAACGTCTATCAATCCGCAATTTAAGTTTTCTCCGTCAAGCGATCTACCTAAAATGTCCTGATCTACCCATTGAAAATATCCTGTGCCTATCAATCCGGGATGAGCATACGCCTGTTCTGTATAATAACGGTACGCAACGCCTCTTTCCTGCTCCGAATTTACCTGCCACAGCGATTGCGATAAACCCCTGTCTACCGTGCCAAAATGGTATTCTCCAATAATCATCGGTAAACCTGAAAGACGAAGAGCGCGATCCATCATTGCCTGATTGGGAGCCAAACTGTAAGAGTTAAAACTTAATACATCGAAAGCCCTGCTGCAAATTTCCATTAGCGATTCGTCCAATTCGTTCAGACTGCCGAAGCGAATACCGAGGTTCAGATGATTGGGCGAATGTTTTTTCATGTTCGTATTGACGGTTTGCAGAAAAATATCGAATGTTTTGTAAATAAATTCTCTTTTACGTTCGGGAGTATCGTTGTTTTGCAGAAATTTTTGCAACTCGGTTTTGATAGGGCGGTCGGGTCCTGCCAAAATAAGGTCGCAAAGTCGGACTTCCTGTCTCAACCACGAAGGCTCGTTGCCTACAAAATAACCTATTATCCACGGATTGGCTCTATTTACAGGCAAATAGGTACTCATAGCCGAGTCCATTCTGGCTGCAAATCCGGGAGCGTAAACATCGGCAAGTCCCATCAGATTGCCGTCCATTCCCAAATTGCGTAATTGAAGCATATAGGGTATTTGATTCAAATCGTAAACCGAAGAACTCGACCAGTTTGCTATTGTATTCAATCCCCATTTTTTCATGCGTTTTATAGCCATTTCGCTTGCTTTCTCCATGTAGTCTTCTCCATAGCGACGATACAGGTTCCATGTTCCAAAGTGCGCGGAGGTACGACCTGCGTTGTTTTGTTGTCGAAATTGTTCAGGAGGCAGTACGTCAAACATATTTTCGCGTCTGTCCAAATTATTTACAACGCCGCCTCTACCCGGAACCACGCAGTCAATGCCGTGAGAAAGAAACAGATAGCCATCGGGATCTACAAACCACCAGCGACCGTCAATTTCTTCTACTCTGAAAAATCCGGTGGCTCTTACCTGTCTTTGCAGATAACCGCCAAAGCGGGAATAATTGTAGTCGGGCATCACAGTTTCAATTTCTCTGTCTTCGGCATCCCACTCTGCCCGAAGTTGTTCAAAAGAACGAATTTTTTCCGGATAATCCACTAAATTGTGTTGTCCAAACTCGTCTAAAACAGGAATATCGCCAAGATATTCATCGCCCGGATCTTCTACGTGAAGGGTGATATTACGTATTTCAAATACGGGGTTTCCTATTGGCACTCGCATACGAATACCTATGGAATCAACGCCATGAAGTTCGCCGCGTCGTCCGCCAAGATTGACCCAGCCTGTAATTCGCGGCTGATTGAAGGTTGCCGCTAGATCTATTCTTGGATCGGGTAAACGACGGTAAAACCTCAAAGGAATAGTTAATCGGTTCCAACCATTTGCCACATAACTCATTATGCGCAATTCGTTGTAGCCGTGATCCGTATTAAAACCTACGTGAAAACGTTGAGAGGTGGTAATACGAAACTCAAGCGTCACGTAATTGTACTCATCCCAATCGCGTGGCAAATTGGGGTTGATGTCGTGTACGGCAAATTTTTTGCCGGAAACTTCCAAACTATTGTCAAACCTTACTATAAAACCCTCCGGGGCAGGCTTGCACTGATTCATTAATAATGAGGCAATAAATGCCATACAGATTGCTAATCGTTTCATAACCATCTAATTAATTATTATTACATTTATGTTGTGTTCAACATTTTTATTTTTTAAATTTTTTGCAAATATACTAAAAAAAATAATACTGCAATTTTTTTTTCATTCGCGGCTCATTTAAGCGCCTCCTTTTACGATAACAACAGAATAATTTTTTTTCCCTTTCTGCACAAGCATATACTTGTTGTTAATAAGCATATTACCTGTGACGCTTGCGTTCAAATCGGCAACTTTTTGCTTGTTGATGCTTACTCCGCCTCCTTCCACCATTCGTCGCGCTTCGCCTTTGGAAGTAAAAATTGACGTCGCGACGCTTAAGAAGTCGAGAAGCGGAATGCCTGCTTCGAGTGTCGTGCGCGCTATTTCAAATTGCGGTACCCCGCCAAACACGCTCATAAAAGTTTCTTCGTCCAATGCTGCCAGCGATTCGGCTGTGCCTTGCCCGAACAGCATCTGCGAGGCTTCTTCGGCAGTCTGTACATCGGCTTCCGAGTGTACCATAGCGGTTACTTCGCGCGCAAGCGTCTTTTGCAGAGCGCGTAAATGCGGCTCGTTGCGTTGCCGCTCCACGAGGTTGTCTATTTCTTCCTTTGACAGAACGGTAAATATTTTAATGTATTTTTCTGCATCGTCGTCGCTAACGTTAAGCCAAAACTGGTAAAATTTGTATGGCGACGTGCGCTTGGGGTCTAACCATACGTTGCCCGTTTCGGTTTTACCGAATTTGCCGCCGTCGGCTTTGGTAATAAGCGGACAGGTAAGCGCGAAAGCCTCGCCACCGGCAACACGGCGAATCAACTCTGTTCCAGTAATGATATTGCCCCACTGGTCAGAGCCGCCCATCTGCAACCTGCAATTCATAGCGCGATAAAGATGCAGATAATCATAGCCCTGCACCAATTGGTAAGTAAATTCCGTAAACGACATTCCTTCGCCTTCACCCGTCAATCGTTTTTTTACTGAATCCTTACTCATCATGTAATTCACGGTTATGTGCTTACCGATGTCGCGTATAAAGTCAAGAAAAGTATAATCCTTCATCCAGTCGTAATTATTCACCATTTCGGCTGCATTAGGAGCGTTTGAGTCGAAGTCAAGAAATTTTGACAACTGACGTTTAATACACGCCTGATTATGACGCAATTCGTCCTCGCTCAACAGGTTGCGTTCCTGCGATTTCATTGACGGGTCGCCAATCATGCCCGTTGCGCCGCCAACCAACGACAGTGGCTTGTGTCCGCAACGCTGAAAATGACGCAACATCATAACGCTCACCAAATGTCCTATATGCAGCGAATCTGCCGTAGGGTCAATACCCACGTATGCCGTTGTCATTTCCTTCTGCAACAACTCTTCGGCGCCCGGCGTGACGTCGTGTACCATACCGCGCCAACGCAATTCTTCTATGAAATTCATTTAATATATGTTCAATATTTATCTAATTTTTTAATAACACTTCTTATAACGACGATGCAAAGATAATATTTTCTTTGTAAAAAAACAAAAAAAATTGGATATGTGAAAATAAAAATATATTTTTGCGAAAAATTAGATGCGCTTTGGGGAGGGTTATCGGGACTTCAACACTTCATAAAAGCCATAATGTAAATTTTTAGAAGTCCCCCTTTATTTTGAGGTATGGCAGTTATAGATGTATTGAAGTACGATGGACCGAACAATGTGTTGGTTTGGAAATGGCGACCGAAAGACCGCGGACCACACCGTGCGGAATTGTCAGGCAAAGTAAGAGAATATGACGCGCGTCAGGAAGAAATCCGTTTGGGATCGCAACTCGTTGTCAATCAATCGCAACAGGCTGTTTTTGTGAAAGGCGGACAAATTGCAGATATTTTCGAGGCGGGAACGCATACGCTTTCTGCTCAAAATTTGCCTGTTTTGTCGGGTCTGATTGGGATTGCCTTTGGCGGACAAAGTCCGTTTAAGGCGGAAGTTTACTTTTTCAACAAGGCGGTGGCAATGGACAACAAGTTCGGGTTGATACCGTTCAACTTGATAGAGCCGAATTTTCGAGTCCCAATTCCCGTTACTTCGCGAGGCAGTTTTGCCGTAAAGATTTTAGATGTGCGCGCGTTCTTAACGCAAATTATAGGTACCGTTCCAGACTTTGAGGCGGGAACTTTGAAAAATTATTTCAGAGGCGTTATTACCGAACAGGTCAAAACGGCGATTATTAAAATTTCGCGAGAGCAAAATATCAGTCCTTTGGAGTTAGAGGCGATTGTTCTTGATGTGTCTGCCGCCGTGAAGGGTATTATTTCCGAAACGCTTGCTAAATACGGACTTTTTCTCGAATTGTTTAATATTGAGGCAATTCCGATTATTGACGAAGACGAGCGCGTTCAAAAAGTGGTTGCAGATTATCAGCGCCTGATGTCGCAGGATATGGAAGAGCGAATGAGATTGAAACGGCGCGCTGAAAACTTGGAAATCTATAAGGTAGAACGCTCTTTTGATACTACCGAAGCGGCAGCAAGCAACATTGGCGGCGGCGATGGCGGCGGAGCAGGAGGTATTCTGGGTGCAATGGTAGGGCTGGGAATGGTTAATCCGCTGGCGCAAACAATGGGAAATATGATGCAAAACATACCGACAAACGTTGCTCAACAGCAACAAACAGACAAATTGAGCAAAGACGAAGTGATAAAATTGCTCAAAGATTTGGGCGAACTAAAAGCCGCAGGTATATTGACCGAAGAAGAATTTGCCGAAAAGAAAAAACAATTGTTATCTAAAATTTAAAAATTAAAGAATATGCGTAAAATTAAAATTACAAAAAAGATTTGGAATTATTTGGCAGTTTTTGTGCTGTCAGCAGTTATGGTTAGTATAGCGATTTGGACTTTAGTAGATGCTTATTATTTAAGTTATAGATCAGGAGAAGCATTGCTTGCTTTTCTTCCTATTATTGGTATCTCAATAATTTGGATTTTCATAGTACCCATCTTTATGGGAGAACTTGCCAAAGAAAAACGCTTGAAAGCTAAATCTTGGTTTAAGTTTGCAATTATTGCAACCTTGATTACAATAATCTTTGCGATTATTGGGATTGTGATACCTAAAGAAGAGCCTCATTTCACATGGAGATGGGTTACAAATGAACAGCGTATAACGACTTATTATGATGAGCGTGGAAATGTTGTCACGGAAGAAGAATACTATCTATATAGAGAAGAATACTATCTATATATTGAATCTTTGCGCGATAGGCGAAGTATTATGATACGCATTTTTGGTATCGGCGCCTTGTTGCCTGTTCTTTCGTTTCTTTCGTTTTACTTCTATCTTTTTTTGTTGTTCACACAACGCCGTTTCAGCAGATTAGACTTCTCGCATGAGCCTGTTGTCGCAGTAGACGTACATGAGGCAGAGCAGATAGACAGTTCTCAAATACCCGATGTTTGTCCTCATTGTAAAAATCCAAATACAAAAAAGTTGCAGGATTGCGAGTGGTGCGGAAATAAAACTTGTTAATCATTTAAAAAACAGATAATTATGCTTTGTCCAAAATGTAAAAATCCGATAGAAGTAAACGCCAGCGAATGTGAATGGTGCGGAGCGAGTTTTGCGGCTATCGAAACTATCGAAGACGACAAACAAGGAAAAAATAATTCCATTGATGCGGAAATAATTTCGCTTTTGAAGCAAGGGCAAAAATCGCAAGCCATTGAACTTTACAAGAAAAGAACGGGCGCAGATGATTATGACTGCCGTTATCACGTTGCCCGCCTTGATTTCTTTCTACAGCACGAACACGCTACAGAAAGTAACTGGCAAAATTTTGTCGAAAAATCTAAAAGAAAATGGCTTTGGAGTAGATGGGTACAATGGATTTTGTTGGTTATCGTCTTGTTTTTAGGAACAGCACTTACTGTTGTTCCTTTTGCAGAAGGTAATTTCCTCTTTGTCTTTCTCGTCATACTAGCCACTATTTTTCCTACTTATCTTCTTATTAATTGGATGCTAAAAACAAAAAAGATATGAAAAATCTGATTCTTAAATAAAATGACCATATTATGACAATTAGCGCTGAAAAATACATCAATCCGTTTACTGACTTTGGTTTCAAGAAATTGTTCGGTACCGAAGTTAATAAGGATTTGTTAATGGACTTTCTTAACGAACTGATACACAGTAAGGGAAGAATTAAGGAGGTTAACTATCTAAACTCCGAACAGTTAGGTCGTAGCGATGATGACCGCAGGGCGGTTTACGATATCTACTGCAAAACCGAAACAGGCGAAACGTTCATCGTTGAAATGCAGAAGGCAAGGCTTAACTTTTTCAAAGACAGAAGCGTGTATTATGCCTCCTTTCCTATCCGCGATCAAGGATTAAGAGGCGACTGGGATTATAGTTTGAAAGCAGTTTACACGATTGGCATTCTCAATTTCGTATTCAACGAGACCAAGGATGACAAAGATTACTATCATTCTGAAGTTAAGTTGATGGATACGCAAAAGAAGACTGTTTTTTACGACAAGTTGACGTTTATTTATTTGGAAATGCCCAAATTCAACAAGAGTATCGAAGAGTTAGAAACCCGATTTGAGAAGTGGCTGTATGTCTTGAAAAATCTCTCTAAATTACAGGAACTTCCGCCACAACTTCAGGAGCGTATTTTTGAGAAGATTTTCCATGTTGCCGAAATCGCAAAAATGGACAGGAAAGAAATTGCAGAATACGAAGACAGTTTGAAAAAGTACAGGGACTTGAACAGCGTTTTGGCAACGGCGAGAATGGAAGGGGAAATAAAAGGTGAAATAAAAGGAAAAATAGAAGGAAAAATAGAAGGAAAAAATGAAACTGCCTTAAAAATGTTAGAAGATGGGATGTCGCTTGAAAACATTTGTAAATATACGGATTTATCCGAAGAACAACTAAAAGAAATGATTAAAGAACAAGAAAAAATTATTTTCTAAAAACAAAAAAGATATGAAAAATCTGATTCTTATCATTGGGGTGCTTTTGATAGCGTTGAACAGTTTAATCGGTTTGATTTTATCGGGCTACAGTACAGAAAGTTTTCTTTTGTCAAACTTGAGTCTTGCCATTTCTGCGGGTATTATATACTTTGTGACGTGCAGCAAAATGGCTGACGGTTTCAAAATCGGTTTAGCCTCATTCTTTGTCGTCACGGGAGTAGTTCGTTTTTTATGCGTAGCGCTTGCTCCAGCCACTTGGGAAAACAACTTGCTTGCGATTGTTGCGGCGGGCGTTCTTATGATTGAATTTGCCTGTATAGTGGGAGCATGGATTGCGAGTGAAAAGAGTGAGCAAGGATAATTATCCGAAATTTTTACTCACTACTGAAGCATTTACGCAAGAAATACTATTTTAATTATTTTTTTTTAAGGAACAATTTTTTTCAAAAAAGTCAAAAAAATGCTTTTTTTTCACGTCCAAGTATATTGTAAAAAATAGTTTCTCAATCCCAGTGTCGCCACTTTGCGTCCAAATTACCCAACCAAAGTTTGGGTGATTGCGAATTAATAAAATCGTATTTTTGAAGCCAATACAACTCCCAAAAACATTCTTCTTTCACAAAATCTATTAGGCAATATAAAACTGCTATAGCGGTTTCGCCGTTGGAGCATTGTTGTGAGATTTCGTTATAATTCCCTTCTGCAACTCGAATGTCGAAATCGCTGATATAGTCGTTGCTGTCTTCGTTTGTTTTCCATTCTAATTGCCTTTTTTTCAATTTTTTATTACGGTTTCGGCTTTAGTCGACGCCTTGCGCAAATCTACCATCGCCTCCATTATATCTTCGCTTTTAATAAATTGACTGTCAAACGGTATTTTCAACTGCTTATTATTTTTGGTTGCAGTTTCGAAAGCGCATTTTTCAACAAACTCGCTGAAATACAGACTGCTGCTGCCCTTTGTTTTATATCGA